>Ga0307518_10000791_pt1 | contig 23715 bp, 19 predicted proteins | sample 25_EM_MG_FD_203889 | JGI IMG/M metagenome (GOLD analysis project Ga0307518, IMG submission 203889) | Populus trichocarpa ectomycorrhiza microbial communities from riparian zone in the Pacific Northwest, United States - 25_EM | ecosystem: Host-associated > Plants > Roots > Unclassified | place...
AATAAGAATTTTGAAGATGAAACATTTCTAAATAAAACAAAAATAAAAATAAATGATCAATTCATAAATTATAAATATATAGACAAAAGGATTATATGGTGTACGGGTTAAGTCAATCTGACCGAGTTTTAAAAATTTTGACCTACCACCAACTCATAATATCCATTCCTAAGGTTTGTTTACCTACTATTATGTGTAAAATCCATATTTTCTTACTTTGACAAGTTAGGTAAGGTTAAATAACACAAATATTGTAGATGAACTTGTTTTTTCAACACCTTTATATTAGAGTAGAAACACGATACAGTTGTTTTTTATCCTGTAATTGTAGAAGTAAAATCCTCTGCAAAAAAATACTCACATGATGAATTTTGTTCAATTAAATGTTTAGGATGGCTTAAATGTTTTCTTGACGATGTTAAATGCTAAAAATGATTTGGATAACATATAATAACTTTAAGCAATTAACAAAGTTTTCATTGAAAGTTGTCAATTATTGAGAGGTTGAACAAATAAACTTTGGTCACTGTTTTTTTTTTAATAAAAAAAAGCATGCACCATCATTCCGAGAGAAAAAAGAAAAGAGAGTGTTATCATGATTAAGTGTTTGGATGTTGGCCTTTTGTTTTGTATCTCGTATTTTTTATCAATATTTTTGCAAGAGAGAAAAGAGAATAATTATCTTACTTTGTTAAAATAAGTAGTGTAGTAATAAGAAATGAGTGTAAAAGTAAGTAATATTGTTTGTGTATGCGTTTAGGATGCAGAAAAGTGTTTAAATGAGTGGTTGTATAGAGTGGAAAAGGATCATTAATCCTTTTGGAGACATTAAAGACATGATTGGAGATTCAATAAAGAAACTTTTGGTGATGTGGAGATCTACCGTGGAGATTTTCATGGAGACACAGTTAGAGACATGGAGATCTCGCCTATGAAGACTTTTATGGAGATAAGTTTAGAGATTATAATAGAGATTTTTTGTTAGAGACATTGGAGATATGAAGAAAATATTACAGCTTTTATAAAAAAAAATTAAAAAGAAAGAGATATAGTTTCCGAAGCTAATTTGAGGATTATTTTATGTTAGGTAGATCATCAAGTATGTATACTTCCTTTCTTCTATGCTCATCTTTTCTTTTCTTTTTCACGAGGTGGTGAAGGTAACCTTTGGTGATGAATCTTTCTATCTTCGTTTCCAAGGCATGACATTCCTCAACTTTATAATCATGGTCAAGGTGAAAAAGGCAGAACATATTGGGGTTTCTCGTGTTTGTGCCATTTTTCATGGATGAAGGATATTATATAAATTCTCCATTTGATAAAAGCTAGCACCTCAGTCCATATGGTGGCCAGAGGAGTAGTCAGGATTTCGAGGAATATAAAGTGATCATGAATGTGTCTTTTGGTACTCCTGTTAGTTATTTTGTTTAGAGATTTATAATGTTGGGGAGACTCTTCTTGGTAGAAACATAGGTAAACTTTGTTTGGTCACACTGCTTTTTTCATTCTAATCTAATTTTTCATTACTTATTTTATATTACGCAGAGTCCTGTTAAGGAGTGTATACAAGTGTTCCCATAATGAGTAGTTATAGACTCCACTTATTAAGTCTTTAGTGAAAATAGGTATGAGCAAATTTTTCACATGCTCTAGTGCTTTCATCTTCTCATTGGGTGATGGTAAAAAGATTTATCGAGCTCTTGTTGACTAGGATGTTATTGTTGAAACTAGAGGTGACCTTAACACATAGATCATGAAGGAAAAAGCCAGGTTTAAGGCTATGATACCACACCCTAGCAAATTCATAAAAAAATACACTGAAAATTTAATACATAGCATCACTCTTTTGTGTCATAAGCTTTAAGATGTTTCTAATATTTTGTATGTGCCGCCTAGGATCTGTAAGATCATCATAGTTATCTAAACTAGCCTTCATAGTAACACATTCTTTGGAAAGATAAGTGTGTAAAACTCCTAGACAAAGTGGGGAGTCTCCCAACTGGTGGGACTAGTGTTCATTCTTAGGAGCTGATCTCATCTCACATTTAGGATTATTGTTTTTTCAAGGAGTATGAAAGTGGGAGTTAGATGAAGATTGATGGAGATAGTTGATAAGTGTAAAACATACATATGTTTTTATTCCTTTTACACTATGATTTTTAATATATTTTAAGCTTATTTGAGCTTATTGAAAGTTATTTTTATGAGTTTGGCATGCTTAAGAGACTTTGTGAATTAATTGTTAAAAGATAAGAATTTCTACATTTTATGTTTTAAACTTTGCTTCTTGTGACAGGTTTTTCACTGAGTTACAATTTCAGAATGTGAACATAGGTTGAATCAAAGTTAAAGTACACATATCAAGCTTTCCATAAAGGTATTATAGGCAAAAATCTAAGTTTCTTTGGACCTCTAATCAGACTTGCAAGATCGGGTCGAAATCCTACTTGTAACAGGATTTTTTACTTTCACACTACAGATTCAAACGAGCATATCTTGAGCTTCGGACATCGAAATCATATGATTCAAAAGCCCAGCATCATCTACATATTTAGGACTACAACTTTTATGAAGGATTCTAGGTTAGATAAAAACTTTTTGAAGTGAAAATTCGAATGCAATCTTAAGGATGAGATTGATCTCCTGATCTAATATGGAAACTAACAGTGTTGAGCATCCCTCTACGGATGAGAGTCTTATATAGAAATGGTAGGCCTTAGGATTTAAAAAAATTTTAAATCAATCTTATAACATTCCATGAATAAAAGAACATAGCTGGAACAATTGTATATTGCAAGAAAACAAGTTAGAAACAAAGTCTAAGTTGCAGCAGAGTCTAAATTACAGTAGAGTTGTGACAGTAGCAGAGTCAATTTTCAACACAAATTATAAGAAATTTAACCAACCTTAAGAATCAAATAAATAAGGAAGGAATTAAGTAGCATAAGGACTTTTAATTAGCCTAAAAATCTTGAAGAATTTGGCAGCCAAGAGAGAGAATAAATAGAGCAAAACACGGCAGAAACAGGAGCTCTGCAACATTCTTTTCTTCTCTATTTTTATCAATTTTCTAGCAGCTATAAACTAAACTTTAGCTTTTAGTTCAAGGGGAATAGATATCATCTCTATTATTAAGTTGTAAGAAATAACCTTATCATTGTAATTCTTTCATATTCAAGTACTTATTTATTCTTATTTCAGAATTATGCTTTTAATTTTTGTTCATGCTTATTAGATTATTTTGAGATGGTATTTATGTGCTTTCTAGTTTCTTTCAATTCGTAATTATTGTTAGGGACTAGAATAAGAAGCAAAGGAGTTAATTTAACTGATGCAACTATTACTTTAATTTATTAGGGAGGAATAAGCTAAGTTAAATTGTTCAAGCTTTTAAATGGTTGCTTAGAATAAATTTTACAAACTTTGCTCTTAAGGCTACTATCGAGTGAATTAAAATTGCTTTTCAATAGTAAATTCACTTGATGGTAAGAAATTGATTAGAAAGCTTTATCTAATTAATTTACTTATAATCTCCTCGATTCCTCTTAGTTTTAAGGGACATCAAATTTATTTGCTTGAATTGAAAGGTATTTATTTTACTTTGATGATCAACAGATTTATGGGAATAGATATCTAGACCTTTGAACTGAGTTAACGACATATCAATTTATTATTTTATTTTCAGAATTTTGTTTCTTTAATATTTTATTCAAGTCCCCCATTCTTTTTTATTTCAGTATATTGTAGGAAGATTAAACAAAATTTCTCTTAGGTTTGACCTAGTTTTCACAATCATACTATGAATTTATTTTGTTTATGATAGTAAAATTAGAATTATATTTTAGAGGTTCCGATGACCGACCAATAGCCATGCTTATGGCTAGAACAATATTGTTGAGCATTTGCACTTGGTGGGTGAGTTATTGGAGATCCGAAGGGGCGTTAATCGTGGTGGTAGAAAGATTAGTTACTCTGACTTATCCTAGACTTTTTTCAGCATTGGAAAGAGTTTTAGTAGAAGGTGAAAGGTTTGAAATAGAAATGAACTAACTTCTTATTCAGGTTTTCATAGACGACGCCACTGATGAAGTAATGAAAAAACTTCACACTAAAATTGAACTTCCAAGAGATATGATCCTAGGTCAAGCCATGTGGGATTGAATATAGGCTTAGTATTTGGGCTTGATTATTCCTGAGAAGTAAGTCCTTCATGAAACGAGGAGATCTCTAATGCTTAAGTCAATAAATGTAAGAGAGAAATAAGAAACATTTAAAAGGGAAAGTAAAATGTTGAGTTTGATAAATTCGTAACCTGTTATATTTACCTAGTGACCCAATATATTAATAGACCTTGGTCATGTCAGCTCACCTTGGGAGTAGTGTCTAGCACATTATAGGTGGAGTGTTCGATGAATATCAGTGACATGTTACCTAGAAATAACTATTGGTCGAGAAATGAGGTGTCATCCTTGCATAGAAGTGTATACTTGCAAAGAATCTATCAGTAAAAACATAAAAAGTTTATGTGCATAAGCGGTGCATAGCGTCGCATTCTGACTCCTCATAACTTGAAAATGTCCAACATGGTTGTAAAGGGTGGAAGGAGGAGGAAAATTTGATCATTTAGACCTTGATCCAACCAATGTAGTGTGGTTAGTGGCCGCAAACAGTGTGGGGGTAGTGGCCACATGGCATTGAGTGGTGTCCACACACAATATAGGGGAGGACTACGACCAAAACAAATTGATTGTTTTAAAAAAAATACACCATCATCATCCATACATTAAAAGTTCCAAAACATTTTCTCTCTTAGACTTCTGATAACAATAATAATATCCATGTAGCATATATTAATATTTCTAAAGTGTTTTGTCAATCATTAAATAATATTCTAATTGATTGATTTTTTTTAAAAGGCTTACAATTGATATTTATAATACCATTGATTGTTAAATTCAGTATACAAATAATCATCTATGTTTTCTACATCGCACCCACACATTCTTAAATTATAGAATAATTGTTGAGAAAAAAAAAGTATAATGTTAGATTTTCTTTATAATTAATTTTGGACAAAATACCTTCTTATAATTTGAAGGTGAGTGGCCTATGTATTTTAGTTTCCACAGTTAAACTGATTACAAATGTCTAAGGTTTAATTTCTTTAAACAAATTCTATATTGTAATTCAGTGTACCATGTGATTTTATGTACATATAATTTCAAAGTTTTTAGTATGATATCAAAGAGAGTATAAAGTATACATATCCTATAATATCAAAGGAGGAAAGTGCAGATTAATATCCTTCAACTTGTAAAGGTTGTTAATTATTATTATTATTATTATTTAGATATTTGTTTGTTAAATTGTCTACGTTAGTTTTGAAAAGAAAAAAGATAGAGCATCTTATTAGTGGGTGCATGGTGCTTATTTTCACAATGATTGCCCTTGTAGCTCCTAAACTTTATATAAGAGAAGAGAAGCTTTGAGAAACTAGCTAGCTACAACAAATAACAAGGAAGATTTTATTTGATTAATATAATAACGAAGGATCAGGCCACAAGGGAATTGATTTCAGAAAGAAACGTTATCTATCTAGTTGGTTGATGAGATTTGATTGACAGTATAAAAAAGGATTATGAACAAGTGAATTTATGGGCTAAAAAGAGAAAACGTATAATAAAGCTATGTCTATACTACTAGAAAAAAGAGGCTGAAAAAAGGCAATGATAATGTGCGATGTTGAGCTTCTATTATCTACCTTTTTCTTTCACTTTTCCCTAATTACCTTCCTTCAAATGAAAGAAAATTCTTCATTATTTTTTGTTCCAGATATATTATACCTTTTATATATGGTATCAAATTTCAGTATAAGATTAATTTTTGTCACAAAGACCATTAGTTTGTGGTATAATTCAACGGTCATGTGTGATAGTTATCCAATTATATTTCCTTTTCACGAGTCACAAATTCAAGCACACAAAATAAAATTTAAACACTAAATAGTTAGGTTGGGGAGAGAAACTTGAGTAATTAATATAGCTAGACCTAAAATGAAGCTCTCTAGTGCAGAAAACAATCTCGTTTAATCAAATGAAACTTCATATTCTTCAGGGAGCATCCTAGACTTGGAATTTCTATTAGGAAATCTCAGGTTCAGATAAGGTAAGCGATAAGGATAAAGGAAGATTGTTAGGCGATCACGATAGACCTTTAACTTCTTCTTCTTTTCAGTGTTGGATTATACTCCTCCTTTTTAGACTTTTCTCATTTTAAATGGGATTAGTATTTAATGGTGCCTTAAAGAAAACAAATCATAGTGGTTCGTATCATGCCCGAATAGCCTCATCCTTAATAGGACTAAACAACCTCACCAAGGTGTTCGGTCCATGCCCAAACCACAAACGGGTTGTTCGCCATACTTTTGGACATCGACCTAGTACCCCTGGCAAGCAAGCATTTCGATGTATTTTTTAGTCTTGAGATGTCAGAACAGCGTTATTCACCATTCATAGGTGCACACCAAATTTTCTATGCAGGGAAGAGACACCTCTTTTCTCGCTAATGGTTATTTCCTGCCCACATATCACCTTAAAAGGCACATGTCGGTCACCAACCCCTCCATTTATGACATAGCAAAGCACCACAATAAATGGTGAGCTCTAGCTTCTCTAACAATGGTACAACAACCAACAATTCACCGCAAGGTACCTGCAACTCCACTTACCACAAGGTACTTGTAACTTCACTCTTCATAAGGTACTTGCAACATCACTTTTCACAAGATAAGTTGACATGACCGCGGTGTATAAATACATTAGGCCCATAAGTAAATATAGATAGACAAGATCGTTCAAAAATACAAAACACACAACATTCACATATGCACTCTCTCATGCTCTTTACTCTCCTATATATATATATATATAATTTACTGACTTGAGTATCGGGAAGTCTTATATTCTAATAGGAGACTTGTCTTGTAGGAAATTCCAAGTTATTAGGTTAGTTTTAAATTATAAGCCCAAATGAGAAAATAAATACTTATGTACTTAGTCTATATATAAAAGCCTAAAGTTGTCATATTTTAGGGTTAAAGCTAAATTGTAAATGTCTTTATTCTCTACACTTTGGTGGCTAGAGAGAAAAGAAAAAATATGAGTTTTTGGTTACTTTAGGATCTTGGATAAAAGAGCAATTTTGTGTGACACCTTATAATCTTTTTCTTTCTCATAGTGAATTTTTATGATCATCTTGCTTGTGGAATATAACTAAGTTGTCAGACCATGTAAATTTCTTTTATGCTTTTATATGATTGATGGTGTTCATTCTTTTATATTTCTCTACTTACTGATTTGTTTGAGATTCTAGAACTGTTTCAGCAACAAATTGGTATCAGAGCTTGCCTAGTTATCATTTGGCTTTCATAATGGTGATAAAAGTAACATCTGTGATGAAGTTTAATGTAAACGAATTTAATGGTAAGAACAAATTCAATTTGTAGCGTATTAATTAAAATGCATGCCTCATTAGTTCAACAAGGTTTATTTAAGACATTAAATGTGTAGATAGTTTGCTTAAGGGAATGGATGATGAGGAGGAAGAAGATTTCATTGAACGGGTAAATTATGCTATTTAGCTTTACTTGTTTGATTAGGTTTTAAGAGAGATTGTTAAGGATACTATAGTTGCTGAATTCTGGATAAAATTGAAAACTCTTTATATAACCAAATCTTTAACAAACTGATTGTATCTGAAGTATTAGTTGTATAATCTCCGGATAAAAGAGGGTATGCCCATTAAAGACCATTTTGATGAATTTAATAAAGTAATTTTAGCTAATGTTGAAAATGAGGACCAGGCTTTGATTTTATTGTGTTTATTACCTTCATCTTATGATCATTTTATGGATATTTTGATGTATAAAAATGATAGTCTTAGTTTAGAAGATGCCAAGCTTCCTTAAACTCTAGGGAGTTTAAAAAACAAGTTTCAATTAGTCATAATGATGATCATACAAAGAGCTTGATTGTGAGGTGTGGAATAAATAATAAGGGTTCAAATAGTGGAGGTATGTCTAGATCAAAATTAAAATCTAGAAAAATTATATGTTTTGAATGTCATGAAGTTGAGAACTTGATAAATTATAAATGGTTAATGTAGATGAAATTTTTAATAAGAGATGTAATAAATTATGTATATTTATAAAAATATTGAAACGTTGTTGGAACTTTCCTCCTTGTATATATATACATATACATACCTGAATTTTTATGTACAAAATCATATGAAATAGGTGTAATTGAATTGGAAAAATACAGGGTGTTATACCAAATGATAAAATAAATATTAATATACTTAGTCAATATATAAAAGCCTAAAGTTATCATATTTAATGTTAAGACTGATCAATAAATGTCTTCCTTCTTTGCATTTTGGTGGCTAAAAAGAATAGAAAAATGTGTGTTTTGGATTTCTTTGGAATCTTGGGTAAGAGAGTAATTTTATGTGACACTTTATAATCTACTAGTTTTTCATGATTGTACTGCTTATGAAGTAAGCCTAGGTTGTCAAACCATATAAATTATTTATGTGTTTTTGTGTGATTAATTGTACTCTTATTTCATATTTTTCTATTTATTAATGGGTTCGAGATTCTAGAAATGTTTTTGCAACACAGGTTTAGGAACAAAATTTACATTCAAGCCTCAGCTTAAAACGTGAAAGCCTCAATTCAATATAAAGTTTTCACAACATCATCAAGATTCAGTTCAAATCCGTAAGAACGAAATCAAATGACTTTTCCAACCAAACTAGCTAGTCCATTTCAAACAATACAAGACTTCTAAGATCATTTATTTTTCGTTTAAAGAAATACTCTCAAAATCATATATATTATACGAGTTGCAAGTGTAGGTGTATTAACAAACACTCTTTCTTTTCGCTTTTGCTCTATAGTAAACACAGAGTTGAAGTGATTTCTATGTGATAGAAGAAGAGTAAATGAAAGAGAAATAAATGGAAAATCCGGTGAGCGAGGGTTATGATTTCAAAGAAGGTTGAGAAATTCCTTCGCAATCATGGGTATGATAAGAGTAGAATGGAAGAGGAGATTCCATTCAGACGTGGAATGACCAATTTAGAGACCCGAAACGCAACTAAATTAATGTACAATTGACATGACCTAACGAAGAAAAAGTTCCCTCCACACTTCCCAGCTACCATCATCCCATGTAAGAAGGAATCTCGAGACATTCTTTGTGGGAGTCCAGCCTCCACCCTACATCAGATTTGACGCTTCACAAGCCTTTTTTGCTGGCACATAATTAGTTAATTTGTCCAAATGCATGTAAATTTCCTTCAAGGTATCGCTAGAGCACAAGTAGAAATACTGCCGAGAAAACAAAAGGAGCTTCTCTTCTTCTTTTTTAGCTTTTAGCACATTAGTGGTATTTCTTCCTATTGTATGATAGAAGAGAAGATCACAAAAGTGAACTGAATACTTGCGAACTGGTTTTAAGCTATCAATATAGAAAAAATTTCATGATAATCAAGAAATAACTATATTATTATCCTATTAATTGCTTCTTATGCTTGCCTTGAAAAAAAAATACAAAAAAAAAAAGAAGCTATCAATACTTGCATACTGATTTATTTTTTCTTTAAAATAAATCCAGGAATTAATTAATAACATGCCACTAATTATTCCCGAGTACCATGAAATTTTTCATTTAGACTGAAATTGTTGGACCTCGTGTTAATCAAGATTGATCGTGCAGATTCTAGATGAAGTAATTAAGAGGGTGCGTGTTGCTTGATTTGGACCCTCAAATCCTCAATCACAGAACTAGTCCAGTGGAAATTTCCATCATGAATTTGATTTTAAAAGGGTGCCCTACTGCCTAGCATCCACCTCTCTCCACCGTTCAATCCTCTGTGCTTAGAATTTAGAAATCATCCTAACGAAGGACCATGTATGCTTCATCATTTTTTGTGATTTCCATTTCAACAATGGGTCACCCAACCCTAGCTACAATCAAGACCCTTTCCCACACTGCTAAAGAAGATGTGATTTCATCATGGAAAGCTTAAAAATCTAAACGAATTAAGTTTTTTCCCCACCAAGGATCATGACCATGCGTATTGAATTCATAAATGCATGCCTAACTAATATATAGTTTTTTTTTCCCACCATTTTTCTTGTATAAAAGAAGTTGTCTTCAAAAACCAAATTGAGACTGGTAGGACAGGACCTTCTCGCTGTTCATTAACCACAAAAAAAAAAGCTAAAATTAGCATCAATTCAAATTTCTTTTTAGTTTCAATACACAGCTTCTCATACTTGTGCTTATTTCAGTCTTCTTGGTGGATTTATACTTGCTTCTCAGCCTAATAATATTACAAGATTCCATATATATATATAGGGCAAAACGAAAAACACTGTTACAATAGGTATTATTATACAAATAATATTACTTTAATATGTAATACTTGAGCAAAATTATATATCAGAACTAAATTGAAAAACACAAATAGACTGTTTTAATGATAATTTCATATACAATTTTATTCTAAAAAAAGTATTATTTAGTAAATATTCCTTTGGCTAATGGGCAAGCTTCAAAAAATACGGTGGCAAATGTCTAAAAAAATGGGCGAATTCAAAGTCCTAAGATTGCCTCCCTTCTCTTTTCATTAGTCCCGCCTCTATCACACATATAAACAACCTTAAAATTTAATTATTTTGCCTTGTCGTTATATGTGTTCATGTGCACGTGCAATATATAATCCTTATCCCATAGCCGAAAGAAGACGAGTTGCTTCATGGTATAAGGGGGAAGCCGACACAAAAATTGTAGCAGGCAGAGGCAGCCCATCAGATTGATCAGATCTTTGCACGAGTGGCAGTAACTATCCACTTGAGATTTTCCATTGCGAAGAAATATTGCGTAATTGCTATGAAATCATGAGGGAGGAGAAGAGGGCCGCCCACTAGCAGCAGCACGAGATTGACTCAAGATCTGCCCGATCGGACACCACCACAATTCTTTTCCCACTTGAATAATTTACCTTTCGTTCTCATTCCAGAACTCGAGAGAGAGGGGGGGGGGCATTATATTCCTCTAGCTTTGATTGAGTAAAACAAGTTACCCCACATTAATTCTTCAACAAGTTGCAGATCAAATCCCAGTGACGTTCATATGAAGAATAAATAACTCCATTATATAGTGTGTGTATATATATACGCAGAGTTCGTCTATTCAACTAACCTAACTTGCAGTACAGCTCGAACCCAGATTTATACTCGATCTACAGATTCGATTCTTGATATGAATATTGTCCCTTCTTTCTTTCCTGATGACATCATATATAGTTGGTGTCGGTGCCATGCATGCTGGTGTGAAGGCTCAACCTAAGTAGTTAAGATATATAACTTGTAAAGTAACATTGCAGCGATCGAGTTGGAATTTGATTTCAGATTGAGGTTATCGTATCCTTGAAGATGCAAAACACGAGAGACAAATAAAGGAAGGTCCTTCTGAGCATATGCCTGGGTGCTTGTAGACAAATAAAGGAGGAGCATGAAACATGTAAAGTGGCGATCCCGACTCCCGAGGAACAAAAGGAAGGAGATCTCACATTAAAGACAGCAGCCTCGAATAATACACAGATACTCACACATCTTATCCTTCTAGCCTCATCATGAGATAGTGAAAATCATCTTAATTATTACTCTTCAAAAGTCTCCGACCTCCAAGGTGTAAAACACTCCAAGTACATGAAAATATAACAAAAGTAAAATAAAATAAATAGAGATAGAGAGGGATTAATGGGCTTAGCAGTTGGGTGGAGGCCTATTTTTTTTATCTTTGAAGTTAAATTTAAATTTAAATTTAAATCCAATAAAATAAATTTAATATAGTGAAACAACACCTTAATGAAATATCTTTTAAATTCAAATCGGGTCTTGAAAATTTTTAATTAAAATTCATTTAAATAAATTAATTAAAAATATATTTGGGATATTATTTAATAAAGCATAATTCAATTTTTAATTAACTTTTTTAATAAGATCATAATATATTTTTCTAATATTAATAAGCGTTGTTTTGTATATTTATGACATTTTTTGTTTTAGATTTTATTCAATCGTTTTATTTTACATGTCTATTTTTGTTAAAATATAATTAGATCAAAAACTTGATTCTAAAAGAAAGTTTTATTTTATTTTACTTTTGTTTTGTTTTCATATACTTATGATGTTTTTGAAGTATCTTGTTATCTCTTGTGTATTACACCTTGAAGGTCGGAGACCACGAGAAACTTTTGGCATGACAATCGTATATTCTTACAAACACATGAATTGTCTGTATGCCGCCTATATTTTTTACTAATAGTTATCTTTTGTCAACTTATCTTCTCAATGGATGCTTATCTTTCTCACCAATAATAGTGGCATCAACCCTTTAAGTATAGCGTCTACACAGCTTTAGTTACATGGTATAGGTATTGTTCCATCATTACTCCACATGGTGTCTGCAACCCCATGTTTTACAAGGTAATTTCATGTGATGGAGATGTATAAATATCTTAGGTCATTTGTAACAAGACACAAGTCCACATAAGGTCACAATACAATGCAACACACAACAATCACAACGATATAGACTCTCATACGTTCTTTTTCTCGTTGTTACATTTTCTTTTCTTCTTACAATTTATTAATTTAAGTATCTGATGGTCCTCTATCCTGATATGAGATTTGCTTTTGCAAAAAAAAATGTAAAACAATTAAGCCTAGACACCTCAGCCTAGAAGTAGTCGCGAAAAGTCGAGATCTAATCTGAAGCTTTTTACTACTTCATTAGAATTTCTCTCATCAAACAAAAGTCATTGACACTAAGAATAACTTATTTCATTGTCAAAATATATTCAACCATCAACTTTCTCTCTCCTTCATTATTTTTTGACAACTCTCTCTCTCCACTCTCAAACCGATTAATTGAAGACTAACAAAATAAAATTTTGGACTAAAACAAGAATTACAAAAAACAAAGGAACCAAAATAGAAAATGAAGCAATTCTAAAGGCAAACAATTTCAAAAATGTGTTTTGAACTGTACAATAAAACCTTTGTGTTAGACATGTCATATTAGGTCCCTCAATTTTCAATATTTTTCAAGTAATAAAATTGATTTTTTTAAAAAAAAAATTGAGCATCAACCAAATATTATTATATTTTTTTTAGACCTTGAGAACCACATACCAAGCTAATCAAAATAATTTTGTAGACCCAAATCCAAAATAACTATGTACAAGGATAAAATTAAACAAAAAAGTTTGATGAGTGAAATAAATAAATAAAAGTTCAAAGGACTGAAAAAAATACAAAGCATTGTGCCAATAAACAGCACTTTGTTAAGGGATCTATAGTGATTTCCCTATGGAATTTAGTTTTTTTCTTAATTTGGAATATATAAACTCTTGAACATGAGTTTTATTTTATTATGGTTGTGTTATTAATTGTGGTCTTACGGTGAATAATCAATAATTTTTCTCCTTTCTGGTGAGGGAAAAGAATTTTGTGAGTAGGAAGATTTGGTAAAATATAAACATTTTCGAAAAACAAAATATTAAATTGATGATACTTCACTAGGTTTATTAATAAAGTGAGAGTAAGTTGGTAATAAGATATGAAACTACAAGGGTTATTTAAGTTTTTTTTTTTTTTTTTCATTGAAGAGGGGCTAAGCAATTCATTTCTAAAAACTATGAAGACTAATTTATAATTAACTCCAGCAAATTTGGAGACCCAAAATTGGGTTTTCAAACAACAATCAACCACAAAAGAAAGGCTTTTGTAACCAATACGGACGGTTTGGATCACACTTTGAGCACTAGGAAGTTAGAAGAACAGCACTGCTACAAGAAAACTGACAATCAATTATGGACTTCATTTACGAACAGACCAATCGTGTTGACTTGCAAGAACATACAATGGGGTTTAACACTATACACCAGTATACAATTTATGAAACATTTTTTTTATTACCATATTTGCCTACATCTGTATCTTTGATTCAATGTGCATGGTTTGTCTACATTTTGGGAAACAGAAGCAACCTAAATAGGACAGCAAAAAAGAAAGAAAGAAAGAAAGAAAGATGCCTGAAAATGGAACTTTGATTGCATTAAATAAAAGAAGATAAAAAGGTTAAATATTTCACAAGGAAAAATAAATTTCTATAACTACTTGAATCCCCTTATGGGGTTTGATTTGACATTTACCTTCAGAAGTTTGTTGTCCAGTTGAGATGGCCTAACTGAGGTTGCTGATAAGCACCCACTTGTGCCCCGGGAGCAGATGGGGCAACCCCAACTCCAACATTGTTGCCCATAACAGGACCCAAATGGTGCGGACTTGCCATTGCAGTTGGCTGTGGAGGTGGATACAAGCCTGGGAATTGCATGTGAGAAGATTGTGCTGCAGCCGCATTGAAGGAGGCATGGCCAGTGTGGGATGGCAAATACGCAGCATGTGTTTGCCCAGGGATGTTATAGTACGGTGACGATTGCAAGCCTGGAAGATCCCTTGGGTTCTGAATCCAAATTTCAGATGACTCAGCCTGCAACAGCAAATGTAAAAGGCAATCAACAAAGAGGTGATGGACAGACCAATTCATGTAATTACTCAGTTAGCCATAAAAGCAACCAAATGTAAAGTCAGATTGTCATTACCGACAAAGAACTTTTACCTGTGGGTTGGGAACATAAATGTTTCCATCTTTGTACTTCATCCGAGATGGGTCTTCAAGACCTGCTGCACTTCCAACCACACCAGGAGCATTTATCGCATACCCACTTGGACTTGTAAAATTTCCAAAACCAGCAGGATTGCTGCTAGGAACTGGTTTATAGTGCTGGATTCCATACTTGAGGCCATTTGCATTAAGATGGGAACCACCTCCGGGCATCAGCATGTAACTGTTTCCATTTGATGGATGTGGGTATGCAGGGTTGCTAGAGTAACCAGGCATGGGCATTGGTGGAACATAAACAGGAGAGATGAACTGGCGATATGGCATGAGATTTGTGAAAGGTGAGACATGAACTTGTGGGTACATTTGAGCCATTGGAGGCTGCTGTTGCATTGTGGGCATTGTTGATGTAGGAATGTGGTTGCCTGTATGGGCAGTTAAGGCCTGAAGTCATAAGGTAATGAAAATTAAATGACGCCATACTTCCATATAATATAACGCAATGACTAAAAAGGGAAGTTTTCTTCAAAGCACAATTGCTTTCCTGAGTGTCAGTCTATAGGGAAAGACAATTTCCACCACCACATACGCTATGTAATTATGCAGAACCAAACTGACAACTGCTATTTACCCATTCACATCAATAAATAAGGAAACTGGGTTTGTGCACATTTGCAAGCATGCAAGTTAATATGCGATGAAGATATAGAGAAGCATGCTACCTTGCACATCTAAAAGTATTATAGCAGGTAAATTTACCTCACGTGGAGATGGTTGACCCTGTCCTTGTACCGTTTCATCAATTGGGGGTTGGAAGTATGACATATCATAACCAGTCTGGGGATCATATGCCTGCTTGCACACAATCACATCAGAATGCTAACAAAAAGGTATGAAAAAGATCATGCAATGAAAACTGCTTTTTTTATTATTTCAAATAAAAGCTGACACCACTCTAAAGCAACTTGCCAAGCGTTAATTTTGAGCTGGCATATAACATTTCATTAATCCAAGGAGTGAACTCACCGAAAAGCTTGGTAACTCAGGATGATCTTGTTGCTGTTGTGACTCTGAAGGAGCGTAGGATGGACTGCTGTTTCGAACCAAACCAATATCAGCATAATTATCCAAGTCTGGAGGACTTGATGACTTCTCAGGCAATTGATGTTCAGAAGCTAAACCAGCTTCTGGAGAGTCGGACTCAGAATTTCTTGCTTGATCATCTAGCAACTCAATCTGCTTGCCACCAGGTGCATCTTCACTGGAAGACTCCGGACAAGATGCTGGTAAACTGCCATCACATTTACTATTTCATGTTTAGCACAAATTAGAGCACTGAACTTGGCATAGCATTTTTCATGTTAACTATGTTCAATCAACTGCTTTTAATATGTAATTTTCTACAGCTTTTTTAACACACTTCTCTTTTCTTTTCTTTTTTTGTCCTTTTAATTTCTACTTGAAAACTCCTATCTTTACTCTTCCAGTGATAGGATACTTGTACTGGTGCTATTACATTACTAAATTTACCCTAATTATTATTTATCAGCAATATTTCTGACTTTGTTTGCTTAAGTTTATTTAACTGCAACAGAAAGATACCAATTTATGGACACCAGCCCTAAATGAACAATAACAATTGCGAGTGTTCAGAGCAAATGACCTTACCACCATTCACATTGATAGACAGTATGGAACTCGTCTGAAGACTGTTATATGGAAACAACAACATTCCAAAGCTTTCCCAATTCAGATATCTTAATTTGCAAAACCTCTAGATGAAAAAGATTGTGCAAAATAGAAAACAGACCTGATGGCAGATTCCCTGTTTGATTCTTCTGAAATTCCTACTGCTTGAAATCCAGGAGTAGAATTCCTGGAAGGATCGAATTCCACTCCAAAACTGCCAAAGGTCAGCTTGCACCTATCACTCTCAGGGACTCGAATATGTTGTGCTATGATTACATTCTGATTTTCATGAATGTTTACTCGTGAAAACTTGTCCTGCAAATTAGCTGCATTCAATTCCATGCTCTTAGAATTATCTGTGGGAGGCAAACTGGATTTTGTTGGTGTTCCAATAACTCCAGGGCTAGTAATGCTTGATTTCTGGCTCGACTTTGGTTTCCACTCTTTATTATGCTGTGAAGCTGCACAAAATTTTTTGGTTAAACAAGTCCCAGAAATTTCAGAAAATAAGTAGAGCAGTCCAGTCATTGCAAGTTTTCATTAATGTTCCTCATACTTATAAGTGTACAAACTACGGAAAGAAGCTAATAACTCAACTAAAATTAAAAAGCAGGAGAATTTTCATTCATTAAAATTAATAATGAAATATGATAGAATGAGATCAAGCACAGGGGAAATTAACAGTTAATATCAAAACCCTATTAGGCCATTTATATCAATTTTCAAGTACGAAGCCCCTTTGCAGCAAAGGTGTATCTCTAAAACACTCCAGAATCTGGACGACATTCAATGCTCAACAATCTAAACCCTTGAAGAAATAGCATCATTAAAGCCCAGTTGTGATGTAACACATGCTGTAATAATAGTACTTAAGTTCATATAGAAATCACGCCATAATAACAACCATGAGTGGGCAGATTAATGTAAATAACGAGCGCTTTTCAGATGTCAAAAAAAAAACCAGAAATGGATGATTCAAAGCAGAAAAGGTCATCACATATCAGATGTCAAAAAAAAATACCAGAAATGGATGATTCAAAGCAGAAAAGGTCATCACAGACTATTGTTATCGAAACAGCAGCAAGAACAATTTAAAGGACAATAATCTAAGAAAAGAGCTTATGGAAGATGTAAAACCTTTTGGATAACCCACAGTTTGTTGATGAGGCCTGCTGTTATACTGGTTGTGTAACAATGATCTGTTAACAGGAACGCTGGGCATTGATTCAATCACAGCAGTTTGACGGACTTGATCGGTATTAGATATTGCAGTTAAAGGATGAAATGATTCTGAGAATGAATTACTTGATGACAAATCTTTGACAGCATTTTCAGACTGCCGGCGACCACCCACCACCCCAACCTCACGCTTAATCGCCCCAACAACACCAGATGATCTAGAATCGGGAGATGGCACATGCACAGGATCTGTCGAGGAGGAGTACACCCCAACAACAGAATTGCTTGAAGCTAGCGATGCATCATGTTGTTGAGAATTATTGGGTTTCACCACTTGTGCCCGTGAAGTAGTAGCATTAGAAGCTGTAGATCGCTTTTCCTCTGATACCACTTTCCTATCACCAGCCCTTGACTTAGCATCTCTGTTGTATCTAGGTTCAGGATAAGTAGGCCCATTAGAAGTTTGAGATGAACTTTGTGCGTTAGAAGGCTTTAAGTTGTTGTTTGAAATTCCTGCTGAACTGCTAAAAGAAAAATAAGGATCTTGTTCAATTCCTTAAAAATAGTCAGTTGGATTTTCAACTGAAAGTAAATAATGATTCAATAGCAAAGAACATAGGAACGATCACTTCTATGATGCAAAGCAAAACCACAGTGGAATTCCTTCATTGCTTCTTTTTTCAGTAAAAGTTGATATTCAACTCTTTAATAATAGTCACCAGGTTCCCTTTTTTTCTACTGTGCCTTCTAAGTTAGAACCCTAGTAACCAAAGATTTTCTCAGAATAATAAGAACTTTCAAGGTGGAAACTAAATGAAGAAAGAATATCTCATTAAAAGGATACCCAAAAATCCTCTATTCTCTCAATTTCTTTTTTCCTTTCCACAATATCTCATTGAAAGTCCTATTTACCCAAGCTCCATTAAGTTTGCAAAAGAAATACCCCAGTGGAAATTAAGGGTTTCTTCATTATCTACAATGCACTGTTTAAAACCAGAATAATTGTCAATTGAATTCCGGAAACTCCAAAAGATTAGCCTCCCTTGTCCTGCTAAGAGTTCTTAAAAGAGACTAGCTGTGCTAAAGCAGCAATAGCTCTTGGAATCTAGGCACCAAGAACGGGTATGCGCTCTACATGAAAATAAAATTAGCCTATCAGCTCAAATTTGAAAAAAATAAAATAAAATAAAACCCCTCAGTTTTGTCTAGGAAAAACATGGACAGATAGGGGGGAAAGGAGTGGTGAGAGAAAGTAAAGGAACTGAACAAAATAGAGAGAATATTTTCCCAAAGAAACAAAAACAGAGAATTTATCTTTTTCTCACCTAATTAACTGATGAGGTCTGCACTTTAGGTGCTCATTGGCCACCTCATGTAGGCCTAGGTAAAAGCACCTACCCTAGGAACTTACAAACACATTGACTTTGAGGTTTTTTAGCACTATTCCTTATCAGCTAAGGTTGTGGGTTGGGAAAGCTAGTAATTTGGCATGATTGCATATGTGCTTTCAGGTTGGTGAAAACACACATAATATAACAGTAACACTAACTGCATTAACAGAACCCTGCATGCTTGGATGACAGCCAATGCTTTTAGAGCTTGTTGCCCTTCTTTTTCCAAAAAATACAAGTAAAATTTAACATTTATCCAAGTTATGTAGCAGCTACTTATTTTAACTGTAAAAGTGAAACTTATAAGCTATAACTAAGTTCACAATGTCACTTCATGACCATTGCTAGTAGAACGGAAGCTCTCAAGCTGAGGATTGTGGTTTACTAAGGTCATGATCATATCAAATCTGTCTTAGTTCAGAAGCTTGAATGGTTATGTGATAAATATAAACAAAACGCTTTTGCACCAGCAAAGATTGCTAGGGTTTGTGAAAATAATTACCAGACTAGCATTTTGCACTCGGGCATAATAGGGCCACCAAGAACGACAGTCAGCGTAAGTAAATGAAAACAAACAGAAAAACAACGGCATGAAAAGTTTGTGAAAGAACCTGAAAAGGCATACCCTTTATCTGTAACTCCACTGCCTTTCTCCTTTGCTGATGTTGAACCTTGCGGCAAAGCAGGCTTTGGTTCTCTATTTGCATTTTGATTAATTCTGTTGTCTCTCACGACACGGAATTCTCTGTTAACTCCTCTATTACCAATCGAATCAGTTCGTGTATGGCCTCCTCGTTGAGCATAGCGATCCAAAAATGTACGGGGTCTCATCCCTTGATCAAAATTCTCAGGTTGTTTTCTTGAATCCACAGAACCCCTGTAACTCATACTCTGAGGCCACAAGCATGTAAACTCATGAGTAAAATGTTAGATCAGTGCAAGCATTGACACGGGAATTAATGCAATAACTGTAAAACAAAACACTTAAACTTCAATTTGAAACAGCATTGTATACCTTTTAATCAAAGACCTTAATCCATGTAAATTATGTTCAATCTTAGCAGCTGTTCACCCGAATGTATTTAAGAATTTTTGACAGAAGAAAAATTAATTAATTCTGATGCAAGAGAGCATAGATACGAGAATTATGAGAGCACATTCTCCAAACAACAAAACTCACAATATGACATATCAAAAATTCCTTGAATGTTTGAAATTGCAAATTGAATTGGATATAAGATTTCCTTGAATCCTGTATTGCATAATTATTTAAGAGGTAGTAGAGACAAATTCCTTAAATGTGAACAGTTGCAAATTCTTAAATGGCATGGTCTAATAAGTTCATATTGGACTAATTGAACATAATAATAAAGCAGAAAATTTCAATCTGAAAACACAGAAAATAATGCAATGTCGGATGTTAATTCCAAAACTCTAATGAATTTAAAGAATCAAATGTCTAGCAATCAATGATGATGGAAATCATGTGAGAAGAATTTAACAGATCAGCACTTTCCAAATGTTAAGCATAAAGCATATTGTGACTCCACTACAATAAGTAATAATTCACAAATGAGATCACATTAGCAATAGCATAAATATCAATTGGGAAAAATGATCAAGACAACAGGACAGAATTCAATTAGGAAAGATCACAAAATCATACCTCTTTCTTCTTATCTCTTTTTCTCTTCACCTCATGAAACGGATCTGATAAGAAAATCAAATAAAATTCATTTGAATAAGAGGGTTATACAACTAACACATCAAAATTAAATACACTTTCAAAAATGACCAAACCAACAAGGTAGCCAACACAAGCCAGAGAGGGGAAATCACAGCACACAAAGATACCATTTCATAGGACTAATAAGAAGGTTCAAGAAACACAGATTTTTATTTCCAACAAACTAAGACATTTTCTAAAAGAAGTCATGGGTAGCTACACCCATCTTCCTAACCTCCCTAAAACTCAAGTGATATATCCACACACATCATTGAAGAGCATCAGCTTAATGACCAACCAACTTACCTAACTTCCATGACAGGGACCATAAGCAAATGAACATGGCTCGGTGATGATGCACCACAGACCAAGCATGATGAACTATAATGAACCATTGAGCAGTCTACATTAAAGTAACTGAAAATATGGATAGCAGATAATCATGAAACAATGATACTCAAGACGGACAGATTTCATCCAATGCTGTGACAAAAGTATGAATTAAACATGCCAATCACATTAATATCATGTTCCAGAAAATGCACATCAATAGAACTATAATTTTGGCATTCTCACACTGACAGCATTCTCACATCATAGATCAATCTGCTGATGACTTCTACTACATATAACAATTATCATTAACCTCCAAATCAATATTATAAGAAAACAATTTTACTTCAATAACATATGCGTAACCTAATAACCATTACCTCTTACCTCGCCCTTTTACTCTCACCAAACAAAGAAAAATCATATACCTCGGATGGTCTTTTCACCCCCTTCTATAGTTCCCCTCCCTTCCTTTCCACTCTAAAACCCCAAACACACTTAAAAATTTACTCTTGACCCAACAACCATCAAGTTAAGAATTTCTTACCAACATGCACAACGCAATTCCAATGGACCAAGATAACATGAAGAAAACAAACTTTTGAGAGGTCATTTGTTTTTCAACCCTGGCACATTGAGAACTGCACACTCACTTCTATAATAAAACATCAACAGAAAGCACCTAATACCCACTACTCAAAACACATCACAAACACCAAAGCACACAAAAACGCAGCAAAGCTAAACATAACGTCGTGACAGTGAAAACCCCAATACAGACCATCAATTTTCAACTTCCAGACTGGAAAACAACACAGAAAAAAAGGCCCATTACACAAGCCATAAACGCCAGAACCAAGGCCAAAAAGAATTAACTTGTATTTAAAACTAAAACCCTTAGAACCCGGAAAATAAAAACACCATTCTTTAGCATATGCCCGTTATTTTCCAACTTGCAAAGTCTAAATACTTCTCACAGGAAACACGCACGCACAACAACCATCAGTCAACACAGCAAAAAATGAATAAATAAAAAAAGCGCAGACCTTGATTGAGCAGTTTTTGAACGGTCTCATTAGGATCCATGTTGGTCTCTTTAAGGACCATATAAATATCAGCATCAGAGAAATTTCCCACAATTTCTTTAATCGATTGTATAATTTTCCTCACTCTCGCTGACAGTGTATGCTGCTGCTGTCGTCCACTACCAGCACCACCACCACCAGTAACGGCAGAAGTAGCATCAGTTGTAGCAACCATTTCTCCCATGTCTCTCGATAATCAAATAAGAAAACTAAAATAGTAGTAATCAGAAATGTTTTGGGTATAATAATAATAGTAATAATACAGAGAGAGATATAGGGAGAGGTTAGGGTTAGGGTTTTGGGGGGTTTTTTAATAATTTATTGAAGGGGAGGGGAAAAGAAAGGGGAAGAGAAAGGGGCTATGGAAGAAGAAAAGGGTTGGGGTGGGAGGGTTATGTTTATGAGTTTTGCTTTAATTGGAACGAGGGTTTTTGAAAATCTCTCGTATCCATCTCCCTCTGCTGTCCCTTTCTTGTCATCCCGGATTTGCCCCCTTTTTTTTACTTTATTTCCATGTTTGCTCTTTTGTTTTTCTTCCTTCTTCTTCAAATGAAAAGGCATAATTTGCTTGCTTTCAATTTTGATGTCTAAACTTTACTGACCCTGTCAATTCGGTGCATCATTGTTTTTTTATTCCTTCTTAACCAAATTCCATATTGTTTAGAGTTCAACAACGTGATTTTGGATGCTCACCAGATAATTGTTTCGTAGCTGGTGCAGATTAACTTGTTTGTAATGTTGTTAACTAGCCAACTCACACGTGATTTATTACGGATTAAGTTTGCTGATATTTCAAAATATTCAAGTGGTTTAGAAGTAGGGTTTATGGATTGGATAATTGATTAATTTATTGGTTCTAGCAATCTGATTTATTCATTTTGTTTTAGTTAAGGTGGCTGGGAGCTTATACCTGTGTCTGGATAGGTCACGGTAACTAGTAGCTAGTACCTACAAAAAGTTCTCTTTTTAAAAATTTGATGACTCTCAAATGTTTAAATAAATATTTTTAAAAAAAGAAAAAATACAATAGTATTTTAAAGAGATGGTATCTGAAAATATATATGCTAAAAATATTCAAAATGAATTGAAATCTAAATCTTACGCTCAAAAGATTCATTGGGCATTTATAGCCTATGAATCTTTTCATTTTGATGAGAGAAGGATTTGAAAAGTAATTTCCTTCTGATAATATCAATGAGTGATAAATACCTCATACACATCATTAATAAAAGATAAATATCTCTTACACGTTATTAATATTAATGGAATTGTGGTATGTCCTTAAAAGACTATTTTACACCTAAGAGTGTTTGAGATATGACCTTAAGATTTTATGTTAAGGATTACAAGAATAAACAAATGAAGTATTGTGGCCAAATATGGAGCCTAGAAAGATCATTAATTCTATATCCATTTGGGTTTGGCATGATGTCGAGCCTAGAGATGTTTGGTCTAACAATTTAAATATCTCTTACACGTGTTATATATATATATATATATATATATATATATATATATATATATATATATATATATAAAAACAAATATATATA
>Ga0307518_10000792_pt1 | contig 23711 bp, 25 predicted proteins | sample 25_EM_MG_FD_203889 | JGI IMG/M metagenome (GOLD analysis project Ga0307518, IMG submission 203889) | Populus trichocarpa ectomycorrhiza microbial communities from riparian zone in the Pacific Northwest, United States - 25_EM | ecosystem: Host-associated > Plants > Roots > Unclassified | place...
GTTAGTGTTGAGAATGAGACTAGTCACTGACTAAGCTAGAGAAGTTAAATAAGTTACATAATCAAGTAGTTTGTTTTGGAAACCATTGTTGAACAAAGCGGGGCGCACTCCTGAGCCCCTCTGTTCTGTCCATGGTATCTTCTATCCGAACTTCTGTTGGAAGATGAGATTGGCCCAAGTGCGTGGGACGTGGCGGGTAAGTCGTCTATTGTGCGGTGGACCGTCTTACGTTTTGGTTCCATTGTTTACGGTATCTATGCTGGATATAAAGGCGCTCTTTCGAATTCCCCTCTCGCCTACGTTTCTCTTCCAGACCCGGTGTCTGCTTTCTTTTGGCTCACCCAGCCAACGCTCGCCGTCGTTCCTTTACACGCCCCTATTCCACCTCACACTCGGACTGTTGACAAGATGAAGTTCATCTCCTTCACGACCCTCGTCCTCGCCTCCATTGTTTCTGCTCGGCCTGGCCTTAAACAACGCATACCCAGTAGCATCTATGACAGGGCTATGGCACTGGATGCCATAGGCAGTCCCAGCAATGGCACCAACAGTACTACTCCTGGCGCTCCTGCGAACTCGACCGACCCCCAGAGCTCTTTCACCCTTCTCCAGTCTGTTATTGCTACTGCCTTTACAAATGATGGCACAAGCGGGAATGGTTCGGAACCTGGCATAACTCCTTCTCTCACGTCCACCAATAATTTTATCAACTACTGTGCGACGCTCAATCTACCGATTACCAACGGTTCTCAGATCAAGTCCGGTTCCTGCAACCCTGCTCCAATGGGTGCTATTCCGTCCACTTCCAATATGCCTAGTGCCAAGTTTGTCAGCCCCTCCAACTTGGCCGTTATTCCGGCCAATACGACTTTTCAAGTCGCTCTGGCCATCAAAGGCTTAGAGACCGGCTTCTTTGTCAACCCAGATGCCAACTGGTATGCTGCGCCTCAGCAGCTTAATATGACCACGGGCAACATCATGGGTCACTCCCATATTGTCATTGAGAAGCTCGACAATCTGACGCAGGCGACGCCCACTGATCCCACCAAGTTCGCATTCTTCGCGGGTTTGAACGGCAAGGCGGATGCAAATGGTTTACTATACGCCAATGTCACCAGTGGCCTGCCTGAGGGCACCTACAGGATGGCTTCCATTAACGTTGCAATGAACCACCAACCTGCATTGGTAGCTGTCGCTCAACGCGGCGCTTTGGATGATGCTATATACGTGAGTTTGTCCCTGGTCATCCTAGCAACAGAATTTAATACTTACTTATGGGTTGCCGTTAGTTCACTGTTGTTGCTAGCAGCTCCAACGGGACGGTTGTGCCCGTACTACCAACATCCCCGACAGGCGAACCGACGCCACTGCCTTCGCAGTCCGTTCCTTCCACCGTTCCTACTCCCACCCCGACTGGTAATGACACAGACTGTGAGGGTGAACCGACGCCGGAGCCTTCGCAGCCCACCGGGGCGCCAATCCCGACGTCCTCCAGTGATGACACTGATTGTGGAGATGAACCAACAACATATCCAACGCCATCGCAACCAGCTCCCCCCACTACCTCTTCTCCAGCACTGTCTGGTGTTGACGACTGCGGACTCGAATAACTAGATCTCTTTCTGACATGACATTGATAGGCTGTTGATCGGCTTGCTGGCATGCACTTTGTACTCAGCTTTCGCATTCTTGTTGCACATGTGTACTTTCTGCTACCAAAATGTATGTATGTACTTACTCTAACAAGTAACTGATTCAATTGGTATAGTGTTCCCATTGCATGATATACGGCGAATATGGTGATTCTAATCTGCCTATCTTTTCTGGTGGTCGATAATTAGTGAACGCGTAAGCTGTTGTCTGGTGACTGTTATTTTATTACTACCGGCTGTGACAACACTGAAGGTTTTACTAGTACTCCACATTCAAGACTGTCCAGGGCATTCACCTTAGTGTGTATCATGCGGACGAGGATGTAGGTGGGAGGGTATTGCAATTCTTTCACCTGTGTTGTCAACTGTGCTGATTTCCTCTCGTACATCAAGAACGATCTTGACAACGTGAGGTCGCCAGCTGTTCCAGGCTTCCAGCAGTGTCGTTTAATCGAGGGCCCAGAGTGTGTTTGGTTACGCAGATGAGTGGCGTATGGGGTGGCTTCGGGCCAACGAAACATAGGTCCGCTAGTGGAAAAGACCACGCAGTTGAGTGGTGTTGCTGGCTCCACAGGTGATCATTGTCGACGTTTGTCACCGCAGCAGCCTTAGCTGCCCCTGGTCGTTGTCATCGATCACAGCGGTGGAGGTGTTGGCCGTTGTTGCCATTATCATCGTGCCATTGCTGCGTGTGCGTTGGTGTGGTAACGTTGTTGTGGCCGCCTGGTCCGTCATTGAAGTGGAGGTGGTGGCTAGTGCTGTCGTCGCTCGTGATCATTGAGGTGGAGGTTGTCGTCGTCAAACGCGCATACAGACGCACACAGTGCTGCAAACGACGCGCAAACCGCTGGAGATGAAGTAATGAATGTCAGAATGGTTTGAAACGGGTCGAGAACACGGAACTCACCTGATGGCGCAAAATCAAGCAAGCCGAGCCTGCCAATCAATAGAAAAGGGTCAGCATCGACAACATTGATGTATAAGTACTGCGGAACGTGCCAATCAAGGTCCCAAGTCGACGGATCGTCTTTGGACGAGTGGAGGGCGCAGACGAGGCAGCTGGCGGCCGAAACGGAGGTGATGGTGATGGTGGAGAAAGCGTAATGGGGCTGGCGGGAGATAGTCAGCATATGCATCAAAACCATGTATTGTGAAGAAGTGGCTTACCTGTTGTTTGGCCATCCACGAACCATGCAGTGTGTCTATACAATGTCATTAGACGGCGACGATGACGACGACAGATGTGGTTGGGTCGAGGTCACATGTAGGCGCCATGGTCATCGTTGTTCGAGGCTCGCGTCCTAGACATCAGGTGCACGTCTTCACATCGGCACGTCTTTGTAGGATAAATGCCATAGTTTGGGTAGTGTTGGACAAGTTTAAACAAGGTCTTTGCCGTCGTCGACGGCCCTATTCTACTAGTAGTTTGAAAAATTTCCTGGTATGGTATGGTCGAGCTTGGATCGACACATATGACTTCGACATGCATCGATCCGAACAAGCATCCTCTTCAGACGCCTGCTGCTGAGCGCTGAGGCTTGATCTATAATTGGTTTTTGCTGTTTACAGAGTAGTCGACTGTGGGTGATATCGTGTAAGTGTCCAAAGACCGTACTTTATTACATGCTCATGAAAAGTTTGCCTGCATAGTTGTAGCGTTCAGTTATCTCTGCCAGCAACATCGCCATGTCCAACGCGCGCCCGACTATCGTTATCAAGGTCCCAGCGACATCCGCTAACATTGGACCTGGGTTCGATGTTGTTGGACTCTCACTATCGCTCTACCTTACCCTCACTATCAAATTTGGCCGCCCCTCCCCTGATCGCTTCAGGATCACCTACTTCGGAGAGGGTGCAAACGAGGTCCCCCTCGATCCGTACCGTAACCTACTGACCCGTGTTGCCCTCTACGTTCTACGGTGCAACAACCACCGCTCATTCCCCCCAGACCTCCTCAGCATCCACGCCGACAACCAAATCCCATTCGGCCGCGGACTCGGGTCCTCGGGGGCAGCAGTCATCGCAGGCGTCCTCCTTGGGAACGCGCTCGGAAAACTCAACCTGACGACCGAGCGGATGCTCGACTACGCCCTCATGATTGAGCGGCATCCAGACAACGTCACCGCAGCACTCGTCGGAGGGTTCATCGGGTCCTATCTTCGGGAGCTCGGTCCTGCCGCTACGGTAGCATCGCAAGTTCCCCTTTCCGAAGTGCTTCCCGAGTATCCCCCAGATGCGGGTGAAAACTGGGGTCTCGAGCCCCCCATCCCTCCTGTCGGCATCGGTCACTATGTGAGATTCGGCTGGAATGTGAATATTAAAGCTGTGGCCATTATACCCCAGTTCGAGCTCAGTACTGCCAAGGCGAGGGAGGTGCTTCCAGCGCAGTACTCTAGAAAGGATCTGGTATTACCATTTGTTTTTTCCAGTTTCCAGGCGTAAGATGACACTTTCTGGAAAAAGGTCTTCAACATGCAGCGTCTCGCTGTCTTGACGACGGCTTTGGGCCAAACCTCGCTGGACCCGGATCTCGTGTACGAGGCCATGAAGGATCGCGTCCACCAGCCCTACCGCAGGACTTTGGTGAGTGCCAATGTATACATGAAAGGTGGGATACTAAAGCATCATCTGGAGATCCCTGGCCTTCCAGAGGTGACCTCACAAATCACCCCCAAGTCACATCCTGGTTTACTTGGCATTTGTTTGTCCGGTGCTGGTCCCACAATATTAGCATTGGCTACCCACAACTTCGAGGCTATTGCGGAGTCTGCGCGTACAATTTTTGCATTGAAGAATATCCAAGTAGAATGGAAACTTCTGGAAGTGGTCGACGGAAGTGAAGTCCAAGAACTTAATTGAGGCAAATGTGCCGGTCACAACAAAAATATACTCTTGTGGGTATTACATACAATGCATCCAGATTATTGTATCCTGAGGTCATAAACGTACGTCATTAAGTACTGGTTCGACGAGTTCCATCTATCCCCGTGCATTGAGACAAACAGCTCTCATGGCGACCAGCGATGCTGAGGTGTCCTCGAAAGGCAGGTTCACAGTGAACATCACGTCACTACGGTCACCATTCAGGTAGACGGGAAGGGTAACCATGTCTTCTTCACTCTTGTCTTCGTCCTCTTGTACCCAGCGAATTTGTGATGCATTAAGGTGTACTGCTTGACCGTCATTGAGGGCAAGCTTCCCAACATCAGGGTCCCAAGCAGCACCTTCGAGGGTCAAGCCTTAAATGGTCCAGTTAAATATCGAACAGCAAGGTTACGGGTCAAGAAACTACTTGCCATCAACGATGAAAGCCCCAGGATCATTCATCTGACCGATATCCAGGCGTAGATGCAAGGTTTCAAGACTCCAGCGCTTGCGATGTGCAACAGCTTGACGAGTTGCGGTAATGTATGCCTCGGGGAAGAACAGCCCTCCGAGCCAAACCTCGACATTAGACAAGGATTGCTGCATCGACGTTATTCCGTCCAACTGTGCTAGACGGCGAACCAGGTCGGGGATCCATTCTGAAATGGACATGGCCTTGGGAACTTTGTATCGTCTCCAGTGGGTGGGTATAGTACCTAGAGGATGTATTTATATTCCGAGTCACGGTATCGAGCAGATGGACCCACCCTTAGTCAATGAGCTCATCAGAGTACGAACATGATTGGTCTGCTTCAGAGCGCCTTCGCACACTCTAACCACATCTGCAAGGTCCTTGCGAACTTGATCGAGCAGCTTGCGGCCAATGACACCTTCTCGAGAGAACAGACGATATAATGGATCAGTGTTGTCGCTGGTTTGCTTTGGTAATGTGTTGATTGACTGAGAAGAGTGTCAGTGATACTCTTACAATGGACAGTAGCAGGCTGTAATTACTGGTGGTAGCTGTGTGAGCCATTCGCCGCATCGTTCATGGAGATTTCGCATCCAGGCAGGCTGTTGAGATGTCTGGCTCTTGGATGGGCAAGAGGTTGTGACCTCATCGTCATCATCTATCAGCGTCCGCATCTTGCGTAGTTTGCCTAAGAGTTCGTTTCCTAGTTCATTTGGTCAATATCAATGCGTGGCATCAGTTAGAAATATGTTACCTTGCACTACAGCAATGACTCTTTCTGCAGTCGGTGGCAGACTTAGCCATGCAGGGGGTTCGCGATCCGGCAGACTATGTACCCATGACAGGAAATGTTCCAGTTTTGTGCCATCAGGAGTCTCCAACCCTTGTCCACCATTGACACTTGGTACCAAATTGAAGTCGACATTGTATGCAGTTGGAGTGAACAGCATGTCGACAAATGCATCCAAGATACGCTGATCGAAGTCGCTGTCCACACGACCACCGTAAACCGACTGCTTAATCAGCGTTCTTAGAGCATCCCATGGGATGGTAGCAGGATCGACGTTAGCTCTACCCTTGGCAACCCTATTGAGCCATGTATCGATCGTAGCAAACGCAGATGCCATGTCGGAATCATTAAAGTCATATGTCTGACTCCAGCCGAGTGGCACATAGCGCAGACGTTCTTGTACGACGGCGTGGAACCAAGCCAACAGGAAATACAAGCGAACCTTCTCTGCTGGGCCTTGGGCGAGACGATTTGGTGCGATGGAGCGCAAGGAGTCGAGAAGATTTGCTTTGATGCCTGGCGGAGGCTCGTTCATGATGATGCGAGATTGACGTAGAATGTTAACGGGGATAGCTGGATTGGCTTCCATAGTGAGAAACAAACGGAAGTTGCGATGGGGATTGAGAGTATGTAGTTTTTTCTCTAGCTGACCCAGCCACGACGGAGCCAAATGGACGTTTTTCAGAAGAACCCATGTTCCTTGCCGAGATGCCACCGAAATTGCTTGATCTGCCAAGGTGAAACCCTCCTGCGAGCCCATTGCCACAGAAGACGACCGTGCCCCAACAGTCTGGATTAGATTTTCCACACGGTAGCTGGCATCATAGCCCGTCACAGATACCAGGGCAAGAGGAGTTGTCGCAGGAACCTCATTCATAACCATAGCACCTAGATCCAATTCCGTAGACAGCTCATTCTCGAAAACAGTCCGTACGAATAGTGCCGTAGACTGCAACAGGCGGTCTGGACGAAGGCATTTAATGATGAGCATCGAACGAAGTGCTTCGGCGGCGGCTGCAGCATGGTCAGCGAAATGGAAATACGCCAATGAAAGGACCTACGTGTGCTTGGCTCCCAGGGTAGAGGAACGTTCGACTCAGGATGTGGCGACTGCAGGAAGGGGAGCCAATCGTCAGAATGATCCAAAATGTGATTCAGAACGGGCTTGAACAGGCTCTGTTTCGAATAGGTTTCAAGATTTAACATCTGATCGGGTGAGAGTATGGCAGCGATGTGTTGCCAGCTAGACGAGTCTCTTTGCACGCCACCTCTGCCCTGGCCGCTCTCGAGGAGGAATTCGAGCTCTTCGCTGATGTCTTCGATTCCGCGTAGCTTGACCTGTGCTAGAAGCACAGCAAGCATGACGTGATCTCGATGAAGCAATGCTCTTGATGTCCGCTTGTATACAACGAGGAACAAGTCATTGAGAAGAATGTCTCGACGCTGATTGTGGTCCGAGACGTTCTTGAGGTTCGGGTTGTGATGAAGGACGTAGTCGAAGATATCAAGGAAGAACTGCAAGGAAAACTGGTAGAAATGGTTGATTAAGTTGAGTTGCTCGAGGATGAAGAACACAGAGCTGCAAGCCTGCGCCAACGGGAGATATTCTGTCGTCACCTGCTCTACTTCCTTCATAACGACGTCCGTCTCCTCCACCTTGTGTGTAATCTCCGCAGCTTCTCTCTTCAACGTCTCTAAAGTGCTGATGACCTTGTCATCATCGAGGATATTGCCCGTGGATTCATTCAAAGCTTGGAGAAGCAGTTTCTCCAGGGTTCTGAGACGAAGGCGGAATTCACCCTGAGCTTTCATAAGGTCTGTCCTCTTGCGTTCGGTGTCGGGTCGTTCGACCTTGAGCACCTGATCCAATGACTGGCTCTGGAGACTACTCCTCGTCATGGTGAAGTTTACAAACGTGACTCTGCTGCAGATATCTGGGGAGAACTCCACAGAGGGATCCCGAGTGGAGAGGAACATGGTGAACGCCGGAGAGAAGTCGATATCCTGGTTTCCAATGCGTATCAATACACGCCCACCAGTCCTCCGAATTTCCTTGTTCAGAACAGCGTTGAGGATTGGATCCAAGTGTTCGACATCTTGGATTAAGAGTGGGTTACCGAACCGAAGAGCGCTCTCCAATACCTTGAGGAAGGCCTCGTCTAGGAAGCTGGTGACCGTAATTTTCCGTTCCTTGTATTCGTTAAGCAGGAAAGTTGTTGCCTGCCCGGTGGGGTCAATGATGAGAGGGTAACGATTGAAACGCTTTAGCATAATGGCGTTCTCTGTGGTAAGGTTATCAGCTGGCAACGATTTCGATTGCCAGCTTAAGCGATCATCGGCAGTGGACAGGTACTCCGTAAAGGAAAGCTCGGTTTTGAATTTGACGTTGGCCTCCATGAGATGATTAGACCAATCTTGCCACATAACTTCACGGTAATGCTGATCGAAGAAACCACCGTATGCAAGGAACGCTGCGGATAAAAGAACGTCGCCAACGATAGTACTCATCTCGACATCGAATGTACGGCTGCCAGCCTCCCATCTTTCCTTCTCAGACGACAGACTCTGGAGGAGCTTCATGCTGCGGTCGACCTTGCTTTGGACCCGCTCCATCTCGGACTTGATAGCTTGCGTTTCGCTGATGAGCAGGGCATATTCATCCTTGTATTTAGCAATCTTGGACTCCAGCTCCGCGACTATTGTGATGATTTGAGCAGCCTGTTTCTTGGTAGTCTCGGCCTGCATCTCGAGGGATTGCACTTCGTGCCGCAGTGGCTCAACTTTGTCCAATATTTCGGAGAAGCGCACCTGTGCCAGTACCCATTTGACAAGGGGGCCACACGCTTTACTGGCACGTTGGACAGTCTCGAAGTTGAATGAAGGCCGACTCAGGAACTCCTTTTTGATGGCTTCACGAAGCGGCTTCGTCATCTGGTTGGTGGTATCGAAATTGACGATCCTTTGGATGAAGTCGTCCCTACGAATGGTTCCTTGGACGGTACGCCAGCTGTCGATCTTGTGTCCGAGAAGGGTGCAGACGGATTCCATGGCAAGTTTGACTGCTTCGGGAGGATTTGCCATCGTCCTGACTTCTTGCAGGTGCTGTCTCTTGATGTTGCTGACGGCGGACTGTGCTTCAAGGACTGCAGGTTCCGCGTCTGCAAGGTCAGCCATGACGACCGCACGTCGTTGCGCAATTTTCTTGTCTTGCTCCACCAAGGCGGCTTGTATCTCGATCGAGGCAGCTTTCTTTTGTTCAGCTTCTTGTTGGTCCGCCACCATGCGCTTCAGCTTTTCGTTAGCCTCAGCATCCTTAGCTTCGAGTTGAGAGCGCTTAATAGCAAGGCTCTTGCGCAACTCCTCGACTTGTGTCACAGTGTCCTTAAGTTTGTCCAGACCAACGTGAAGGTGACGCTGCTGCTCTTCGAGTTCGTCACGCTTCTCGTTATACAGCCTGACGTAGTGATTGATGCTACGAACGCAGTCAGATGGATGTCGTTGTGACAATCTGGATTAAACTTACAAGTCCAGATAATGACGAGGGGTAACATAGTTATAGCGCCCTTGACGGCGGCTGATCCGTTGATTGATTTGATACATGGACATATGGACGTAAACGAGTGCGTTCACGACTGCAGTACGGTGAATTGGAGGCATCGACAACTCCCGATAGGCAATGGGGAAGTGAACAGGGCCAGCATAGGAGGCCAAATCCAAGTCCAGAGTACGCGTAAACTCCATTCCCACTTGGTAGAATGCTTGATCTGACCAGTCGCCAAACCAGTCGAGCACACAACGGTTAAATAATGCAGGGGATGTTGCAGCACGGGACGCGAGGCCATTCTCTGGCGGGTTCATGGTAAAGACAACGTGCAAATTCTTCGCAACTTGCTGGGTAAACCATCGATGCAGTTCCTCGTGTGAGTCAAGCATGAGACCATCCCTCTGAGAGCCTTCCTTGCAGGCAGTCATGAGTGCAGCATGCTCATCGCCTTCGAACAACCCGGGCACTTCAGCATTCGCAAGGAGTGTGTTCATGCGCTCCAAAAAGCCAGAATCGAGCACATTGGACTCGTCCATGATGAAACATATCTTCTCGCCTTTGCAACCAGCACGTCTGAGAACTGTACGCAAGTCGTCGTCAAAGTCATCGCCCGTGTATTTATTGGAAACCTTGATCTGGAAGATACTCAAGCCATTCAGCCACGCCACGAAGCGCGAAAGCGTTGTCTGAGGGGAGATCAGAGTAAAACAATACAAGAGATTTGAATGCGCACCTTTCCACTTCCACTGACACCGATCAGCAGAAGGTGTCCTTGCACTTGACGGAAAACACGGTCAATCCTGAGAACGTGGTCCAGTACGTCATTGAAGAGAACCAATGGTACATCGAGCTCTTCCTCGTAAAATACACGCAGGCGAGCCTTGGTGTACTCGCGGAGGATTTCTCTATCGACAGGAATGTAATCCTTCGACGTCCAGTTGGAGAACAAGATCGGGCGGTTAAGCGCCTCATCACGGTTGATGGTAGGGAAGTGCTCCAAGGCAAAGAGGTCAATGTACTCATCGGTCCATTGTTTCTCCTCTTCTGTAACCAGGCGGTCTTGGAAAAGGCGGAGGGCCTCGTGTGCCCACACGCGTACCAGTCCTTCCACAGACAAGATTTCCAGAGGGCGGATGGCCTCGTATATACCGCGCACCCATCTAGTAAGCTCACGAGGACTGTAGACGTAATGAGCCTGAATATCGGTAGTGAACCGCCTCTGAGAAGCCAAGTAGAAGGAAACCATAGCATTCGTAAGCGGCTCGGAATATGCCCGCAACGTTGGTACGACCTTGAGAAGCGCACGATTGTATGTGCCATAGATCTGCTTCAGGGACATTTCTCCTGGGTAGTCGACCATGACTAACGGAGCATGGCGGAGGAAACGATGGCTGAGAGGAACACGGCCAGGATCAGTAGGAGGATTACATGCACCAACAAATTGAATGCGTTCAAGCTTGACCCATGCCTTGTCGCTTGCTCGCCAGTATCCTCCACATTCTACCAGTTGACGCAAGAACGAGATGACTCGCTGGGTGCCGTACTTGTCTTGTGCTGGAAGGTTAATTTCATCACAGAAGATGACCAGCCAGCGACCGATCTGCACTGGTGCAAGGACTACCCCGTTAGGAGTCTTCCTATACTCGCAGTACTGTTCAAAGGTCTTCAAGATCAGTTCGGGGGTAGTCGCACTTGAGAAGTTGAGCCCAACGACTTCCATGTCCGGGAGTTTGCGAAGCGCACTAAAGAGAGTCATCGTCTTTCCAGAACCTGGAGGACCGCAAAGCATGAGAGGCTTGTGCTCTGATAACCATGAATAGAGGATTTCTTCGTGGCGAACTGTGTCCACTGTAGGAACAACGACGTCCGATGCAGTAACAGAGTGAGCATCGATTTCAATGGAAGGCACCTTCGACTGCCATGTAACCCATTCCCCAGTCGTGATTTGGACGTCGAAGTCAATGAGTGAGTTCTCCGTAGCCATAGGAGGAAGGTCGATACCCGTCTGTTTCCGCAAGAAATCGCCCATCTCTGCGCGCAAATCTAGTTTGGCATCACCAGAAAACGCCCAAATGATGCTGACTAAAAGACGCTTTGTGACGTATTGTTCCACTTTCTCCACGGCTAACGGGAAATCTGAATGCTGAATGTTGTACTCGATAATGTTCCGTGCCGTCTTGTTCAGCAGTGAAAAGAGGGTGTGCAGAGCCCGTGTAGTCGTGAAGTCCATAATGTGGTCAATGGACTCCGCAAATTCGAGAGCGGAGCTCACGAGGTCGTCATCCGCGAAGTAACGCTGGAGGATGGAAGCTACCTGGGTCTGAGTAACAAGATTGGCTGTTCCTGGAGTTTCCGTGGCCAAGATCTCTGCGCGCCGACCAGGCACCTCGGCAGCATCGTCGTCATCAGCATCCAAAGGTACTGAAGAGAGAGTGGTAAGATAATTCTTGTACACCATCGACGGCTCAATCACATCCTCGCTGAACCAGATCATGCCGCAGCGACTGACGGTAGCGAGGGTTGCATAACGCAAGTGTTCCACTTCGAACATGATACGAACATTGGGTGGGAGGTTCAAACGTTCACCATTCGGTAGAGTAAGCAACTTGTTATCATCCAGTACACTTACAAAGAATCAGACTATGGCTTCCAAAGGTCGAAGAACCTTACCTGTTTAAGTTCTCGACCCACTCTGGATCGACGTCACCATCGAAAATGATCCAGTGGCGTTTGGAGCTCTCGCCGCGAACATCGTCCACAATCTTTCGCAGAATATGCGTGAACAAACCATCGTTCCACTCACGGGTAGTCGGATCGAGGGTACCATATAGGGCATCTTTGTGCATCGCCTTGGGATCAATCACGTATTCGACGCCCTCAGTGCCGTCAAGTCGCTCTAATGCTTGGAGCAAAACGCGCCATGCATTGGTCTTCCCAGTTCCAGAAGGACCAACCATCATAAGACCATGCTGAATCTTCTGGATCTGATACAGCTGCAAGATCTTGGCAATCCACCTCTCGCCAGGGACGAGGCGGCGCTCGTTGCAAACTTTGACAATCTGATCACGCAAAGCCTCCAAGTCGACCGGAATGTAGTCAGTGCCGGGAAAGACATCGGCTAGCAAACTTGTCGACTGCATAAACACCAAACCTTATTAATTTTGTATGTGACTTACCTCGTCAACAATGGCACGTCATCAGCCACTAGCTTGGGAACAATTGTCTCCGTGACACTCTGGATGAGGATGATCTGCTCAGACACGGTGTCTGACAGTCCGGCGCCCTCGTAATCTTCCAGCTTGGCATTCTGGAGGCGTTCACGCTTGAGAATACCGGCACTGGCCAAAACCGCTTTCAATGCACGGAGACCAAAGTCGTAATGCGGTTGAGGGGAAAGCTGCTCGTCGCAAAGGTTGAAGAACGGGACGATCTTGGAAGCTAGTGACTCCGCTGTGCGGAAACCCTGTGAAAACAACATGACCTGGGCGATCAGTTCGCGATCGGGTCTCGTCATTGCCATCCTAAACCACTGGTTAGATCACACCGGTGTACTTTAGAACCATATACGTACGGTCGGAACAGCTTCGTCAAGTTTGGTGGTAGGGTGGAACGCCCAGCGTAGTTGGGGTTAGTAGTAATGAAGATACCTGACAGCGACATTCATCTATTGGTGATGATTTACTCTCAAAGTGACTTACCGATATTCTTATTGATTTTCAACGTCTTCCCGACCAGCTCAATTTCGGTATTTGCGTTTTTCACCAGAGAAGCGAGACCTTGCTGAATGCTTTGCACTTGCTGAGAAACCGCCGAGAGAATGCGTTCCTCGAGCCGATTAAACTCGTCAAAGCATCCCCATGCACCAACTTGACAGAGACCGATAAAAATACGACCCATAGCTTGGAAGTCGAATGTCTCGTCACAGCAAAAGACCAAAACGAAGCGACCAAGTTGAACACCCAAAGCCTTGACGGACTCCGTTTTACCTGGAACAATGTTGAGGAAGAGACTTGGATGCAGTATCAGAACAAACCTGTTCCAGCTGGACCAAATGGAGATCCTCCTAGCTGGTTATCCAGTGCTTGTGTAAGAGTAAGGTACACCCGATCAGTAAGGGGCGTCTGGACAAGACGGTCCGGTACCCCAAGATACTCCCAACCGTAGGGGAAGGTTGCATCCGCAACTCGGATTGCTAGACGATCCAATGAATCTCCTGCAGAGCGGTCAAGGTAGAAACGCATTTGGGACAACCACGTGAATGCCTTAGTGTCTGCTACTCGTTGCTGGATGAGAGTACGAGTCACATCACGCTGATGGACGAGTTCGGTGATCAGGTGCTCGCATTTGCGGCGTGTTACGGCCTTGAGCTCCTGCAAAACGACGTCGGCAAGAAGGTCCAAAGCTTGCCCGATGATATCTAGAGGGCCCTCGGGCAGTCTCCCTGAGTCGAGAGCGCTTTCCACAGTCGTTGTCCATGCTACTTGAACGGCAAGGGTGACAAGCTGTGCAGGATACTTCTCCATCCAGAACATGAGCTGGTCCTGGTCAAGGGAAGATCCCGTCCCGTAGAATGACTGTAACTCAGCCACGGCATCGCAGAGGAGATCTGCAAGCGAAAGCCGCATCATTGATTCGAGCCGAGCAAGCCAATCATTGATCTTAGGGTAATCTTTCAGTTGGATAGGCTCGCTGAACATGACTTCTTCTCCTTCCCGCGATGCCATGCCCTGAATTTCGGTTACCTCGTCGTTCAGCTTGATGGTAGAGATGCCCGCAAACATCTTCTTGAGATGCTTCATAATGCGGAGGATATCCTTGCTGTTACCAATGATCTCCAGCAGGTCCTCGTCACCAACGAAATAGAAACGAGGGAAAGACGAACGTTCCCGCTCAAGATATTCACCGAGGGCTTTCTGGATCTTATTCAGGAGATCAGCCAAACGTTCCAGACTCTTCTGTATACCCTGTATGTTCATCACATCAATAACAAATGGTGACTTGTAAACTTTCTTCATAACGGTGAGGAATTCCGCGTTGATGTTCTGGAATCGGGCACTCTCTACTGGAAGGAGGTGTTTGATATCCGCACTGCCAGAGAAGATACCTTCCAGGTAAACCCATTGGCGTTGCACATCGATCCAGACGTCTTTCGCACGAATCAGTGATCGACGTTGACAGGATGCAAGTCAACGCACCGAATAACACGTGGATCCTGTTCAGTTTCTCCTCCCACGCCCCAGCCTTTGGCTCGGATTCAAGTCTAGTTCGGCGTTTATACGAGGGGACATACCTCTTCTTCGAAGACTGTTCGCATACATTAGGATTGATCACAGAATAATCCACCAATGAACAGACCTTTGTAATAAGGCGACAATTTCATTGCAGTCAACGAGTTGAGGTTCTCGCTGCACTTGGTGAAGAGATCATCCCAGCCCCTGTGAATGACAGTGTCAGCATCATCACACATTCACATCATCGAGAAAGCCGTACCTGATGAGTCGACACTTGTTCTGATAGTTAACCAAGTCTAAGGTATAGTTCGTCCAGGTTTCTTTGACTTGCTTGATGTATTCTTCTAACGCCATCTTTTTATTTATAAATCAACTGCACACCATCTTGTATGGCAATCAAACATACCTCTCCCTGTGCTTGGACGATGACTTCTCGAATGGGATTCTCGTTCTTCTTGAGATCCAAGTCATACACGTTTCCCAGAGTCATTCTGCTTTTCATAAGTAACAACACACATGTTATACAAAAGTTACTTGCACTGGAAGACTGATCTGCGCAGCGACTCTGAGAACTTTGAATAATTGCTTCCAATGCCTGTCCTTGAGAGCTTCGGATTTGAGGTCGGAAATGATCGAGTTTGATTTGAGGAGACCACGGAGGACATCCTGTATATACTCAAACGCCGCATATTGCCTCATGCGGGTAGGCATGTCCTTGGTGGAAGAAAGCAGTCCGTCAAGCTGTTGCCTTAGTTTTCGTGGCTGCACAGTAGACCACGACATTTCCCTGAGTTCTCCGATTTGGCTCCATACGCCTGAAAGGGCAGTCCAAACAGCTTTGAGGTCGCGCAGTTCTTCGAACACGGGTTCCAGCCGTGTATGACGCGTCAACTCGAGATCAAGGGCCTCTTTCGCCCTGCAGACGAGATCGTACTCTTCTTGGACGCGATTAAGCCTTCCTTCGAACACGTTGATAGTGTTGAGAGCGGTGTCGGCGCGCATGCTTCCTTGTACTGGGCGTGTCTGCTCCCATTCTAAGAGTACGTCATTTATTTTGTTCTCTACAATCTTGTCTTCCGCGACGATCTTGAGCTGCAAGCCGGCTAGGATAGCAATATGAACTCAACGCGAAAGAACAAGTGCGAACCCCGTACCCAGCTGTTCTTGGATGGAATCGCTCTTCCTCTTCAGTATTTCATTGTAGGCACTCCATTCACCACGAAGCTGGTCGCTATAGAGCCAGTCATCGGGAAACTGGTATCGAAAGCGCTCTAGAGTCTTCTCTCCGTTTGCGCAAAGTTCTATCATTGGGCCCCATGTCTTGGTCTTTCGTTTGAGGTCTTGCACAAAAGTGATAAATGTCACTGCTGCAGCAGTGGAGGAATTCGAAGGACTGAACACCTGCACAAGGCCATCAGTTCTGTCATTGTCGTGTTCGTCATCAAGCTCACCTCCATTTTTGCCAGTGTCACACTGGAGGCCGCGTCGCTTCACTTCAATCCTAAGTACCATGGGAATGGATTATATAATGCATCTTGTTTTGGATCCTCCCTTCCTAGTAACCTCTTGCTTGAACAGCACGCCATCCAATGCATCCCCTGTGCAATTTATACTTTCCCAAGGGTTGATACCGCCAGCCCATTTCCTGACCGTCGGTCGTGTCTAATTTGATTCCCTGTCGCTCCCCTCCTCAGCCGACTTCTGCTTGCTGATTACACTTACAACGCACGCCTGCTTTCCGTCTTGTTTTCGCCAGGGAATACAACTCTGAGACTTTCACAGGACAGCTTTTGTCCCCAATTACTGCTCTACACGTTTCGGGACACCTCTCAACCCTGCTTTTGTCTCTGTCCGTGGACCGTCAAGTATATATCCCCTTGATGGACAACGCGCGAGTTTATCTTCTGCATCCATTCATATTCTGTTAATGCATATCTACCGCCACCCTTCATGTTGTACCTCCATACCACATCGGACGCCGCATATACGGCACCTTCACCAATGGTTAGATCGAGGAGCATTTCACCGTCACAATCCCATTGGCTCTCCCAGATGTTTGTGACAAGACATCAGCCGATTGGATTGCGGTTAGGATGGCCGAGTTTCATTCGGTCAGTATCGGAGGGGGGCAAGAACTGAAACATTGATGTTGAGAAGAATTTCCACGAACGCTTGTGAGTTCGACAATGTCTGGCACGTCTGCAGTCGTTAGAGCAGCCAGTTCGATTGGAATGCGAAGTTCGCATCTGGAGCTTTGCGTGTCAGCGAATGTGGACCGTATTGCCCATCACGAAGGTCAAGAATACTTTGGAACGGGTCATGGGCGAGGGGCAATCTAATCGCATTAGTCTTGCCAAATTCCGAGTGACAGCTTTCTGAGAAAACTCGTATCTTACTAAAATTAGTACCTCCTGTAAATCAACTTATGTAAGCCGATTGGGTGTTTGTTTGCTTCGACCATATAATCAATCCACGACCGCCCAAAACACCCCGCCAATCATGTCGGGACGTCAGCAGAGGGTGATGGTTCAGCCCATCGTATGTGCATAATTTGTTATGTGCTGAAATGTACGAACTCACTTGCGTTCTTTTTAGAATATAATCTTCAAAAACTTGCAGCAGGTACTATGGTCACATATCTCTGGCATTTGGCCAATCGCTGACACTGGAAACAGCACACCAAAGTCGTGATATGGCTTTATGATAACGTCGAGATGCGGATTGAAGGACATATCATTGTACGTGTCCCAACTTGGAGCTGAACCCTTACTTCGTCGCTGCTGCGGTCTTGGATTCTTATCACGGCCTCTCGTTTCAGGGCTTCGACGAATTCATGAACATCGTCATGGATGAAGCAACAGAAGTATACGTCAAAGATGCAAAGCCACGGCGAGAACTTGGTACGGACCCCCTCAATATATGCGAGGCCTTTATGAAAGCTGACGATGATCCGTGCCAGGTCGCATCCTGCTAAAAGGCGACAACATCACCCTCATCCAGCCACTGCCTTGAAGTTACATGCACAAAACCGCTTGTTCTGTATAATACTGTGATGCGGGTACAATGAATACAGATGAATTGATAAATAAACTAGAGATTATAGATCGGTAACAGCCTGGTCAAGTTCAGCCCCTGGCGACAGAGGGGACACTCTGGCCTCTCTCTCCCCCATCCAACGATACAGCCCCAGCAGAAAAGATGTCCGCACTCGGTTGCACAGGAGTCCGTCCTTTCATCGAGACAAAGCGTGCACTTCCTTCCTGCCCTCACTTCCGACGGCAACGACCTGACGTCAAGGATCGTGTTCTCGTCTTCTTCGGCGGACTTGGCAGGCTGCGCGTCCGGGTCGACGACATTTAGCATCGTCGACACGAGGCGGTCATCGATGAACATCTCGTGTGCATCATCCACCACACGCCTTCCTGCAGATTTGTCCGATCGCGACCTATTCCGAATGTAGGTGATAAGCCGGTGGAACAGCCTGATTACAATAAACACGCCAAGGAGAGAATACGACGGTGGGCGAACGTGTGGACTTTCTGGGGTGGATGAGATCTACCCATGGAATAGTCACCCTCAGCCCTTGTAGGAAAAGGAAGGCGACTCACATGCCTGATGCCTAGTATCCGTTTAGCGAGATCATAGTATGTGCCTCGTAGGTAAAATGCAGCAAGATTGATTTCCGTGGCGACCTCGAAGCACGTAGGCAGCACTTGCAATGCCCGAGAGAGATTGGGCGACAATCGACGTGTGTGAGACCCCCACCTCTCAAGGACATATGAAGGCAGCGTGGACAGGAGGATCAGTGTTATCCGTGTAACTCTCGACGGGGCTTGTTCGTCCCTTGCGGATTGTTCCCAGATGTCTGTGTACTCTTCTCCAAGTGTCTGTACCGCTGCAAGGGAAGACCAGTTAAGGTAGAACAGACTTTAGAACGCAACTTACCTCGACCGACGGACAAGCCGTAGTACAACAGCTTCACGGCTAGTTCGATTTCCTTGTCCCACCGAGTCAACCATCTAGTCCCTGCTCACAGGTAATGACCCAATGCGAGCAGCAATACAGGTCCGTAGCTCACCGAGCCAAGAGCGGAGGACATCTTCCGCCTGCTCCTTGAGCGAAGCCACATGAAATAAATCCCTCTGGTTTGCGCGGACTGAAATACAGTCAGCATGAGAACAGAATGGCCAAACAACCGACACACTGATCTGTGCTTGTTGAGCCGGGGGAAAGGTTGGTGCGAAAGCCATTTACATTCCGCGTGTATCAACTTCACGCGGAAGCACTCCAATTCGTGAATTCGACCATTTTGCATCCTCAGACATGGCAACTCCAGTACGTCGCGTTCAAGAGCCTACCGTATGGCAAAAGCGTGAGTTTCTTTGGTGTTCTAAAATACGACCAAGTTTTTGACATTTAGTGCAGTAAAGTAGGTTTTCTGGGTATCCCTTCGCCCTGGCATTCACGTGCACTACAGAATGGGTGCCCTCATGGGCGGGGGTGTTGGACTGACTATTGGGTTCATCTTTGGTTCATACAGCATTCTCAGGTGCGACACCGACTCTACACCGATAACCAGTCTAACTGTTGGGGTGGCAGAGGCGGAGCAGGGCCGAGAGGGTCTTTGGCCACGCTCTCACAATACATGCTTAGCAGTGCTGCTACCTTTTCGTTTTTCCTTGCCATTGGTTCCGTACGTGACCTTTACCTCGGTGCTGAAAAAGAATGAACTAATTGGTCTTTCGCCCTTGTCAACTATACGCAGGTTATTCGAAATGAGGGAGATCTTCCTGCACATCTGCAAGCTGCCCAGATACAGCTCATGTCGCCTGTTGTACGATCGCGAAATGAAGGCGCGATGCTCATGCGGGCGCGCTGGGAGGCCGAAAAAGCTCGACGACGAGAAGATGCCTGATCTTAATTGACTACTACATGGGCCCTTATCGAGAAGTAATGAATGTGGAGTTAGAACTACAGTGTGCGGAGTGATGAGCGGTATGTACGTGATATGTCCAAGCAAGGGGGCAGTGGATGACATGGGTGATAACCTGGATCTAACGGGACGCGCGCTCCGCGGCTCCCAAATGATGTGGTGTCCTGGGTTTACCAGGATTGCATATGATCGAATCCCCCCAGTAGGGAGGCGGGGAGGATCCTTGGAAAGCGGTGCGATTACCGCCGACGAGGAGAACGTTCAGGAGAAACGCCAGCCAAGGATGGTGGCAATTTCCACTCACTTGCAAACCGGTGCTACCCTATAGCATTGGTGACGCGGATCCAAAGCCGCCTTAACCTCCCAGGCTCTGGTTTATGAGCCCTGAGGGCTTGGGAGTCGACCAGCGACGCTGCATGCGACAGATGATATGGACCAGATATCGTAGGTCGCGGGGGAGGGCTATGTGATCTCTTCCACCACTTCATAAACCACCCTGTTGGTGTGGACTTTTGACGGCCAAAAGATGATGACGATGGAGAGCTTGGGGGGGAGTGGTACCCCGAGCGTTCATAGTATACTGTGGGAACATCCACGAATTTGACAGAAGGGGGAGAGCGTTTCCTGGGTCGTCTTGACTTGGCTGTGGTGCCCATCGATATACCAGAATCATGCCTTGTCAAGATGGATTTGACGGGCATGGTTCGGGTGTGGACGGTGGAGCAAGATCCGATGGAGGAGACGCTTTGCCTGGCACGGCAGAGGCCGTTGTTGGCGGGGATATCTTGCGGCGATAGCGATTTCTGTCTGAAATACGGGGAATTGGGAGAGCCAGGGGAGGGAGGGGCCAGGGTCGATTCGAAGAGAACACTGCGTGGGCGACCAGCATTCTCGTCGTCTTCCTGCGGGGGCGTCTGGTAGGGGAACATGGTGTGAACAAGATGGGGGAGAGAGAAGAGAACTGACGAGGACACGTCTTAGGCTGTGCGGCATAGCGCTGTATACGCCTTTTTCCGGAATGACGTCCTGGCGAGGGACGTCAGTTGTGCCTCGTGGGTGCATTGTGACGCGAGCTCACGGCAAGATCGCACAGAGTGGGGGTTGGTGAAAGATCCGCAAAGGACTGGGAGGTTGGAGTGTTGGAGTCCACGATCGAGGGCGATAGGAAACTCACTGTGTCCGTATCGAACGAGTGGATTAGGATCTCGTCTTCCCTTGTAGGAGTCTCGAAATCTGGGTGCTGAGCGAGATGGATGGGAAGTGGGAGAGACAGAGAATGCGAGGCAGTGGACATGGTCGTCTGAGGGAGGGAGAGGACCGGGAGACAGCGGGGTATATCAGTAGAGCGACAGAGAGCACGTGCAGACGGAAGTGCGGAGTCACTCTGCAAGGTGGAAAAGGCGTGTTCGATGACAGCTCGTCCGCGGAGAGAGAAACTCGATTAGCGAGCTGAAGGGGTGTGTATAGAAACAATACCGGAAACGTAGATACAAGTCCATCTATATGGCGAACGGGGCGTCGACGTGCATACCACTCCATATCCCTCTCGCCGACTCAGACGTGCTCTCCACGGTCCGTGCTCCCTTCAGCGGTTTTATTTTTGCGCCTGACGAGTCTAGGAGCAACTGCACTTTTCTGTCTATGCCGGTCACCTCAAGTTTGCTGAGCGGAATGACCTTGTCTCGGCCATTGACTGCGGTGGGAATGAGCGACCTGGAGGCAACGTATTTATTGTCCGTCACCCACCATAGAACCCGCGTGCGATGGGCTGCTGCCCGTTGCGCTGCTTGACCACGAACTCGACGTGTGGGTTTTGGCGTGCGACGCGTTCGAGGTGTGCAGCGACGAAACAGCGTGTGCTTCTCGACGATGGGTAGTGCTGGCAGAACTCAACGACGACTTTACGGATCTGGGGGAGGAACGCAGTGTGTCCGTTGGCGGGCAGCGAGCGCAGCTGACCCCGCAGGATTTGATGTGCCATGGTGCAGGCCACGATTGAATCGGAGATGGAAATAGACAGATCAGGATTGAGTCGGAGATTGAACTCGCTCGTTTGCCTGCTCGTGACAAACGCGTCGCGACTGAATCGCTCTGGAATCCCTCGCATGGCCCGTGCTACTCGCTCAGGCGCAGCCCAACACCAAGAAAAGGACAAACACTCAGACTCATCACGGCAAAAACACCCCACGAAGAAACGCAAACGCACATCCCTCGCAGACAACGACGATCAGCCGCCTCTCAAGCTGCATCAACCCGAGAATGGCATAATCAACGAGCGGAACAGCGAACAACAACAAAAACCACCCTTCAGGGGTTTGCCACAACTAGAACCCGCAGGCGACACTCCCCTCGTCCCCACCGACGCTCAAAAAATACTCGACATCCTCGAACTGTCCGTCGCCTCTCACTCCACTTCATCTCACTTCACTCATCCTCACACAGCGCCGACACACAGGGCTTGTTGGATCGAGTGTTTCCCTTGCCCTCTTCCGACCTCTCCGAACCTTGCACTTCAAAGTCTCAGTCGGGGACATACTCCCTGCGCACACTGCTCAGGGAGTCATCACAGCATCCCCTCCGTGTACTCCGTGTATGTCACGACTGTCTCCCAGACTTGTCTGTTCCATCCTAATTCATCCATCCATCCAGGCCGCTGTTCACAACCTTTTCCCAATATCATTCAATCCCCGCTCTCGGACGTCGTCCCCTGCAGCACAGCACCTTCGCTTTTGCCATCTAGCCCAGTCTCTTCTCGACCAGGCATCCTTCCACTCTGTTCCGCTACCACTCGACATCGATTCCATCCTACCCGATGTCTCAGAACCCTTCACAGACGCCGATATCAAACCTGTCCCCCGCTCTCCCCGTCCAGAAAAACCATCCCACAGCCACTATGAGCACAAATACGCTCTCTTGCAACGTCTCCCTTCTGGGACATGGTGGTCTTCCCTTAATTCCGACACTACCCTGGCTTCCGGGAAAACTCTAACAAATTTGCAGACCGCAAACGCAGAGTTGGTCGCCATCTTCCCTTCTTCATCAAGTCCCGCCCCCTCAGATCCAACCTCGCCAGAATCCACATCAACGGCAAAACCTTCAACCATAACGCTCGGTGATTACAACACCAAAAAGCCCCCAGGACACGGTCAAAAACTCCCTGGCCCACGCCGTGTCAGTTGTGGTTCCTTCTTGGATTACGGCCCCTATGCCAGCTTTGCTCCGTCCTTTGAGCAAGAAGGGGCCGAGATTGGCCGATCAACGTTGGGGGAAGTTTACTGGAGCTGGGAAGAACGGAAGAAGAGATGGTCCGAGGAACGGAAGGCTACCCCTCAACCTCCAGCCAGCGGCGACGTGTCTCATGTATCTATACCAGATCCTCCAGGTCTCAGCATCACAAATGGTATCGGCGCGTATCAGGAGAATAATATCTTAGAAGATGCCGATTCCTTCGGGGATCTATTCTCTCGGGACCAGTTACGTCTCTTGAAGGAAGCACTGGGCAGCCTTGAAATCGAAGCCGCTGTCCAGGAGTTACTGACACGCAATGCCAGTGCACTAAAGCGACTTGGGGAACTTCAAAATATGCGTCTCCTGAAGCCAGGCGGGTTCACACCAGTTGAGGCAGGCTCAGAAGAGTGGGAAATTGGTTGGTTTACCTGGGTTATTACTTGTCGTGAGTGCTAACCTTTCATTGTCTACAGCACAAGGAATCCTCGACTCTCTTACGCTCCTCGCATCGCTACGGCCAAGATCCAGTGACAGTGATACTCCACCTTTAGTCCCATCGGCGTCTGTGCTCCACAAACTTCACCGGACATTGCCTATAGCGCCAACTCCTGGCTGGCATGGCACCCTTCCTCCCACTCAATCCGCCGCTCTACGTGACGACTCGACTCTCTACATCAAGTCAACAGCAACCCCCATCCCTTCCAAACCACTGGCCGCTCCCACGCCAACTCCTGCCGCTCAAGCAACTCCCACAACTACCGCTGCATCGACCCAACCCTACCCCGCTTATCCGTACAACTACACTACTCCCTATCGCACAGGGTATCAGTTCAAAACTCCGCAAACATACTATCCCAATGCCTACACCCCTCAAACGACGGGTCAAACCCAAGCACCATCCCAGTATTATCCAAGTCAGCAGTACAATACGACGGGGCAACAACAATACGGTTATTCATGGTACCAGTACACCCCCCAAGCGCAGACTGCCGCTGC
>Ga0307518_10000793_pt1 | contig 23703 bp, 32 predicted proteins | sample 25_EM_MG_FD_203889 | JGI IMG/M metagenome (GOLD analysis project Ga0307518, IMG submission 203889) | Populus trichocarpa ectomycorrhiza microbial communities from riparian zone in the Pacific Northwest, United States - 25_EM | ecosystem: Host-associated > Plants > Roots > Unclassified | place...
CTGCACACTGACAACCAGTCTGCCATCCAGGTAGCCAAAAATCCGGAGCATCATGGACGCATGAAGCACCTGGATTTGCGCTGGTTCTGGCTGAGAGATGTGGTGGACCAAGGCCTGATTTCGCCTGCGTTTGTCCCCACTACTGAAATGCCTGCTGACCTGTTGACCAAGCCTTTGGCTCGAGTCAAGGTGCAACAGTTCTGTCAAATACTGGGACTGGCGCCATCAGGGGGGAGTTAGGACTATCAGAGGTGCGCAATCATGGGGGAGTGTTAGTTTTGGTGATTTCCACCTCTTCTTATGAGTCTATTACTTACTATCATGGTCTACCCTACTTACTACCAACTTGTTTTAGCTTCATAGCTGCATTGTAGCGCTAGATGCGCCCTTGACTTGTTTCCTTCACTTGTTGTTTACATTTGTTTACCCAGAAGCGCACATACCCTGTAGAGTCCAGTGTTTCTCCTCTTCAGTTACTCACACTGGACTCTAGGTGCTGTATACCTCTCCACAACTGTCTATATCATCAGTTACTCACACTGGACTCTAGTCTGGACCTTATCTGAGCAGCTCAGCAGCACTTTGTGCGCTTCCAGCAAGTTTTGGCTTTAACAGGTTATGAGCCCTGTGTGCTAAAGTGGTGATGTTCCTGATAAGTCCCAGTGTCCTCTTAAGCCCTTTAGGGAAAGGCATCCCCCATGGGGTTAGTAAGACCTACCATCAAAGGCAGTGGACCCAGTTAGGCAATGGATTCCCACACCTGCACTCTGTAATGGTGATGTGCTGGATTAGGGGAGGCTGTTGAGTGGTGTAATCTCAGCACCTCACCTCACTAGTTCTCAAGCTAGTACTTGGGTCAAACCCCCTCAAGTAGGCCATGTACCCTTGACCATATAGCTCAGTGGTTAGAGCACCTGGTATAGACCTAGGAGGTCTAGGGTTCAATTCCCTGTCTGGTCACATTACTTTTAACACTTGCCAGGGCTGCAAAGGTGGAATTGAATGTGTAGATAGTGAGCTTATGGACATGGGGGCCTTTGGCCGGCACTGGATAGCACTGGAACTGAGATTGGTTGATTACGCTAATGAGTAGCTACAGGTTGTTGCGGTGGTGTGGTCCTGGTCTTGGGGCGCATAACGAGGGTGGTCGGTCCCTAGACAGACCAAGGCTGGCAGGATGTTGTGGCATGGGAATCGGAAGATCCGAAACACCTTTGAGCTCCATTAACTCCAAAGCCCCCAGCCAGCCGCAACACTTGCCACCCATCAGCAAATGAAGCTGACGCCAACGTAGAATTCATGGCACTCGGGCCACCCAACTTCGCACGTTACAGTAAGTGCTCAGATCTGTGGGTATTCTACTGTGCACGACAACACTCCAACCCACGACGAGACCACCATATGCACAGGTTCTGATCACACCAATCGTTGTGACCACCTCGACCGCCATCGCTATACACCCCGAGCATACTATCACCGCAGCCTGTACTAACTACTTCGTCGCCTTATGCCAACTGCCAAGGGACGAGAATGACAACCCTTCACCCCAACTATGATGATAACAGTGCCCACGACCATCTGGATCACGACCTTGAGTAATGGTCCTTGACAACGATCATCACGCATCCGTGATAACGGACCTCAACGCATCATGCAAGTAGGTAGTCTCCTCCGTCTGACAGCCAAGCTGTGTCAAAATTTAAACCTGCCCCATCCAACAACCATCCAAGACCCCAAGCATAAATTAACGAACTCATTGCCTATGGCTTGATCAACGCCTCTTGCAAGGTTCCGTATGCAAGCACCCACCTCCCTTCGATATTCCAACGATGAGCAATGCAGATTTCGACTTTGGGACGAGGATAGGGATGCTCTTCATGGTTGAGGCATTCGCTGCCTCAGCACTTGCCGTCACGGGCCTTTTGCTCTACATTGCTGTATGTTTCCGATGCGCCCACCAGTTGTTGATATGCATATGGACATCCACCACAGTATAGCGCTGTCACGATCCAGCGAAATGCTCCACGAAGGTGGTCGACAGAGACACACGTACACTACTACTTCGTCAACCTGCTTGTCTGTGACCTTATCCTCTCTGTCGGTATGTAGCATGTGCAGACCGGCTCGCCTTCCCAGTGAACCTTTGCAGGTGGATTGCTAAACATCAAGTGGATAATTGAGGCGGTGCGTCACATTCGCAATGCATATCTTCCTGCCTTATTCAGTGAATACATCAGGGTGTTTACCCAGGTGTTTTGTGCATCGTTCAAGGTATTTTCCCGTTGTCTTTCACTCGACGCTCATCTCTCATCGTCTCTAGGCCTTCTAAAGCAAATCGGTGACGTCGGAGTTGCACTCAGGCATATTTCAAGACAGGTAAGTTGTATGCACTCATGCAACAAGTTCATATCGCAGTACGATGGTATGCCATTGACACAGAACATGACCATAATGTGGCTGATCAGAGTCAGGCTATTGCGTTGCACATGCTTCAAGTACTTGCATTTCGCTGGAGGCCTCCGCCGAAATTTGCCCTTGTCGTGTTGGCTATAATTTGGCTCGTCATCCTCGTCCTGTTGGCCGTGCCCAGTGTAGTTCAAGGCAACATATATGCTCCCATTGGGTATTGTAAGCCATCATGGACCCGGCTCGGCTTGAACTCCTGCCTGACACCGTTGTATAGGGTGTTGGATCGAGGGAAGCACTATGGAGAAAATCGGACTCGAACACATCTGGATGTGGTTGGCAGCTATACTGAATGTCATTGCATACGTGCTGTTTGGCCTCTATATCAAGCGATGGAAGGCAAAGTGGGAAAGAACATTTATGCATTCTGACACTCGGTGGGAAGAACGAATTAGAGTTGATCAGATGTTCTTGTAGGTGATTCGACAACTTGTCGTCCTGAATGATAGTAACCTGTGTCGTTGTAGTTACCCATTGGTGTACATCGTAGTGGTAAGTCGCCCTGCGCTCCGCTGTTGAACTCTGTTAAGCAGGTGACAGGTGCTGCCCATCTCAGGGGCCCGCTTTTCTGCACTCAGAGGTAATACCGTACCGTTCGCTGTGACAGCTTCCACAGATGCGCTGTTTGCGTTGTCCGGTCTTTTCAACGTGGTCTTGTTTATTCTCACCCGCCCGGGCCTCGTACCGCGAAATCGCTCGTGTACTGCGCATTCAGCGCTTCTAGCCCGTTCTACCTCTGTGGGAAGGATAGAGCGCCACATGTCTGGGGATGGCATTGACTCCAACAGGAGTGGCACAGGTTCCTCGAGTACAACGAACCCATATATACATACTGTGTACGCAGGGAACTCCGCTGGAGTCTGAGCGAGGGTGAGAAGAGAATGGTCAAGTGTTACATAGTATGCATATCCCTTAGCACAAGCAAGACTGTTTCAGACTATAGATTCCAGTGAATGTGATTGACATGAAAGAACACAGTACATAATAGCTCTCAGGACAGACGAAGGTACTAGTCAGACAACGACCGTCGAAAAAGTCTCACTTTGCAACTCTCTATCTGCATCGTTAACCCTCGCTTGATCACTTGATTGTCTCATCACCTGATTGCTCCTCCAACACAGAATCAGCACCTTCATTTCGGCTCCAGATAAAGGGCCTTGCAAAAATGCAAAAATATGTAATGCTTGAGCTGGACGAGAGTGGCTCAGGGGGGCATTGTATGACCCTTGTGACAAGATATCCATTGGTCAATTGAGTAGCGAGGGAAGTTAACAGTGTTTTGACGTCGTCGTTGATTGGAAGTGAGAGGGAAAATGGTTGGTATAGTGCGATAAGAGTGTGCGCGTTCAAGCGGGCCAAGACACGACCACCATCTCCCTGGTACCCACCCTTTTCAGATATCCCATGCTGTCTTGGGGCAATCACCTCCTTTAAAGGAAGCGACTCCAGGTCAGTAAAGATGTTTCCTTCGCAGCAGAAGTCCTCGCAGTCTGTAAAACGACCATAGTCTCCCAACTGTTCTCGTAAGGCAAGAGCAGAGCATGAAAAATACGTGTACTTACCTTTATACCTTTGGGTGCTTTTGAGAATTTCATGGGGACCCAATCGACATCTAGCTCACAGATATCCTGCGCCTTCCTATCGTGTATCATGAGATCCCGCCAGTCACAGTGGGGATCATATATTTTCTATCAATGGTAATGTCAATGCTGATACGAAAGTAATGCGCAGGCACAGGGAAGATTTTACCCACATCAACATCAGGGCCCATCCATTCAGCCGATACATTGCCAAAACTGAGATCCCGAAATACCTCCAACTTAATTACATTCTCTCTTGGGCTCTTCCACACGACATAAGTATGCTGGGTCAACTGGCGGAGATGGGTTTGCATAATGCAGACCCGAGCTCCAGAACACGCCTTATCCATGGATTGCGCATGCTCTGGTGCTCTAGCTAGCATCTTGTCATATTCCTCCTGGGCATATTCCTTCCAGAAAGAGTCCCGCACAAGTGGAGAGTCAGATTCAACATGTATCCATTTCTTGCCAAGGAATTGTCCGAAGCCCACAGCAAAGCAATGACCGGTTTGGTTATTAGAATAGACTTTGATGCAAAGAGTATCCGTGTTGGTCAGAATGAAACTATTCCCCGTGAATTTCACTGGGTACGTGCCGCGGTAGGTGAAGCCACTCTCGGTGATTGTGCTGTCATCAATTTCGAATGCAGCGATGCGAGCATCAGCAAAACGTGACATCGCTTAACCTAAACTTAGCAGCCACTTTGTTGTCACTTGACAGACTTGACAGATAAGTAGTACAAGTAGATCTCTACGCTTAACATCTACTTAGCCCATGCTTGTCGCACTTATTTTCAACTTATCCCTTGCTTATTTCTTACTTGGAAAGTGAGTAGCACGCTTGCACATTTCATTCCAGACATGCCAAGTAGCTAACAAGCACGACAAGTGGCAGACGAGTATGCCAAGTAGCAGATAAGCGGATCATGAACGGACAAATGGTATTAAAAAGAGCGACTAGTAATGAATGCGGATGGATAGATGAAACGACTGTGGGATGAATGAAAATGGTCATTAAATAAGGAATGCGATAATAGTAAAAGCAAAGAAACGAGAGCGCCATATATTGAAAGCGGGTATCAAAATGAAATGCGAGCTAGATGTGATCCTGGAAAGTGAAGTCTTCGTTGAGTAGTGCCACTAACGATTAGTAAAAAAAAGCACCTACAAATAAGATCGAATTCGTCTTCAGATCCTGCATTGCTCAATGCATCCGGGTCATACTTAACCACTATGCCGAAAGTACGTGCCTCTTTTACAATATCCTTCAACTGAGCTGTGGTTCTCCTCTTGGCAGCGGCAGTCAACTTCCTCGTCTTCTCCCCCCAGTGTTTCTCCGAGAATGCGCATTCAGTTGTGCTGTCCTTGCCCGAGGACATGTTGAGTTTCATCGGGGTCCGCACATTTCTTGTTGTCACCTTGCTGATGCTACCCTTAGATGCGATTGAAAGATTGAGGTCGATATCGCCGGATTTAATAAGAGTCAGTGCTCGTAGGATCTAAAAAAATGAATCAATTCAATAACTTTGACAACAACCCTTTAAACATTACCGCTGCCCCACAAAGCCCAAGGGCACCGATCACGCCATGTTCCACCAAAGAGTCCATGTCAAGGGTGGGTACTCGAATGTGCCCTTTAATTGCATTCAAGTGGCTCGTCTGGAACAGTTGCTGCACAAAACCAGAGCGAAACACGTTGTCAGGCTCGCTGGGATCCATGTCCATGTACAGGAAGCTAAAACGGTCAAGTAGGAGTGCCACAGAACCTGAAGGATTCGGATCTGGAGGTGTAGTACTGGTGAAGAAGGCGGTGAGTTGCACCACAGCCGCAGAGGCGAATCCATGCCTCCAGTCACATAAACGTTGATATGCCTATAATGGGCTCAGCAAGCATGATGGGCGTAAATTTAGAGTACTTCCCACAGACACCATAGCTGAGTTGATATGAATCGAAGAGGCAGTATTCTTGAGCATGGGGTAAACAAACGGCACGATCTTCTGCAAAACCTCACAGATGTCCTGCTTGGAAATGTTGAATGGGTCGTCTTGATTTCCAGCCCATAGGATCAGAGTCGGAATGACTTCCTTACGCCAATTCTGGTCTCTATGTAGATTCGAGGGAATACTATCTCCGCTTTTGAAGTCATCGCATGCAGGGTCAGCAAGGGACTGACTTGGCGAGTCATCCCTAGATTTCATGCCCGCTGCGAATGGCATGTTGCCCGATAAGCTAGATAAGCTAGACAGCGAATTAGAAGGATCAATTTTGATCTTCTTGGGTGCAGCATCAGTAACCGCAATTGATGTCTGAAAAGAAATACAATCAGTAAGGATTGTGTAGATACTAACCATCATTCATACCTGGACAGTGGTACGGCGGTCTCCTTGCTGTGCTTGACGTACTCGGATGGCCTTATCCAACTTGTCATCGGCAATATTGCTGAGCTCAGCCTCTGAGGACGAGACATAGTCGCTTGGCACCTTCCTCTTGGTGCTGGTACCTCCCATGCTGGCATAGTTGGCCTCATGGTCATTCTCCAGTGCAGCCGTGCATTGAGACTATCCATGTGAGCATCTTATTCATGTAGTTAGAAGAATACTTACAAGAACAAAACCAAGTGTCTCGGCATCAATTGCTACCGGCACCTCTGGACTCTCATCCATGTGATCTTCAGCAGGCGAGTGAATAGGAACATCTGGCGAAGAGTAGGACTCAACACGACTGGGTTTCGAAGCCAAACTACTTGATGATGGAGGAGGAACAGTTGATGTGCGACTTGGAGGACTTGCAGCACTTGAGCTAATCCAGGTTGTCACGCGTTTGGATAGAGCAGCTTTCTCGTCCGAGCTACCATTTGTTATCACATTAACAAAGAAAAGTGTTGCTTCAGACAGGATCAACATGAAGAGAGAAATCAAAACGCACATCAATGAGTCGGTGCCACGAGTCTTATCACGTGTTGATGACAATGCGGCCTTCCGTGCCACTTCTTGAAGTGCTGGCTTGGTCACCTTCACTTTCTCTATCACCATAGTCCCATGGGTGGCATCATCGTCTGCTGCAGGAGTAAGTGATTTATTTGCTTCTACGGATGAGATCAATCTAATGTACTCTTGCATAAAGGCACCACATACCAATATTGCCAGTGTTATTGCTGTTCTCTTTCATCACAGCCATGTTGGCAGCACGAACACGAGGACGAGGACGTGGCTTCAGTGGCCTAGCGATCACGAACGTATCGTTTCCTTGATCCATTTTCATCTGCTCTTCAATGTCACTGACTCGTTGGTGGCCCTTTTGTAATGCGGCAACCTTTGCAGCCAGGGTTTCCCGAGCAGAGTCGTCATCGGCTTGCTTCTGTGCACTGGTACGTCTTTTCGTCTGACCTTCCAGGAGCACTCTACCTGGGTGCACGTTTGCTGCTCGACGTTTCGGGCGGCCACTTGAGAGACTCTCAGTGGGGTCATCCACAGGTGGTAAGTTGTCCATACTGCCTTGCACCGTTGACGACGTCTGCTGACTGGCGAGTGAATGGCAAAATGGGAGAACAGAGGGAACGAGGGGAAAAAAAAAAAAAAAAGTGAACATTATGTACGCTTCGCCCCCTCCCTGGCCCTACTAGCGTCACGGAGTTTTATTTTTTCGACTATGCCTGACGGTAAGTTATTCCTATCCATATAAATCTTCTTCCTTACTCAGAATCTACCTGACAGGATGTCCCCCACACAAACTCTCCCCTACCTTCCCTGTCCCAAGCTTGGGTGTCATCGATGGTTCAAAAACAAGTCTGGTCTGACTCAGCACCTGAACGCTCGCCATTCCACTCTGCCGGCTCCACAGGCACACGAACAAGCATGTGGACAGGACGAAAGACAAGAACATGAACGGGTAGAAGAACATGAACCCGAACAGGAAGCAGAACGGGCACCCCAGTTCGACAATGAAGACGCCCCTCCAACTGAGCCTCAAGTTTGCGCCGAATTTTTCAGCGAGGGTGACAAATATTATCGAAATTTCCACCCAAAGCTCACTGGTGCGTATTGCGTAGTTTAAGACCTTTAAATTTTAATACATGATGGAATATTGTATAGGGCGCCCATGTGATGCATCGGGAAACTTCCTCCCCACTGGTGATCCTGCCGAACCCATTCCAGAAAAGCCGGCCGATGATTGGTCGCCATATTCAACACGTACAGAATTTGAGCTTGCCAACTTCCTCTTCACACGCAGCCAAATGTCTGCTGCCAATATTAACGAACTACTGAACATCTGGAATGCAACGCTTCTCAGTACTGGCCAGGGAGTCTTCAGGGACTGTTCCGAAATGTACAAGACAATTGATAGTACTCCACTTGGCGACGTGAAATGGGAGAGTTTTCATGTGTCCTACCGTGGCGAAAAACCAACTGAGGATGTGCCACCATGGATGAACGATACGTACAATGTCTGGTACCGGGATCCTAAGGAGGTTATCCGTGAAATGCTTTCTCGGCCGGATTTTGCGGATGACATCGATTACCAACCATTTCGGGAGTATGATAGTACAACAGATGAGCGACGATGGGAGGACTTCATGTCTGCTGATTGGGCCTGGAAACAGGCAGTATGTACTCACTATCCTTGTTTTTACTTTCTGCTCACAGCCCTTTGAACAGGATATAATCGCACAGGATCCAGAAACCCATGGCTCCACATTTGTACCTGTCATTCTGGGCAGTGACAAGACAACCGTTTCGGTTGCAACGGGTCAAAATGACTACTATCCCCTGTACCTTTCGATAGGTAATATTCGGAACAAGACTCGTCGTGCACATCGCAACGGTGTTGTGCTCATTGGTTTCCTTGCAATTCCACATAGTACGTATTCACCTAATCTTGATTCCTGCTGAACTAAACCAATGCCCTGGGTGCTTGCCAGCGGACAAAGAACATGCCCCTACTCCTGCATTCCGGAAGTTCCGACGACAGCTTTACCACACATCACTTGCCCATATCCTTCGCAATCTGAAGCCTGCAATGACTAAGCCAGAAGTCATGCGGTTCGGTGACGGACACTACCGCCGTGTGATTTTTGGCCTTGGGCCTTACATTGCTGACTACGAGGAACAAGTCCTCCTGGCATGCATTGTTCGGGGTTGGTGTGTGAAGTAAGTTCTTGTGCTGTCTAAGGTTTACAGACTACTGACTATAATAATAGATGTCTTGCACGAAAGAGTGATCTTGATGCAGATGCACTCTATCGGAATCAGACACACGCAGATGCAGTTATTGATGAACTCGAGTACCAGGAAATGTGGGACAAGTATGGCATTGTCGGAGACCTAGTCGTGAGCTTGTTGTCAATTCCGTCAGGCATTGATTGAGTGTTGAACCTTTCCACAGCCGTTCACCAATGACTTTCCTCGTGCCGATATATATGAACTCATTGCACCCGACCTATTACACCAGATCATCAAAGGGATTTTTAAGGATCACCTGGTCGAGTGGGTCGAGAGCTACTTGAAAGCTATACATACCACCGTTCGGGCTAATGCAATCCTGGATGACATTGATAGGAGGTATGCCGCCTTTGCAATTCCAATTTGGCTTATCTGATGTATGGTATTCTAGGATTGCCGCTATAGCCCCCTTTGCAGGGCTTCGTCGCTTTCCTGAGGGTCGCCATTTCAAGCAATGGACTGGAAATGACTCTAAAGCGTTGATGAAAGTTTGTTTGCATTTCATTGATGTCACGGCTCACGGTTGATGTGATTATATAGGTCTACCTACCTGCCATTGAGGGACATGTTCCAATTGAAATCATACGGACATTTCGTGCCTTGCTGGAGTTCACATACCTGTCCCGCCGTAATGTCATTACTGAAAGTACCTTGGTTGCCATCGAAGATGCCATCCAACGCTTCCATGAATACCGGGAAATATTTCGCCAATCAAACGTAGTCTCGACCTTTTCCCTTCCCCGTCAGCATGCTATGAAACATTACCCGGATCTAATTCGTTTATTTGGGGCGCCCAATGGACTTTGTACCTCAATTACTGAATCAAAACATATCGACGCTGTGAAGGACCCTTACCGGAGGACCAACCGTAACAAACCATTAGGTCAAATGCTTCTCATAAACCAACGCTTGGATAAGTTGGCGGCATCCCGAAGAGACTTCCAGAGGCGAGGAATGTTAGAGGGGACCTGTCTTATAGCCGCTATGCGGTCACTTGAGGGTCAAGGTAAATTTTTCTATTTTCTATCAAGTTCGTTACATTGACTGCAAGTCTAGACAGGGAAATAGACGGTTCACAAAATCCACACCCCCAAGGTGAAGAACATGGTGAGCCTGTGGACTGTCCAATGTCCATAGAGGCACATGTCGAACTTGCTCGGCGCTCTGGTCGTAAGTACCCTACTAATATTAACTCAGGCGGTTTATTATCACCTACTAATCTCTTGCATTCAGCAGCAAAACGTGCTCAAACAGTGGTACAACTTGCAAGTGAGCTTGGCATACCACGTCTCACCACCCTCGTCGAGGAATTCCTTTTCCAACAGCTCAACCCTGATGATCTGCGCAGTCTCGGTGATGTCCCTTGGTATGAACGTCCCAGCTGCAACAAGATCACAGTCGTTAATTCAGCTGTTGCATTATTCTATGCACCGAGTGATATCAGTGGTATTGGTGGCATGCGGCGCGAGTACATTCGCTCATGCCCTTCGTGGCAGAACGGGCCTCCTCGTTATGACTGTGCATTCGTGAACACTGACCCAAGACTCAAGGGCATGCGTGGCTTGGATGTCGTGCGCGTCCTTGGTTTTTTTTCTTTCGTTTTTCAAGGCAAACGCTACTCATGTGCAATAGTGCAGTGGTTTGACCGCGTTGGGCACGAACCAGATGTTGATACGGGTATGTGGATCGTGCGCCCCATCCCCATACATCGTCACGGAGCTATCTCTGTCTTACATGTTGACACCATATATCGCGCAGCCCATCTCATCCCTTTGTATGGTACTCAATTCATTCCACGAAGCATAAAGCCCCATCTTTCATACGATACTTTTACTGCATTTTATGTGAATAAGTTTATAGATCACCATGCATTTGCACTTTTATCGGATACATAGTAATGTAGTAGTCTACTTAAGCTACTTAGCTCACTTTATCTACTTATAACTTGCTTTACATTTTGCTCGACTCCTGAAGTTACTTGGTAAGCTGACGGTGCTTGGCATGCTTGGCCCTTTGTTGGCTTCACATGCTTATGTTACTTACGTGCTTGACAGTTTCCGTTAAGTAGTTCAAGCGCTGTCAAGTAAATGCGTGATTTGCTGATGGATGCGATATGTCTTGATATTCTATTTTCTATGAACAGTAATGTCAATGCTGATACGGAAGTCATGTGCAAGCACAGGGAAGATGCCACCCACATCAACATCGAAGCTTGTCCATTCTCCCGATACATAATCAAAACCGGCGTCACGAAATACCTCCAACCTAACTCCATTCTCTCTTGAGCTCTTCCACATGACACAGGTACGCAGGGTCAATTGATGGAGACGGGTTCGCATAGTGGAGACCAGAGCTCCAGAATGGGCCTTATGCATGGATCGCACATACTCCGGCGCTCTGGCTAACATTCTGTTGTATTCCTGCTGGGCATATTCCTTCCACAAAGAGTCCTGAACAAGTGAAGGGTCAGATTCGACATGTATCCAGTCCTTGCCAAGGAATTGTCCGAAGCCCACAGCAAAGCAATGACCGGTTTGGTTATTAGAATAGACTTTGACGCAAAGAGTATCCGTGTTTGTCAGAATGAAACTATTCCCCGTGAATTTCACTGGGTACGTGCTGCGGTAGGTGAAGCCACTCTCGGTGATTGTGCTGTCATCAATTTCGAATGCAGCGATGCGATGCGATATGTCTTGATATTCTATTTTCTATGAACAGTAATGTCAATGCTGATGCGGAAGTAATTTGCAGATGCAGGGAAGATGTCACCCACATCAACATCAAAGCCCGTCCATTCACCTGATATATAATCAAAACCAGAATCCCGAAATACCTCAAACTTAACTCCATTCTCCCTTGAGCTCTTCCACACGACACAGGTACGCAAGGTCAATTGGTGGAGACGGGTGCGCATAATGGAGACCAGAGCTCCAGAATGCGCCTTGTCCATGGATTGTGCATGCTCTGGCGCTCTGGCTAACATGTTGTTGTATTCGTTCATGGCAAATTTTTCTTTCGAGAGATAGTCCCACGTGTCATCTTTGTCAAATTCGACATGTATCCAGTCCTTTCCAAAGAATTGTCCGAAGCCCACTGCAAAGCAATCACCAGTGTCGGCGTTAGAATAGACTTTGACACAAAGAGGATCGGTGCTGGTCAGAATGAACGTATTTCCTGTGAATTTCGCCGGGCATGCGCTGCGATAGGTGAAGCCCCTCTCAGTGATTGCACTGTCATCGATTTCGAATGCGGCGTTGCGATGCGACGTGTCTTGATATCTGAGATAAACCTGACGGAATTGTAAAGTTCCCTCTGGAAAAGAGTCTAGCTCTGCACATCTATAGTAATTGGATTCCCTCAAGCATAAATTGATGGTCACCGGTGGATCCCATGGAGCAGAGCGACATGGCAGCCAGGCTAGGAAGACTGAGTCAGAGCCACGTATCGGACGGAGGAACAGCCAGATTTGGATGCCGCGATTCGTGATGGGGAATGTCCCAAGTCGATCGTCCTCACTCGAAGGGAGCTCTGCTTCTGGCATGTATTCCGAGAGAGATTCGATGAATTCGTCAGGTTTTATCAGCTCCATGGCAGAACAGTAGCGGAAGACACTTGGGTCATCTGCAAGGATGTTGCCAGTCCGCACTCCTTCTCCGTCCCAACCCCATGCAAAGATGCTCTGGTCGTTTGACGTGCGGATGATCTCCAGCTGGAGACGGTGAAATGCTTTCATCCCTTCTCCATACAACATCGGCATGTTCACGCCCAGCAGACCCATCAGAGAATACGCTCTGTCCTCAACTCGAGTCGTCGTCCGATTGGCCGCCCACGACATGATTTGTGCAACGCACGGACGGTCACCGTAAAGTCCATCCATCAGGATATGCTCGGGGACTCTAGTGATATATTTTATGGTACGTGCAAGTGTCCTCTTGTCACCGATGGCCTGCCATTTTTTGTTGAAGAACTGGACATTGCTTGGTGCTATCATCTCCTGTAGCGTCCACCCACGCGAGAACCACTCTGGCCAGCCGTTGGCATACTTCTCATTGTTCTGCGCAGCGGGCAAGGATGAGTCGAGGACGTCGTGGAGGTACGCATAGCATACTTGGGCGTTTTCATACCACCGGTACATTGAATTGATGGCTTCAGATAGCTCTGCGCTGCTTTGCTTGTCGATACAGCAAGTGTCGACCCACAACCACTCATATCCGTCCTTCTTAGCCTGCTTGCAGCTATCGAGAATCTTTCGATAGCCATCGCGCTGGCGTATTTCGTCCCTCATCTCCTCATCCATCTTGGCAAGCTCGACTATCTCGTCATATTCCACTTCTTGCGCGATCCACCGATGGGACAGGATCGCGTACTTTGTGACTTCATCATCGCGGAACTCGAGGACCTTGGCTCGACGATCCACTCGCTCTCTCTTTTCCATCAATTTCTCCCTTTCAAGTAAGGCTTTCACATTGATGAGGCGCATGCTGTAGACGTTCATGCGTGTCACTCTTAGATTGTGGTCAAAAACTGGAATGGTATCCATACCTCCTCTACGGAATTGGTGACAGCCAGAAAATCGCACACAAATGCTTGAACGGAACAGTGGACGTAGTTGTGGTGATTGATTCCCTTTGGCTGGTCGACGTCTTATATGCGTTGAGAGGTAAGATAGGTGACGCGTGACGACCGAACGGCACTCACAGCGATGTTCGTTTGCTTACACCCTCGATCCAGTGAGGACTGGTGGTGGTAGAGGCACAAGGATGGCACACAGCAAGCATGAACTGAGCGCCCAATGATATATGGGCGTCAAGTTAAGTACAAGGATTCATTGATCACCCTTGCGATTGCTGAAATCAGTGACGAGAATTCGAGAAGGAACGCCTATCTTCATTCGACAGGGACTACTGACTCCTAGTTCCAAGGTGTATCATAATTAGTGAACGTGTTCCAACTTGCTTCAGCCCAGATTCCAGGACAGTCCATATTGATAGATTCATCGGGAAACGGACGGACAAATCCACTATGCATATAACGAACTTGCGCTTCACAACCACCAACTCTACCTTATCGATGTACCTATATCCCCCGTCTGAGCTGTTACCTACCCACTCTGCTGAGGTACTAGAGGTAGACACTGAAAATCCACCAACAAAGATCTTTGTATGATATATGCCCAACTCCATACTATTGACATCGACAGCACCATTCTTCGAACTGACATGCATCTTCGTTTGTCTAAGGTCGTAGTGTGCTTTCTCTTGATACGAGCCCTACTGACGATCAACATCCGCAAATACCGCATGTGCAAATTTAAATTCTTCCTCTCCTCTAAGTTCAGCGGGGAAGATAAGCATCCGGGATGTGCAGCGATGGATCAATGACGCATGTTCCGGTCATGACAACTTTGACGAATCCATAAAAGTCGATCAACAATGAAACAGCTTAGACGAAGACAACTGAGCATGCCAGCATACCTAGCCCTAATTTACCTATCCATTGCCTTAACCTTGACCTCGTCGCCTTTCTACACCACTGCACGGAACCAGCAGAATTCGATCAACAAAATACCGGGGGGTACAATGGGCAACGTCGAGATGGGTGCTGGTCTTGGACATGCCGCATAAGAGTGTGCAGGTGCCGTCTGTCCGAAATGTCCGAGTGACAAAACCGCACGAGGTTGGATAGTCAGAAATGTCCACTTAGCATGCAACAAAGCTGTAGTTTGGTGGGACGTCGTGCTTGTATCGTTATTTGTAGCCAGGTCGGTGGGATGGGACGGTATACTGAGGTGTGCTGTGTCGGGGGATCTCCAATTGATATGGAGATCATCGTCGCAGAGAGAGGTAGTAGGCGAACTAGGTAGGAACAAGGGGGGAAAGAAGGATGTGTATCGTGCCATTGGCCCAAAGGTTCATCTGGCAAGGAGGATGAAATGTTCGCGACGAGTAGTAGTAGAGCGGAGGGGGATGCAACTTTGCAAGTGGGCAGGCCACATCAGAATGCACTAGGAACGATGAGTGTATAGCGCTGGACGATGGGGGTGCACCTTGCATCATCACTCACATCAACGTAGAACCAATTGATGTCTATATAGTGCCAACTGATGAGTGGTGCTCTGGTCCAACAGATCCGTCGCAGATGCTTCCCTGATCGTATACTGCAAAGAAAACCCAAGACAGATCCATTGGGCCCTCGGCTGTCAACCAGCAACTGGGCGACTAAGAACTAGAAAAGGGCGGGGACAGAAGCGGCCCTCGGGTTCAGAGTTGTTCGCCTTGTGTATGCGGTGACGTGTCGCCGATGGACACGCAGGCGCGCACCAGGTGAAACACTTTTGACTACCGAACGGGTCAGAGCAGAAGGCGACCTCGAACGCCGCACCAAAGATGGATGGGATGTCCTAGGATTTGAGTGGGAATTTGCCTTGCACGGACATCCCGGGCCGTGGCGGAGTCATGTCACCTTGAAAGCAACACAACAGCATGGATGTCTAACACCTCTGTCAAGGTAGGACTCGGCCCTCTCGCACTCGCAGAACACACTAACAACACGCACACAGCCGATAGGGCCAACAAGAAAATGACATCCGGACTCATGCTACGTTACAGAGTAAGTTTATGTCTCGTCCAGAATGGTGGTACAGACTGCTGAGCATCTGCGACCGCAGCAATGCCGATCTCAGATACCTCCGCACGGGACTCACATATCTCCTCGAGTCGCTCGCGGTGCATATCTCACGTTTAGCGGTGTTTTACAGGGCACTCCCAACACTTGGTTTCACGCACTTCCAGCCTGCTTAGCTTACGATGGTTGGCAAACGCACGATACTGTGGATACAAGTATGCCTCTCCTTCTCCTCAGAAGTGTGTGCATGATCCCGAAATGTGATACGTACAGGATTTGCTGTGGGATCTGCGCAGCATCAAACGAGCACGCGACGCCAAAGGAACAACTGGTACACGGGCCAGCTTTTTGGCTTTGTTTGACGGAGACCACGATAAAGTCGAACAGTCGGATGAGTTAGTGAAAAAGCTCTCTGGGTTCGAGTATGCGTACCCTGTCACTGGACGGCCTACTCGCGCAAAATCAATACAGAGGTGTTAGCGCCCCTCGCATCCCTGGGTACGACAGCACATAAGATCGCGACTGACCTGTGACTACTGACTCGACTAATCGCAAAGTGCGTACCTGACTGCGCAACTGCGGATATGCGTGCGCACTAACTAAAGAATAGGAAATCGAAGAACCATTAGCCCCCATAAATCCAACCCCCCCCGAAGAACACAGCCAGCCAGCAACGCAAGCGTAAATTAACGAACTCATTACCTATGGCTCGATAAACGCCTTCCGTGTGCGAGCATCTACCTCCCTTCGATATTCCAACGATGAGCAATGCAGAATTCGACTTTGGGACGAGGATAGGGATGTTCTTCATGGTCGAGCCATTTGCTGCCTCGGCACTTGCCGTCACGGGCCTCTTGCTCTACATTTCCGTACGTTTCCAATCACCATCCGTCGATATGCATATAGACATCCACCACAGTATAGCGCTGTCGCGATTGGACGAAATGCCTCACGAAGATGGTCAACGGAGACACACGTACATTACTACTTCCTCAACCTACTTCTCTGCGACCTTATCCTCTCCGTCGGTATGTAGCATGTGCAGACTGGCTTGCCTTCCCCGCCAACTGGCAGTGAACATTTGCAGGTGGATTGCTAAACATCAAGTGGATAATTGAGGCGGTGCGTCAGGCTCATAATGCATGTTTTCCTGCCTTATTCAGTGAATGCATTAGGGCGTTTACTCAGGTACTTGGTGCACTTTTCAAGGTATTTCCCCGTTGTCTTACACTCGACAGTGACTAGTGATCCCTCATCGCCCCTAATAGGCCTTCTAAAGCAAATCAGTGACGTTGGAGTTGCGCTCAGGTATGTTTCAAGGCGAGTTCATATTGTAGTACGATGGTATGCTAGTGACACAGCATATAACCACAACGTTGCTGATCAGAGACAGGCTATTGCGTTGCACATATTACAAGTACTTGCGTTTCGCTGGAGGCCTCTGTTGAAATTTGCCCTCGTCGTGTTGGCTATCATTTAGCTGGTCATCCTCGGCCTGTTGGCCGTGCCCAAGAAATTGCTCATGGTGCGCATTTGGCGCTTCTAGCCCGTTCCACCTCTGCGGAAAGGATAGAGCGTCACCTGTCTGGGGATGGCATTGACTCCGATGCTGACAGGATTGATACTGTGGAAATCGGCTAAACTAGGGCCTAATATGTGTCTTTACCCCCACTTCCAAGGTCCGCATGATTCTGGTTTTAGTTCATGACGATGATCATTGTATGTACTTGACTCACTTGTGCATTATGTGTAATCGCTGAAACATGACAATTGACAAGAGGCCACAGAAGAGGTGACACCGAGTACGAGTGGTGTGGTGTCCCGGAAATGTTGTGGCCTACTGTGAAGACGAAGCATTACGGGCATATGTAGATGAGGCATAAGCCGCGCAGAGAGCCATTGAGCATCATTATGATAGGGAGTCGACGAGATCCAGAGCCGAGATCAAGTGGAGGTGCGCGGTCTGTCTGAAATGTCCAATGGTGCAAAGCTGGATATTCAAGACATCGGGGATACGTATACGGTGATTGATGAGACCACCCGAGGCTTTTCAGATATGTCACTTGGCAGGTAAAGCATAGTTGCGTGAGGCGTCGTGCTTGTATCAGGGGCAATGGGGTGATGTGGTATAGTAGGATGTGGTGTGTCGAGCGATCGCCAGTGGAAACGGTGGGTGTACACGTCGGCTGACAAGTGTGCACTTCCTATCATCAGTCACGTCGTCGCAAAGCTAATTGCTGTGTAGCCCGAACTGGTGAGTGGTGCTCCGGTCAAACGGATCTGTCCTAGATATTACCTGATCGTTTACTGTGTAAGGAAGTCTCGTGCTCTATCTGCAAAATCTCGCCGCTTCACATCTTCACACATATCACGTCCGTCTCGAACGTCTCGCACACATCGCAACTCGTGTCTCGCCGCCGACGTCATCACTGATGTCATACGTAGTATGTCTTTCTTTCTCTTTTTTCCTCGTGTCTCTCCCTTTCTTTCATCGTACCGTTTCACGTTATCACGTTAAAACCTCGTGCCCAATTTCCTGTGACTGTCTGTCTCTTTGCTCACCGTCTCCGACCGCCACAGTCAAACTACTATACCTTACTTAGATGAGCCTCAAGGCACTTTTGTACCTTTCCTTTATCTTGTTCCTCGTCTTTCAGCTCACTCTCTGTTCTTTGTGCACATCTAGTATATAATATCTCTAGTACAGTCCTGGAAGAGCCAGAATAGAATTCCCCCTCAGATTTGTTCTCGAAATTCCTCGTCCGAACGCGTTCGATCCGACTCAAGATTTTCACCGCTTCGCTTACTTTATCACTTCCGACTCGGTACGTTTCCCCTGAATAGAACTCGCTGACTGTTGTTCTACGACAGAACGACGTCAACATTACAACTGCAAAGAACTTATACCGAGGACACCCTCAGCCGCACGGTGAGATCCAACAAGTGATGCTCCCTGCACGGCATCCTTAAATACCCGAAAGCGATAGGGTGCAGGGACAGACGAACGTATTTGGGTGAGTTCAAGTCCCTCCTTGTGTATGCGGTGACGTACAGGTGTTGCTGAAGGCCACGCAGGTGTGTACCAGGTGAGAAACCTTGATCCCATCTCGGAATGTGCCAGAGGAAATGCCTACTTCGATCCCTTGTGCATTTCTCTTACTCTTGGGTAGCTCTATATGACTGATAGCCCAGGACCTGGAGCCGAGATTACTAGAGTGATTCCTCGGTCGTTCTCGTCCGATGGAGGTATGTCATTCTTTACTTAGTTCACACTTACCACTAGCTTACTCTGCCCAGTGGCATCAGTCACCCATCAGGTAGAGCACAATATTAAGTCTCACCATTGCCATCGATCAGGGTGAAGGGTCGTTATCATATCATTAGTCAAGGTGCTACTTGTGCACAAGGGAATACCAGTCTTCCTAGGCAGACCAAAGACCCGATGGAAGACAAACATTTCTGGTCAACCGTTTGCGTCTTCCCCGCGCATGGTGGGGATTCTCGTTTTGCCACTGTCCCTGCTTGCATTCACCTTGCTAGTCGAAGAGAATTCCGCACTGTTAACGGTGTCCACTGCATTCCTCGGGCACAACGAACCCATATTATACTGTACGCGCAGTGGAACTCTGTTGGTCTGTGAGCGTGCGTGAGAAGAGAACGGTGGCTGCCCTAGGTAGCATGCACGTCCCTCACGAGAAAGACTGCTTCAGACTATAGATTGCAGTCGATATGATATGCGTGAAAGAACATAGTAATAGACGGACAGACGAACGGACTAGTCAGAGAACAACCGACGAGAGTGGGGCACTTTACAGCTCCATTCCATCCGCATCGTTAACCCTCGCTTGGTCACACATTGTCTTGTCAATTCCGACACAGAATCAGCGCCTTTATTGCGGCTCCAAACAAAGGGCTCCACAAAAGTGCACAAAGGTGTAGTGCTTCGGCTTGAGCCAGGCCAGTGAGGAACAGGGGGACATTGTATGATCCTTGTAACGAGATATGTATTGGTCGATCGAGTAGAGAGGGAAGTCAACAATGTTTTGACATCGTTGTTAATCGGAAGTGACTGACAAAATGGTTTGTATAATGGGATAGGGCCGTGCACGTTCGGGAAGACCAAAAAAGAGTCGCTAACTCTCTGGTATGCAGCCTTTGGAGATACCTCGTGCTGCCTTGGGGCAATGTCCTCCTTTAAAGGAAGCGGCTTAAGGTCAGTAAAAATGTTTCCTTCGCAGCAGAAGTCCTCGCAGTCCGTAAAGCGACCATAGTCCCCCAACTGTTCTCGTAAGACTCGAGCAGAGTATGAAAACTATGTGCACTTACCTTTATACCTTCGGGTGCTTTTGAGAATTCCATGGAGACCCCATTGACGTTTAACTCACAGATACCCTGCACCTTCCTAGCAAGTAGCATGAGATCTTGCCAGTCACAGTTGGAATCATATATTTTCTATGAACGGTAATGTCAATACTGATACAGAAGTAATGCATAGACGCAGGGAAGATTCCACCCACATCAACATCGAAGCCCGCCCATTCACCTGATATATAATCAATTCCGGAATTCCGAAATACCTCCAACTTAACTCCATTCTCTCTTGAGCTCTTCCACATGACACAGGTACGCAGGGTCAATTGGTGGAGACGGGTTCGCATAATGGAGACCAGAGCTCTAGAACGCGCCTTATCCATGGATCGTACATGCTCTGGCGCTCTGGCTAACATTCTGTTGTATTCCTCCCTGGCATATTCCTCGCAGACAGACTCCCACAAAAATGGAGAGGCAGATTCGACATGTATCCAGTCCTTACCAAAGAACTGTCCGAAGCCTATTACAAAGCAATGTCCGGTTTCGTTATTAGAATAGAATTTGACGCAAAGAGGATCGGTGCTGGTCAGAATGAAACTATTTCCTGCGAATTTCGCTGGGTATGCGCCGCTGCAGGTGAAGCCATTCTCGGTGATTGCATTGTCATCGATTTCGAATGCGGCGTTGCGATGCGACGTATCTTGATATCTGAGATAGACCTGACGGAACTGTAAAGTTCCAGGCTCTGGATAGGAGTCTAGCTCTGCACATCTATAGTAATTAGATTCCCTCAAGCATAAATTGATGGTCACTGGTGGACCCAATGGATCAGAGCGACATGGCAGCCAAGCTTGGAAGACCGAGTCAGAGCCACGTATTGGACGGAGGAACAGCCAAATATGGATCCCGCGATTCGTGATGGGGAATGTCCCAAGTCTATCGTCTTCAGTCAATCGGAGCTCTGCTTCTGGCATGAGCCAGCTTGGGAGATATTCGATGAATTCGTTAGCGTCCATCAACTGCATTTCAGAGCAGCAGCGGAAGACACTTGGGTCGTCCGCGAGGATGTTGCCAGTCCGCACTGCTCCATCCCAACTCCACGCAAAGATGCTCTGGTCGTTCGACATGCGGATGATCTCCAGCTGAAGACGGTGAAAAGCCTTCTTCCCCTCTCCATACAGCATCGACATGTTCACGCCCAGCAGACCCATCAGAGAATAAGCTCTATCCTCCACTCGAGTCGTCGTCCGATCGGATGCCCACGACATGATTTGTGCAACACACGGACGGTCTCCGTAAAGCCCGTCCATCAGGATATGCTTGGGAACTCCGGTGATTTCTTTCAAGGTGTGTGCAAGCGTCCTCTTGTCACCAATGGCCCGCCATTCTTTGTTGAAGAACTGGACATTGCTTGGCGCTATCATCTCCTGTAGGGTCCACCCACGCGAGAACCACTCCGGCCAGCCGTTGGCATACCTCTCATTATTCCGCGCAACGGGAAAGGATGAGTCAAGGACGTCGTGGAGGTACGCATAGCATACTTGGGCGTTTTCATACCACCGGTACATTGAATTGATAGCCTCAGATAGCTCTGCACTGCTTCGCTTGTCGATACAGCAAGTGTCCATCCACAGCCATTCGTACCCGTCCTTCTCAGCCTGCTTGCAGCTATCGAGAATCTTTCGATAGCCATCGCGCTGGCGTATTTCGTTCCTCCTCTCCTCGTCCATCTTGGCAAGCTCGACTATCTCGTCACAATTCACTTCTTGCCCGATCCACCGATGGGACAGGATCGCGTACTTTGTGACATCATCGTCGCAGAACTCGAGAACCTTGGCTCGACAGTCTACTCGCTTTCTCTTTGTCATTCTCTTTGTCATTGACTCCTCCCTTTCAAGTAAGGCTTTCACGTTAATTAGACGCATGCTGTAGATGTCCATGAATGCCACTCTTAGCTTGCGACCAGTAGCTATGGAATGGTATCCATACCTTCGTGATAACCAAAGAATTGGACACAAATGCTCCAATGGAACAGTAAACGTAGTTGTGGTATTTTAGTCGGGTTTCTCTTTGGTTGGTCGACAGCTTATATGCGTTGAGAAGAAAGATAGGTGGTGACCGAACGGCACTTACAGCGAAGTTCGTCTGCTTATCCCCTTGATTCAGTGAGGACAATCGATGGTGGTGGTTGAGGTGTGTCGTTTCTAGTCGAATACCACACAGCACGCAACTGAGCGCCCAATCACATCATACTGGCGTCAAGTTACAGTGGGTATGATTCATTGATCACCCATGCGATTGCTGAAATCAGTGACAATAATTCGAGAAGGAACGACTATTTTCCTTTGAGCTTTTGCTCTGCGCAAGGGACACTACCGACTCTCCCAAGATGCATTACAATTAGTGAACGTGTTCCATCTTGCTTCAGCCCAGCAGGACAGTACGATATACTGATATCGGGAAACGCACGCACGAATCCACTAGGCATATAACAAACCCGCACGTCACAACTACCGACTATCTTATCGCTGCATCTAACCGTTTATCCTCCATCTCAGCTGTTACCTACCCACTCCGCTGGCCGAGAGGCAGAGGCAGACAGCCAAAAATTCACTGACAAAAATCTTCTTTGTAAGATATAAATTACCCATCTCCGTACTGTTGACCTCAACAGCGGCAGAACTATTCTCCGAATTGACAAGCATCCTTGTTTGTCTTAGGTCGTGGCGTGCTTTCTCCTGATACGAGTCCTACTTACGACCCTCGACCCACAGATCAACATCCACAAAATTGCGTGTGCAAATTTAAATTCTTCCCCTCTGCAGGGAAAGATAAACATCCGGGACGTGTAGCGATGGGTCAATGACGCATGTTCCTTTGATGGACAGAAAGTATGTGGGTTCTCATTCGTGCTTGGTAAGTGGGCATCCTACTGTCAAAATAAAGATAGATGTGCGTGTGGAGAGAGATAAGTACTTCTTGGGTGTGGACGTCGTAGGCTAGTGGATGGTCTTCAGTGTCGATCGGGAACTAATCCTGGATATACATGAATTAAATGGTATTGATCGACTCACGGCCTTCGCAGGACCTGCTAGATCCCGTGCATCTTCGGCTTCGTCCCCAGCACTGGCTTTCGAAAGTTCTGTAGGACGTTTGTTAGCGATTATCGTGCAAGGTAGGTGATCTGACGACGTGACAAGCATGGTTTATACAGTACTTAACGAGGCTAGAAAGCACCGTGACAATGGAGTACACACTCACATGCAACATGTCTTGATGCTACGCCTGACACATTGATGTCAAGAAGAGAAAACAAGACGATCAGAAAGAAGATCAAAGCTACTCGGATGTCGACAAGTATGAAGAGGAGGCACTGATCTGCAAAGCTAAGCGCCAGAAAAGCTGGCCATTCTGACGCTTAGCATTCGCTTAGCATTCACTTACCCCAATTGGACCATGCGTGGCAGTACTTACAGATTCCCGGATCTCAGATCGCCGTGATT
>Ga0307518_10000794_pt1 | contig 23685 bp, 8 predicted proteins | sample 25_EM_MG_FD_203889 | JGI IMG/M metagenome (GOLD analysis project Ga0307518, IMG submission 203889) | Populus trichocarpa ectomycorrhiza microbial communities from riparian zone in the Pacific Northwest, United States - 25_EM | ecosystem: Host-associated > Plants > Roots > Unclassified | place...
AAATATATATATATGTGTTTATATATATATATATATATATATATATATATATATATATATATATATTTCTAATGTGAGTCGTAATATTTTAATTCAGTTCAATTTGGCGATAATAACAACAGGGTTTCACAGTCAAATTTAGGCAACAAGCATTAAAAAATTGAAATGATATGCCCAATTAAGATTCCTTTCAGTCATAACTCATAACAAAAGCTAATCCTTCTTTAACTTCTTTGGATTTTCTTCTTTATTGCAGTCTGGTGGTCCAGATTATGATGTTCCCTTGGGAAGGCGAGATGGTCTCAACTTTGCAACACGAAATGCAACCTTGGATAACCTCCCGCCACCCTTTGCTAACGCCGATACAATTCTCTCATCTCTCGCCGCCAAAACCTTTGACCCCACAGACGTGGTAGCCCTGTCCGGCGGCCACACCATTGGTATAAGTCATTGCAGCTCTTTCACTGACCGCCTCTATCCAACCCAAGATCCTACCATGGACAAAACCTTTGCCAACAATCTCAAAGGCATTTGCCCCGCGAGTGACTCCAATAGCACTACCGTGTTGGATATTCGGTCCCCTAATAATTTTGATAACAAGTACTATGTCGATCTCATGAACCGCCAAGGCCTGTTTACCTCGGACCAGGACTTGTACACGAACAAGAAGACAAGGGGCATTGTCACTAGCTTTGCTGCTAATCAAAGTCTGTTCTTTGAGAAGTTTGTGGTTGCAATGATCAAAATGTCACAGCTAAGCGTATTGACCGGAAAACAAGGTGAAATTCGCGCAAGTTGCTCGGTGAGAAACTCAGGCTCCAGCTACTTGGAGTCTGTGGTGGAAGAGGGTTTCGAGGCACTGTCAGAACTAATATAACTAACGAAGTAAAACTCTAATAACATGAAATGCCAGGTTCCACTAGCTAGATAAAAAAAGAGTTTGGGGTAGTTGGATCGTTGTGAGTCTTGTGACCCTGTTGCTGTTTTTCTACAAATGCTGCTTGTTCTTTTCTTTTCTTTTCTTTTCTTTTCGATAACTCAAAGGCTGCTTGTTCTTAAAGTAGTCGAGTCTGTAACATGAGTTTGGATAACTAATAGGACGCTGGCTTCGTCGAAGGATGCGTGCATCGTTTAAACAAGTTGATGTTTATATTAATATCATAAAGTCCCCTAATAATTTATAATTATCGTTCTTTCTTGACTAAATTTAGAATTTGTGTTCCTAGCCGATGAAATTCGTAACATCTTCATGTAAGTGCCCGTTTAAGTATTTTTAATTTTGGCTGTGGTTTTTAGATGTGGTAGTAGTTTTCAAGCGTAATACTTTAAAAACTAATATTCTGACCTTTTGTTGTGTTATTTTCGAAAGTTATAATTTATAACTTTATAAGAACTACAGTCACAGCTTTTCCAAATAGACCGGCATAAAAGTGCATTCTAAAAACAAATAAATAAAATAAAAATACTTCAATACATTTCATTGTTCTCTTCTAGACAAAACTGAGCTATTGCAAATGAGATGGCCTTTTAGGTTTTTAAGATGTTTGGTAATGCAAACTTTAGCTTCTCGAGTTGTTTGGGATTGCAGTATCGCCCGTGTTTTTCTTTCTTTTTTTTTTTAAATTAAATGCATGGAATGAAACTAAATATGTAACAAAAAAAAAAGAGAATTATTTTATCTCGATTTCTTTCCCTCCATTTGACCTCCTATCTTTTTTTTCTTCCACCACCTGTATATATTTTGAAATCTGAAAAAGTCTTGGGCTCATTTAATTTAGATTAAATTAGGATTTTGGACAAAGATACTATATCCAATGATCCATACTCCTGTTTTTTTTATTGACGAGTTTGAATCTGCAGGTCAACAATAGTGTGATTATGTACATTTAACAAACTGTTTCTTTTTAAAACAAAATCCATTAAGTACTACAGTAATTATTTATTTATACATAGCTTGTATGAGACCTCCTCAAAAGTTAGCCAAAATAAAAGTGTATGATGAACATGGAATCAATTCTTGAGTGATACATGAACGATGGATGTGCTCACATTTAATGTACATACGTTTTATCCTCTTGATTATTGGCAAATCGACTAGGTTTGATTAGAGGGTTATGACTTATGCCCTCGAATACATAGGTTGTGCCTGGGGCTGCATAGATCGCGAGGTATCTCTTTTGTCTTGAAATTTGCTGCCGATTTAATGCGCATTGGACCCCAAGGCACACCTAGGCTCAAATTAAGGAAGGTTCTTCTCGAGGAATATTGGGTCACCAGGGCACTCCTGAGCCCAATGTTGAGAGTGTATGCCACATGGGATATGGAGTCACCGAGGCATCTGAATCCAAGGCGAGGCTCACAATCTTATGAGTCCAGTTTGGACTATTTGTCTCCAGTTAAACTTCAAAGCCTACGATGATCTTGAAAGTATATAAATACTCGGCCCAGATATGAAAAAACGTTTATGGGCTCGGCCCAAAATAGTACTTGCCCACGGGACCATCAGATCCCAATCACGGCTTCCAAACAAGCTTGGATGGAAATGGAGCAATTGCATTGCAAGCGATCCTCCTAAAAAAATCCAGAAGAAAAATGAAAAAGTTCACAATTATTTTAATTAAAAACTAGTTGATTTCCCGTGCTAAGCTACGAGATGAAACATTTTTTAACACAGAAAGGGTGTATGCATTGTTAATAGTTTTTTTTACTATCAAGAAATTTTTTAATATAAATTGAAAAGCCAATACAGGCATTCAATAAAAAAGAATATAAGAATTATATATGCTAATAAATAATAATAAATTGGTTGATTTTAATTAAAGATTGAGTTGAAAAATTAAGATAAATATGTTATTTCTTAGAGAAAAATAGAGGTTGAATATTTGTTTAAATTTAAAATTGAATTTCTAAAAATTTAATTGGTTTGAATCAATAAAATAGATTATAATTGTTAAATAAAAAGTAAAAGGACTGAATAAAAAAATGATGCAAAGAAAAAAAGATCCCAATTAAAAAGGAAGAGGAAGGAAGTGAATAAAAAAAAATTTGAAGTGGTTCAATTTTCATAATCCAAACATCATTTTACAGGTTAATGAGCATTAATTAATTTTACAAAACCAAACTACAATTACTAAATAAAAAGTAAAAGAACTCAATAAAAAAAAGATGGTGCGAATGAAAAAAAAAGACTCAATGAAAAAAAGATGTGAATGAAAAAAATATATTTAAAGTAGAAAAAATATATGGGTGAAAAAAAGAGAAATTTGTGAATTGAAAAAAAAAATTGTGGAAAACAAAGGTGCATAAATTAAAATAAAAAGATTTGAGGTGAAGGTGGTTCATTGTTGTTCACCTCAAATCTTTTTTTTTTTTTTTTATAATTTAAAAACAAGGACATTATGGTTGATATAAATATACCAAAATATATATAACCTAACACACACACACACACACACAATGAGATGCGTGTAATTAATTTGACTTTTTTCTTCATCGATTATGTCTTGTTGTGCTTTTCCCCAATTAGTAATTTGAGATGTTTGTTAAATGTTTTTTTTTCCACACACAGAGAAAGGTATATAATTAGTTGTAGGTTATAGACTATAGAGTGATCTAGTTTTGTTTTGGAGACTAAATTGGTTTAATGATCACAACTGCTGTTAGCTAGCCAACGCGGGAGTCAGGTCTATAATTTCTGCCCTGCAACTGAGGGCATTGGTGTGATTAATAATGCACCAGAGAAAAAGCTCAGCCATGGATCATGTTAATATTGTTCGAGCCTTGACTATAATATTAATTTTATTTTAATTTTTTGTCGGGTCATGCTTTTTATCGACATACAGACAGGCAAGCTTAATTCAAAGCTAGGTCCATACACCTCCATAGCCATGAAAACGGGGATATGTCTAGGCTAGTCTATCATTTTACAAATCCCAGGCGATTTCATTAGGTGATGTTTCTGGACGGTGGTTCTAGACATTGCAATTCCGTTGCTTTCTCTTTGTAAAATACTAGTTGATTGCTCTGTAAAATTTTAGTGTGGATGTCTACGTAATTGGAAGTTGGCTATGTTAAAATGAATGTTAACTTTAAGAGGTGTAACTCAATTAATCAGGTTTTGGATTTGTTTTTTAGAAATTACTAGTTTGAGTTTTACAAATCTCAGGGCCACTAAAAGTTTACATGGTCGTTAACTTCAGAGTTCATAAAATTAGTCGAGGTGCGTATAAGTTGATCCAGACATCCATATTAATCTAAAAAAAAAAAAAGTATATGTGGTATTTATATAAATGATATATTTTAAGAAATTTGTAAATACAATGTTCCTGCCAGATGAAATTAACCTCTTCCAACAAGAATGACACGCAGTTCAGTAAGACTAAGACTCAAATTGGTTGTCATTTAATTAAATTATACTAAATGCGACTCGCCGTATCATCTATTAATTTCAAGTTCAAGTAAAAAAAATTAAACCCTCGCTAAATGAGCTCTTGATTCATTAACTATGCGTTTTTATTCGTCATTGACAATGACCATCGCTCGGTTACCTCATTCTTATGTAATTAATTAATTTTCATAATGTTAAAAATAATTGAATTAAATAATATTTTAAAAAGAGCAAAGTTATTCACACACATATAGTTAATGAGACAAGAACTTCGACCGATTCTTAAAAGTGGATCAAAAAACAAAACACTCCGTCCACACCAAAACACATGCAACTCGCTTAATTATAATTAATTTTTGATAAATTAAGTAATATGTGAAGATTTTTTAAAGTAGAATATTTTCTAGGTGGGTGCTTGGTTTAGTTGTGATAATAATGGCCCCATAGCAAACCAAGTGCCTTCAAAGTATTTTCCAGATAAATATTCTACTTTAAATGAGTACTCTTTGAAATTAATTTATCAAAAATCGAAGCCTACCCCTATCCTCACATTTGGGCATGAGCATAATAGACAGGACACAGCAAACATATCTTAAACACATGGCTAGAAAACCATTTCACCATCTCTCCCTTCATCTTTTTCGTTCAAACCTTTCTCAGGCATACGTTGCATAGACTATTTATAAGCCACGTCAAGCGCCATCCAAAGGAATTAAGAACTAGTTTTTGTGAATAATCAATAATTAAGAGAATATAAAAAACCCCGATTAGTAATACATACTCTCTTAATATTGTCGGGCAAACCAAAACTTTCAGTCATAGAGAGAAAAAGAGGGAAATCGAAGAGAAGGATTGAACTAAAACAAGATTATACGCCTTTAATTAATTCCAATATGATTTCTTATTATTTACATCTTTTAATTAAGTTTTTACATGTATTTTATGAAGATTAAGAAAAGTCAAATGGCGGAGGAAAACTCCAAGTTGTTTGAGATAAAACATGTCGCATCTCGCATGTATCTTTAAGGGCAACAGGATCATGCACGGGATTTTCTTGATGGGATGGTATCGAACATATCATATGAGAAATGAAATTAAAGGCAAGTCTGGAATAAAATGTAGATATTAGTTAGATAGATCAATCATTGGATTTGATAAGATAACAGAAGGAATCATTAATAATTAAAAAAACCAATGATACAATGGACGACGTCGTTGGTATTATGGTAACATGAATGGAAAGTCAAATTCAAGTTATGCAATGCGGCAATAAAACTTGCCTGCTGTTTCGTTCTGGGTGGCAGGAATGGTTATTTACTCCAGGGATAGTCCTACTGGGTAGTTCAAAAATTAAAAGAACGATAGAAATGTTACTCCGCCACCCCCAATTTCCGTGTAGGCAGTTGATTCCGCCGTGCTATAGCTATTCAAGCAGTGAAAAAAGGAATGAAAGAGAGCCACAAAGCAAAAGATATGCTCTCAACAAAATTCAATAAATCCTAATTAATTAAATATTATACGTGCCTAAAATGATCAAGAAATCTATCATTATATACGATTCTGATTAGTTATTTCTTGTGTCTAGAAATGAAAAGGTATCTATAATGTCCAGAATGTATATTATAAGTATGTAGAGGTTAAAAAAGCTCATCAACATTAGTTATGAATAGGTGTTTTCTTTCTCACTGGTGCAGAGTCCATGGAGGTGATAAAATGATCTCGTTTCAAGGTATATAATTATCATCTTCTTTCAATCTGAAATGAGCATCTCGACTCGAAACTGCTGGAGCATAACCCTCGTAAGTATCTGCTTTTACGCTGCTACAATATATATGTGTGTGTGTGCGCGAATAATTGACATAATCGATTTAGGATCAAGGGAGAGCAGTTAATTAATATTTTCCTCCCAGAAGCACTGGTGTTCGAATTACCTTCAGAGAGAACAAAAATGACCAGAATAGCAAGCCTGAAATGAACAACAGGTTTCGTATCTGCTCCTCAACAATTAATTGAAATTTATTAATTAAGATAGACACTCAGTGATGTTTGATCAAATTTATTAATTAAGAAACAGTAGAATTTTGCATGGAAAGGGACTCGGTATATATATTTCCAAAGCATGGTTGAATAATCAACTAGTGGTGAGTTGCAAAGTGATAACACCAAGACATGGGGATAGGGGAGCAACGATATTGACATATTTAGATCCATGGCCCTACTTTATATATGCGTATATCATCTTCTGAGGTTCTAAATCGGTTTGTGCTGAAATATTCATTATCTATCTTAATCGGAAGAACACAATGCATTGATGAGTTGGTACTATCTTTTAGTTTCGAAATTATTTTCAAACCCCGCAGCACAACACAAAAGCCAAAACGTACGTAGATCATTAACTAATCATTAAGACCTAATGTTTCATCTAACCTAGACCGACCCTAGAGATAGTGGGGCTCATTTTGATCATGCGACAATACCAGGCCAACTATCACAATATTGACAAAATGCATCAATGAAATGAAGCAACTAAGTAAATGATGGAAAGATAGGAGGGAGACATTGCAGGTTGCCAATGTTCATTTCTTTGGCAAGTCATTCAAAAATGTTTCTGGATGCAAACGGATCATGATGCTCGAAATACGCATCATGGGTCCATTCTGTCTCTTGCGAGTCGACCTCTGCTTATCACCTCTTCTAAATTATTGATCAGTTATACTTATCTGGAAGCAAATAAAATGAATGCCAAGTCTCAACAATTAGCTTGTCGGAGACACTTCAACATCCAAAACGTGCCAATGGCACCATAAGACGGGGAAAAATAAGCGCTCAAACTCAAGCTTATAGAATATCAAAATTGTTGCAGTTAATTTGTTTTTGTGAACCGAATAAAGTTTCATGGATATGATGATTTTTTAGGGTGTTCGCGTTCGAATTCCAAGTCTCTTAAGAAATTTGAGAGTTTCTACAGTTCGATTGGCCTTTTCTTCCCTGCTACGTACTTAATTAGAGTATCGAAGCTATGCATTTGTATGTTGAAAAATTCAAAAAGCTTAATTCAATATATAGGTCACATAAATCAGATCGGGCTCAAAGGGAATCGATTGAATGATCTCAAGAATCTCAAGCTTTAGTGTTCCTCCAAGTTCGAGCTTCAGTTAGTTGGTAATGTTATTGACGTTATTTTTATCATAATCATTAATTATTGTATTCTCTAGAGGTAAGGAAAAGTCACACCCAACTCTCCCCGTCGATGATACATGACAACTACTAATCCGACCCAAGGGGTGATTGATAACTTGCAGTTAATTATGACTTGGCTTAATTCGATGTGCAATAATTTGGTCTCTAGCTCTTTGTATGCAGTCAGTGGCGGAGCCACCTGGCCCCCTTATTTTTTTTTTCAAGATATTTTTTTATATTAAAATATTAATATAACAGCCTTTATCTTGTAAAAAAATTAAAAAAAAGAAGAAAATAACGTGATTAGACAAAAACCATAACTTTGGATTTCTGTCTTTTTATTATTTTTTTTCTTGTTAATTTATTTACATCTTCTTTCAGGTATGTTGGTTTTTGTTTTTTTTAGTCCTTTTCTTTTTTAATTTATTTGTATTGATTGAATATAAATCATGCCTATCTTTTAGAATTTAAGAATTGCTATGATTCTTGAATTTTTAGTGTAATTTTTTTTTCTAATTCTCTAAATAATAAATTTAATTGGAATTTTATTTTATTTTCTTCTCTTTTAAAAAAGTTTGAGAATTTTGCATCTAAGTTTTAATGGGTGAATAACAAAAATCAAGTTTTTAGAGCTTATATTTTTTTTAGTTAAGATCAGACTAAGTAGTTTATCAAATAAAAATTATATAAATGACTTATTATTTTTTAGATGTAGCCGTATAGTGTTTCAATATATTATGGTAGTAATTTTAAGATTATTTAATTACTTATTATTTAATTATTTATTAATCAAGGATTGAAAAGGTAATTTTCAAGTTTATAAACAGAATTCAATATCTTAATTTGTTTAACCTATTACTAGATTCCAGTTACTCTAAACCCTTAATATTACTATATTGTTTTTCAAAAAAAAAATAGTAAAGTATAATACTAATTTAAATCACTGCATACAAATATGGAATCTGGAACATCTAGAGACACATATATCATAATCAGCCTTGAACCAAAAGGTTGCTTAGGAAGTTCATGTGATCGGCTCGAGCTCAAGTTGTTAATTTGTTTAATAACAAGATAGTCATTTCTCTTAGAAGTCATAAAAATCAAGTTCGTATTTGCAAGTCCACTAGTGTGGACAATAACATTTATAGAGCCAGCGAGCAAACTGATTTCCGATCTGACGAGAGATTCAGATATTAGGAAACGGGTTATTTCAGACTGGGATTGCTGAAAAGTTGCCTATCTAGTTCTGACATAATGCACCAACATTTGCAGCTCTTGCCTTCAAGATCTATCTTCGAAGCAGGAATGGGAGTCTGGTACATGATTATGATTCTTGCAAACATTTCAACGTGCTCAACTATGATCATAGATATTTGGATTTATGCATTAAAATTCTTAGTTAGATTATGCATGTCGCCAGGAGGGAAACACTTGCATTGTATGTGGGTTCTTTGCAGCCAATTAGCCCATGTCACTATGGCCACGGACAGATATTATATCGGCCGAAGAACAGTCATCTCCTGTCTTCAAGATTTTTATTGTTACAGGACTACTTTTAGGATAAAAAAAAATCATCGCAGAGTGAAATTTAATAAATATTTATTTATTATTTTTTAACATTTTAAGATCCTCTGAAATTCAAGGTTCTTGATATAACAGTACCATTCAGTTTCAACCTTGAATTGGCCCACTAAATTGACATCTCAATTTATCTTTGGCGAAAATAAATAAATAAATTGTTATTTCAAGAATTAAAACATAAGTAAAGATTTTATCAATTAATTGGGAATATATAACACAGTGGTTGAGTACATTAATATTTTCCTGGTCAAACAACAAGGACATTTTAAATCTACATGGCAAGAACTAAACATATATAACAATTTGATAACAACAACAATAAAACATTCTTAAAAAAATAAGAATTTAATTCGTTGGAATCCAATACTCATCCATGCAAGCCATCATTCAATTTTCATAAATCCATAAGTAGTAATTGGACACCTTTTTACTAGTTCCACAAGAGAATGTGATTATCTAATAAATTAATTTATTAATTAAAGTGTGACTGTAAATAAGCGAGCAGACTTATAAATACTAAAAAACTTTTCGAGTAAAAGATAGGATTAGATAAAGAAGAAAATTGAAAGCATTACTGATTACACTGTTCTCTTTTCATTTAAACGATTTGTCATTGGGAATTTCGCCAGTCACATGAAAATTGCCAAAGGCAACTATTTTGGTCAGCCTACCGAGAATCAAATCACTAGGAGTCTAGGACGATATACAACTTGCAAGAGAGAATTTTGGTGAGGCAACTTTTTTTTATTTTGAAAAAAGGTCAAATAAGCGTACAATTTGCAAGAACTTGGGTGGGGAATATTATGATGATATTTTGTAATTTTGCTTCCATTAATATTGAAGTAGCCTAAAAGGATTAAAGTGTGTTTGTTTTAGAGGTAATTTTTGTGGTTATGGTTTGAAAAAAAAAAAGATAAGTTTAAAAAAATACAGTTAGTTTGATTTGGATATGTATTTGGTAAAAATTGTGATTGAAATTTATGTGTAGCAAAAAACATGTATAAAATATTTACCAGTTGTGTTTGGAAGTGTGGTTGCTTTTTAAAGTGCTTTTTACTTGGAAATGCATCAAAATAATATATTTTTTATTTTTTAAAAATTATTTTTGATATCAGCGCATCAAAATGATATGAAAACACAAAAAAATATTAATTTGAAGCAAAGAAAAAAATAAAAAAATTTATTTTTTTCAAAAGTGCTTTTAAAACGCAAAAACAAACAAGGTTTTACGAAACTCAATTAAAAAAACATGTAAAACTGTTGCACAAAAACTGCGTTTCTAACTCAATTTTTTAGTGGACTCCATAGTACAAAACACAGTTTGGTTTGTTACCAAAAACCTTGATGCGTTTATATGGAAGTGAGGCTACGTTTGTTTTTCGCTAGCTTTTGTGTTTGCGGTGAAACAAATGCAATAAGGTGTTTGGTAACAAATCAAACTGCGTTTTCTGCTATGGGGCATACTAAAAAATTGAGTTTGAAACACACTTTTTATAAGCAGTTTTTGCATGTTTTTTAACTAAGTTTCGTAAAACTTTCTTTGTTTTTGTGTTTCAAAAGTGTTTTTGAAAAAATATGAAATATTTTTATTTTTTTCTTTGCTTCAAATTGATATATTTTTTGTGTTTTCAGATCATTTTGATACGCTAATATCAAAAATAATTTTTAAAAAATTAAAAAAAATAATATTTTGATGTATTTTCAAATAAAAAACACTTTGAAAAACAACCGCAACCACACTTCCACCAAATATTTTATACATGTTTTTTTGCTACATATAAACTTCAACTACAATTTTTACCAAACACGTATCTAAATCTAACTAACCACAGCTAACCACATTTTTTTTAAACTTACTTTTTTTAAACCACAATCACAAAACCTACCTAAAAAACAAACACACTCAATTTTTTTCATCACTAGCCCGCACTACCAACCTCCCTCAATTTTTTTCAACATAAAAAAATCATGCTAAGATGGTGAAAGTGTATTTGAAATTCAAGTCATTAATTTGATTGGAAAATAAGCTCAACTAGGTACATAATATAAATAACAAAATATAATGCCAATAAATAAATATAATGATAATAAATAAATTGAAAAAAATAACAATGTAAAAAAAACTATGAAACTCTTCAAAAGCAAATTGAATAATACCACGAAGTTTAATTATTAAACAACCTAATATTGAAGAGAAAAACTAAAAAAAAAAATTAAAAAAAAGCAATGAAAAAAAGGACCCGAGTCAACCCGGGCTAACCCATTAATCCCACGAACTTAGGCACAAGACTGAAATAACCTCATAGAAAGAAAAATGAAAAAAGAAGAAGCATGAATACCAATTCTCAATAAATCAAATATTGATTGAAAAAATTAAAAAAAAAATTAAAAAAAAATCAAAGTCAACCTATAATAAACTTTGAAACTCGTGACCTTGGTCATGAGCTTTGAACAAGCCACATAGAAAGCAAACCCTAAAAAATAACGCAATAAAATTCTAAATTAACAGAATATCAAGGGATGAGATTGAAAAAAAAATACAATAAAAAAATTCATAACAAAAGAAATAATAATAAAAAAAAGTGACTAAATTTGATATAAAAATAATTTGAAATCAGATTTTAAAAGATAAAATTGAAGAAAAAAATCAATAAAAAAGGTTTAAAAAACAAATAACAATAAAAAAGATGAGACCAAATTGGATACAAAAAACAAATGAAAAGACCTTTATATTTTAACAAAGAAAAGAGAGAGAAAACAAGGAGAAAAAAATTTCACTAGAGCCCAACCACCGCACCTTCGTATATATGCATGGTACCAACAAAAAGAGAACAACAAGGTGTTTTAAACACCGCCCTTAAAGGCATCATTTAGTAGTGGGGTGGCTCCCCATGCATTTCTTGAAGGGTCGCTCATGAGGGTGTGTGGTGCATGCTTCAACAACTTATTTTTTTTTAAGTAATATTAATGAATGTTAAAAGATCAAATCACCTCAAGACAACTTGTTAATCACTAAAAAAACCATTTGACAAAAAAATCCTTGGATACAAGCTTGACAAATCTCTTTTTTAAGGGCGATATAATTTTTATATTGTTCTTAAAAAATATAAAAATACTGAATAGCCCTATTAACCTTGTAACACTTTTTTTTTTTCAGGGTAATTAAGTCTCTATGATATACTTGTAATGTAAAAGATAAAAATACTTAATCGCCCCTATTAATCTTTTAATAACTTGTATTTTTAAGGGTAATACAATATTTATAATGTGCATTTAAAAAATAAAAATAAAAATAAAACCAAAATGTCTCCTATTAATTATATTATATCTAAGAAATCATGTGTAAAAGATTAAATTACCTCCAATGTTAATTTTATTTTTTTAGAATAAAATAATAATAATTACACTATTCCAATTCACTCACAAAACAATATATAGTGAATTCACTATTCCAGTCATTTCATATATATATATATCTTTTAGAATTGCACGCCAAGGCAAAACGCTTCTCATGCCTCAAATGTCATCATGGTGTTTCCCTCGGTGGAAACACATGGAAACAGTCAAGGTTCTGTTTGTATTACCTTTTGCGTAATGAAACGCATACCCTTAGGATATATGTTAGAACTTTGAAGTTCCCGAGCCGTGAAAGTTGAGAATTTTGGTTCGACAACTTCGTGAACTTACAAGAATTGTTTGGCTAGGTATATGCCTATGTGTGGATTCCTCCCCACTTCACTAGGCTGGCCATGGCATGAGGTTCGAAATAAAAGTGCCTTTAGGAAAATATCCTCCTTTTGTTGACCTTTTCTTTATAGCAAGCACAACTTGCAAATCTCGAATAGCTCCGACAAAGATTCTACTCCGAATTAAGGTTGCCTCATGAATTTCAAAACCTTGTATGATTTAATGGGTAAAATCAGTCCACCCAGGATGAAGTATTTTCCAAAGTAAATACTCAATATGGAATTTAGATATATATATATATATATATATATATATATATATATATATAAATTGTAGATATTGTTATTTAATTTTTTATTATAAAAAGAAAAGGTTATCCTGTCTATTTATTTTTGAAGAAGGCACGTTCTATTGGATTGGATGTTACAAGCAAGCGCCTGGCAGGGTAGCACAACCAAGCTAATTGCATCTTAACCTCTCCTGCAGGGCTTAGGCTGTCAGCTAGTAGAAATTCAAAGTTACTAGAAATTACGAGGTCCAATATTATTTTGCTTCGTTCAAATGCATTATTTGCCGGGTCCACTCGTAATTTCCTGTTAAGAATATAGATAAACAGCACAGTAAAGAAAGAAAAAAAAGGCATTTGGGTTTGGGAGTTTGATGGGAACAAGAAACTCGAAGTTACTCCCCAGAAGTAACAAGTGTTTAATGCTTTCACGTCTTTCTTTCAAATACATTATTAGATTGTGTTATATAAAGTTATTTTTTATTTAAAAATATATTAAAATAATATTTTTTAAAATTTATTTTTAATATTAACATATGAAATTAATGATCTAAATCATAAAAAAAAAATTTAAAATAAAAAAATTTAATTTTTTTCAAAAACACTTAACCAAAAAAACAAACACACTATTAATTCAATTGAAGCCACTCTCCCAAAATTATAAATAAAATAATAAAAGGTTGAAAGTAACATATTTCAGGACAAAAAAATGAACTCTCTAGTGATCAGCGGTTGCAATCACCTCTAACACTCATTCTTTGGATACATAAGATTGTTAGAGAAGGGAAGATGTTATTTTGAAGAGATAAATTAATAAAATTATATTTTGAATAGTATAAATATAATTTTTATTATTATGTATACTTTAATAGAAAAAATTATTTAAAAAGCTAATTGTATTGGAGTTGGAGAAATAAATGCTTTATTTTTTCTTCAAAAAGTTTGATGTTATTTTTATTTTTACATGGTTATATTTAATTGATTTATTTTTTTTGTTTGTCTCACTTTATTGATTTTGATTTTTTTAAAAGATATATAAAAATAATATTTTTGAAAAGAGAAAAGATATTTTAGTATTCTCCTTAAAAAATATATAAAACAAGTATTGAAGAGTTGAAATAATACTTTTTTATTTTATTTTAAGCTTTTGGTTTAGCATAGTTGCTCTTATAAAAGTGGGATCGTCAAGATAATGTTCCTTCCCATAAAAACAGCATAGGCCCACAAAACACTAAGCCCCCAATATTAGCAGAAAGTGGAAGATGACTCCTTTGCTTTTATTGTTGGAAATTGCTTTTGTTCTGCTCAAAAAATCCTGATCACATCAAACTTAACTAAACATCTGCAAATTAGCCGACACTTATAAAAGGCAAGGTTGGCTACGGCTAATGGCCCTGGCTGGCTGTTAAACTAGACACTATCGTGTTTGGGACCTCGACTTGCTTCTTCACCAAAACAGATGTTTATATCCATCTGTTCGAAGCCTAAAGTAAACTCTCTCAACTGCCCCCCCTCTCCTAACCCCTTTGTAGATGTTAGTGGACCCTTGCCCATCACGTGAACTCATTCGATCATGGCATCTTGTGCAGCTTGGCCCCACCAGCCACCACTAGCGCTGGTTTTCATGATTCCCGTCATAAAACACACTATGATAGCCACTGATCCTCCCTCAACATCACCACATGGTCTGCCATCACAGAGGATCATGATGCACCTCCTTTACCCTAATGATCTCTACCCTCCATTCAATGTCCAATGCAAATCTTTTGACGTGCATGTGAACATAATATCTCTAGGTCTCAATAATAATATAAATACCATGTAGGAGCCAAAATAATGTGCCCACTAGCTAAATGTGCTCACTAGCTAACTGATTAGCAAAAACCATCACAGTTGGTACTTTTGCTTCGCTCCTTACTTAGGTTTTGGTGATGGAGAAGAGCAAGTCATTCCCTCAATATTCTTCATTTTTCTCCGGTGAATTTGGGTTTGAAGATCAATCGAATTCATATAACTTTAACGGGCCATGCCAAAAGGGAAATGGTTTTGCAACATCAAGCGATCCAGAGCTGAAAAGGAAGAAGAGGATTGCATCTTACAATGTTTTTACCGTGGAGGGTAAGCTTAAATCTAGTGCAAGGAACAGTTTCAAGTGGATCAAGAGCAAGTTCAGCGACGCTCGGTATGGTATGTGAATATCAATTGCATGGAAGTACATAGGGTTTAATTTTAATAGCTTCATGGGTGGTTCTATTTTCTTTTTCGTTTTCTTTTCTTTTTGTCCACCACTTAAAAGCACAACAAGTGTCATGAAATCAGGTTGTTTGGGATCTTCTTTGCATGGGACATATATGCATGCCATGCATCATCTCCTAAGTTCGATCATTTGGGGTGTACTACGTGTTTATTGATGAAAAAGAGTTGAGGTTTTCATTTTTTCCCTTCTACATATACCGTCTGATTTCATCACTAACATCTACTTACTTTGCAATTAGATCTTTTTAGACAGTAAGTTTATCAGAAGCAACCAATAACATTGATGATAGATTAATGTTTCGTCATTAATTTGCCAGTCAAACAAACTCTTGAGTGCTTTTCCTTTTAATTTTTCCTTATATTTGAAGAAGCATATGGAAGACCACATGAGTCTAGATTGTGAGCAAACAAATGGGGAAGGCGCAGCCCACTTTCTTCCTTGAGAAGACATGGGAACCGTGCTTGTTAATTATAAATTACCCAGTTTCTGTTGGTCGAAAAAACTCAATATTACTTATAAAACCGATCCCCCCCCTCGTTTTTTTTTTTCCTCAATGAGCAAAAGAGCAACGAGATATATAAGTCTCTCTGAATAGCAATCCCGAATTTAAGATAATTACTCTTTTCCCTTTGCTCGGGAAGGCCAATCGAACTCGCAACTCTTCATGATCATTAATGAAACTTGGGACATGAGAGCTAGAAAAATATCCACTAGATTATTGTAATTAAGGCCAAAATTAAAGTTGGCATTTATTTAAAAGGTCCCAGTCTGTTTGCAATTTTCGACACACGTGTAAGTAGGGAAACTTGTATCTTGACCATTCATTAAGCTAACCTTGCAATTGCAATTTGGAATTTAAGCCTGTTGCAAATTTACTACAAAACCCTACCTAAACCATGAATATTGGAGTTAATTAGAGGGATAAATTAACTGAATTGATGTTCATCCCTCCCAAACTGGAGTTAAGGCGCTCCGAGGTTTTCATGTATCACACGCAAGGCATTAGGTATCAGTGTCTATCGCATAAATATCATTTTTTTTTCTTCGTCATTCTGTAATCGGTGATGGCAGTGAAATGAGAGGGTAATCTCTTTTCAAACTTGATAGTCCCCCTCCATTAGTCCTCTTTTACGTGACAAAGATGGTCACCCTTTTTTTTCTACAAGAAAGAAAGAAAAGGTCCCGCTCCACCACAAAAGCTAATTGCACAATCAGATTTGTATTGTGTCCTTTTGCGACTTGTGAGCATATGCTTGTCCCGATCGAGCTAATTCATAGGGCCCATTAACACCTTTTTATCCAACATCGTCAAAATAAAAAATAAAAAATAAAAAATAAAAAATAAAAAACCTTTTTCTAATGAATTATTGGATCAACAAAATCTTCAAGCGATCCTATCAAGGTCTCGTGAACCAAATTCGTAAATTGTTTTCAGTTCACATGTTCATTAGTGAGTACCGAAAATCCGAAAATCAACGCTCCTCCTCGATCCTTATTTGATTTTTCAATGATGGTTGTTGCTTTCAATGGTTTGGATTTTTTTTTTTTTTAATCAGGCTAGTGTGGTTTCGAAGAGCCCAATAGGCATGGCAATTAAAGGACATCAGTTTTGCGTCCTTCCTTCCTTTTTAATTAATTGTTCTTGTTTTCTGATTCTCATTTAGGATGTTTGCAACAGCTGTTAAGGATGCTTTTTAAAATATATTTTTTTATTTTTTAAAATTTATTTTTAATTCCAATACATCCAAGCCGTCTAAAAACATTAAAATATTTAATTTAAAATAAAAATAAATTTTAAAATTCTTAAAAAGCCCAATTTAACCAGTTCTCAAACACCAATTGTCATTGGATCCCTTGATTGAAAGAATTTCATAATTAGATTCCATACCCTTTAGAATATCTTGAACGAACACCCTATTTATGTTCTTTAATGTTTTCAATAAAAAAAATGCATGTTTTATGCAATAAAAAACGCAATTTTGAAGAAAATTTTGTTCTTTTTTCATTATTTATTCTTTTATTTACAATTTTATACAGGCAGCCCAATTAAGGAATTCTAACAGGTAGGCGACTCGGTCGAGGAAAGTTTTTATATAGATACTACACTGAGAATCAATATATATATAGTTGGAGCCTGGAGGACTAGTATGAGGTTATCTTAAAAAAAAAAAAAAAAAAAAAAAATCTTTTCCGAAAACTAAAGTATATATTTTCTCCCGGGTTGGAGCTTGCAGAGGCGCCGTCCCATTCATCTATAACACTTAACATTTCAGTTATTCCTATAAAAAAAAACTGAAAGTTTTTTTTTATTCGCCATCTTCAATGAGTGAAGGATGAATATAAGAGTAAGTACATAAAGTAGAATTGTTAGATATAAGTTCACGGGTAGCATTCGATTACAGAACATAGTGTAATATGCAGAACGAGTGTATTTTCAGCATTTCTGACCAAAACGAAAAATAATATGAGTAATCACATTCGAGATACAGCAAATATGATCCAAAATTCTCAGAAAAGGAAAGAAAAAAAAAAAGAGTTACTGCTCGACGTGGCCTAGTTATCCACTGCATATAGTACTTCTAACTACTTCCCTTGATCGAATTTCTGAATTCTCTTGTGGAAGCAGACCTATGGACTCGATTTAATCTGTACATGTCATTGTTCACATTGTACATGGTGCTGCCTGTCCTTGAGGTAGGTAAAGGGGGCAAGTTCTTGATGTTCTTGGGAGCATTAGTATGGCCTTGTGTTTTTGGAGACATCTTCTTAGAAGTTGCAATTCGGGATTGCAACAAATTGGGTGGCATCTCAAACAGGTGAGTCGGTTTTGTTCCAGAGGAGTTGCTACTAGTACTGCTGCTGCCTGGCTCATGGCTTTGGTTGATTGATTCATGAGTCTCCTTTGGCTCCTGAATTAACATCAGCATAATGATACATTTTTAGCAATAGCAGCATGTATGATGCAACTGGAATAATATGCACAGAGGATCTTTTTACTCTTCTCTTTTTTAATAAATGTAATATGAAATATCAGTGTGGTCTCAGAAAGGTTAAGCACGGACATGAGCATAGTACTTAATTATCCTGCTATGTTTTTCCCATGAAATTTGACGCGGGCCCTAAACACACAGGGATGTGGCATGCTGCAGAATGGGATAGTTTGAAAGTGCAAAAGATAAAGGGAATTCCACCCATAGAAAGGGGGAAATAGCCTTATTGATCAATGTTATGAATTCCACTTGTGATGTGTACTGCTGTACTCTTTACCTCTTTCGGTTGCGCAGGATCTTCTTTTGGTTCTTCAGCTGCCAGATCTTTTTTCTTACGCTCACGATATGTTTGAGATCTTCGTTTCTTTTTAGCATTCCTGCGCCTGCAAAAAAATAGGATGATAATGATTAATGAATTATTTCAAGAAAAATGGGGGAAAGGCGGAAAGAAGATAAAGAAAATTGTGATGTTTCTGCCATCAGACAAGCATGTGATGTTCTCTTTTAGCCTTTTTTACTGTATCACATTCACAGTTACACCAGAGTGACAATGATTATGCTACCATGATTTAGCTATTAAAAATTGCTGCCAATGATCAGATGCGCTTACTTTCTCTGTTCATCAGCTTGTGTGAGCTCATCTTCATCTTTTTTAATCACCGGGAGGCCTGATAAGTCGCATGCCAAAGGACTTATGTGAAAGAACTGAAACAAGAGAATCAACTCAGGAATAAGCTCTCCGTTTAATTAACTCCTTGCTATATTCTTGTTTCTGCTGGCATGCACTCTTTGAACATCAAAATCATCAATGGTGGTGTTGAAAATTTTAGGAACTAATTGAGAGAGTGTGAACCATATTACCTACTCGATTCTCCTTAATTCTACTTAGCATTAATAGAACAAGAAATCTCACACTCCAAAAAAAGATACGGGCTGGGGGTAGCTAGAATGTGGAAATTAATGTAAAGGCTCTGTACTAGTGACAAGAACTCTAAATCACATTAAGCTTTTTAGTCATGTCCTTACTTCATTTTGGAGAGCTGAAGATGCACAGCCGCGAGATGCAGGATCCAGAGCAAGAAGTGTGGTTAACAGACCCAAAGCTGATTCAGGAAACTCGCTGAAAGCTTCAAAAAGGCCAGGTTTGTATGTTCGTGGAGGTCGAAAGGATGTAGATAGCCTTAACTTTTTGCAATAGTCCTCTGGTGGAGTTCCACATAGTTTAAAAATCCTATGCAGCTGCTCGACCTGAATATTTCAGAGTTAACCATGTGAGATAACCATGTGACTAAACACTGTAATGAAGAACCACGAATATTCTCCAAGGGTTGTGTTTCTCATAAATATCCAGTTAAAATCTCAGTCACGACCATTGATTTCACTATATACCTCTGTTCTTCCTGGCATGATAGGCCTGCCTGCAAACATCTCTGCCAAGAGACATCCAGCACTCCAGAGATCAATACCAGTTCCATAGTCTGTAGCACCCAGCAATAGCTCAGGAGCTCTGTACCATAGTGTCACAACTCGTGTTGTGAGAGGTTGCTTCTGTTTAGGGGAATAATAATTTGAAAGCCCAAAATCAGCAATCTTTAGCATCCCATTTTTATCAATTAATAAGTTTGATCCTTTAATGTCTCTGTGTAAAATTCCCCTATCATGGCAGTGCTGCAGACCTGAAAGCAGCTGTTGCATATAACACTTGACCTGCATTAACAGATAAGGTGAGCTACTAATAAACTAATACATGATCCCTAGAAACCAAATAAGAGAGTTTCTACCTGCGGTTCAGTAAGTCTTCCTTCAGGACGGGAGATGATTTTTGATAAATCAGACTTCATGAAATCAAAAACTAGATAAAGACTATACTGCATCCTTGAGGTGGCTAGTCCTTCAAGCTTTACCACATTGGGATGATCCAACTTCTGTAATATCATGATCTCTCGTGCCATGAATTTCACACTCTCTGGTTCTGACGTGTCAAATCGGACCTTCTTCAAGGCAACAATTTGTCCAGTTTCCTTATCTCTAGCTTTGTACACATTGCTATAGGTACCCTCTCCCACCTGTAACCAAGCATGAGAAGGCTAAGATGGTCTCGTGATCACAATAACCGTTCAAACAAGTTATCAGCAAACTTTACGATCCCTTCTCTTTTATAGGAAGTTAAAAACGAAACAAGAAGATCTGAATCTTTTAATTTTTGTTAAATGTGATCAGAACACCACGGAGCCTAATACATCCGTGAAGTGATCCATTCTGAATTTAGAAGTGACACTTTGGAAACTAGAAAAACAGATTAACCAGGAAAAAAATTGTTTAAAATCTTTTCTTTTCTTTCATTTCTTCCGTAATTCCATCAAACTTTTTTTTATGATAACTATGGGAGACAGATTACACAGAAAAAGCATCCCAGCCCAATCACAACCATTTCAAATTCCCAAGGAAGAATACAGACAGCTAATAAGAAGTGATAAAATAAGAAGAAGAATTCAAGAACACTGACCTTGGCAAGCTTATCATAATTCTCAGCACTCTTAGGGATCAAACCACCCAAAACCTCTCTAGGAACATTATCAGTTAGCCACTTGGGCCATCCATCCACTACCTCCTCCCCACCAAACTCCACAAATCTCACTCTACCCGTGTCACTCAATTTCCTCTCTTCACCAATACCAGCACGACCACCATTATATTTCCTCGTTGGTTGTTCAGGCTTAGGGAGCCTGCCAGAGTATCTCTGCCCAGTGGATCTTCTATGGCCAGCGATATCTCCTTTTCCCACATAGCCACTTTCCATTTTGAGCTTCTCTAACCCTCCTGGTGTTGGTGATGAATTTACTGAATACTTTCCCTGTACACAGCCCATGGCCTTTCTTGGTCTAATACCAGTCCTTTTTTTCTTGAGAGAGACTAATGGTTCTGTGATGAATAACATAGCCAAGAAAAGACAGTGTCAAAGACAAAAGACAGTCATAAATATGAATGGAGTTTGACAAAGAGAGTAAATAAAGATTGGGGAAGGCGGAGAGAGGGATTTTGCCGGCCTTGGACGGCTCTTTTAGATTTTTACTGTGTGTGGAGAGAACTCAAAGGATCTTTTTTTATTCTGCCTTTCATGCTTATTCTGATGCCCAAGATTCTATTTATTTGGTTTATAATTTAAAATTGGATTATGTAAGTATTGTAACTAGTTACAGTTATGTGTTTTTTTTTATATGTATTTTTTTTGGGTTGACCCGGGTCAACCCGGGTCAACCCATCTAACTCGTGACCCGATCACTTGACCGGGTCGATGACCAGGTCGAGTTTCAAAACTATGGTAATAGGAGAGGAGTAAGACTAGGATCCATGAGTTTCCTGAATAGAAGGCCTAGGAGTTATTTGAATAGGTTTTCTACTCGTCTATAAATTACCCTCTTAATGCTTGCAATTTCCTTCTAAATAAAGATTTTAGAACAATTTTTCCTCTAATTTATTTGTCATTATAATGAAGAATCCTATAGTTATAAAATTTAGCCTGTGAATCAACCCAGTGACCGAACATCTAGAGCTTGATTCATGATATATTTCATTTTGAATTTTATTTTTACCAAAAAAATGATATTTTTAAAAACTAAAACAGTATAGTAGTACTTATATATTTTTTATAAAAAAATCTCATAACAGCATTGTTTTAATTAAAAAATTAAATTGACTCGATAATTTATAAATTGATTTGATGAATGTACGAACAAGGTCTTTAACCGGGTTAGATCCAAGTAAAATATTTCGACTATGCTATGAATAATTAATGTAGATGAGAAAGCCAATGCAATTATTTCAGCTTTCATTATTTGTAGGGCCATTCTATCTTGTTAGCCTATGCGATTTCAAGGAAGATGCCAATGTGATAGATCCATTGTCTGAAAATGATGGCAACTTACAAAGTAGTGGAGAAGAAACGCTTTCGGTGTCGACACTCGACTGTGACTTCCATTAAAAGAAGAGGCCATAACTTTAAGAACTAAGATAATCTTCTTTATAGACTTATTTCATTCTCAAGATTTCTAGTCTTGATCTGAAAAAAATAAGAATCTACTCTTACTTGCAAGAGCATACCTAGCTCGTCAAAGTGATCAAATTAACATGGGAAGTGTCTCGCTACTTTCTACAGTTGCAAGAAGGTAATCTTAGTTTTGTTACCTTCAACACTTTGAACTAGCTAGCTGAGAATCAATCGAACCAGATTGCTGTAAAATAAATGAAACGTTTAGCTTCTCTGATTTGTTCTTTTACTTCTTGATTAAGAGATATATAGACTGGAACTAGCCAGATCAGTACCATCTGTCTCTTCTGCTTATCATATAGAAAGAAATGTAGGCATTAATTAGGCACCTCAGACATGGATATAATAGTTCTCAATTTTTTGTATTGTTTCAAACTCATCTTTTATATAAAAGATTCTTGAAATCTATAAAGTGGCTTAGACTTCAAGATTTTCATTGGGTCACTGGGGGGCCTCTTTGAGGCTGAGCTATCTTATTGAATTAGATTTTTAAATCTGAGTTCTATATATTAAAGAAACTTTAAGTGGTTATTCAAATTATTAGCATGAAGCACGTTTTTGACATGGCTGCATTATGTGGCCGTCGTGTGGAATTTATAGGCTAGAAGGTAAAGTGGCGTTGATCACCGGTGGGGCTCGTGGCATTGGAGAGTCAACTGCAAGACACTTCTTCAAACATGGAGCAAAAGTAGTGATTGCAGATACTCAAGATGAGTTGGCTCATTCTGTTTGCAAAGATTTGAACTCTGAATCTGCTTCTTTTATCCATTGTGACGTTACAAAAGAAACAGATGTAGAAAATGCAGTGAACACAGCCATTTCAAGGCATGGCAAGCTAGACGTTATGTTCAATAATGCTGGCATTGTAGGAGTGGTGAAAACCAACATGGTTGATGTTTCCATGTCTGAATTCGAGGAAGTCATTAGGGTTAACCTCGTAGGTGCTTTCCTGGGCACTAAACATGCAGCTCGTGTGATGAAGCCTGCTCGACAAGGCAGCATCATAACAACCTCTAGTGTTTGTGGTATTCTGGGAGGTTTTGCATCCCATGCCTACACAAGTTCAAAGCATGGCGTGTTAGGGCTAATGAGAAATGCAGCTGTTGAGCTTGGACAATTTGGCATTCGTGTAAATTGCGTCTCCCCGTACACTGTTGCAACTGAAATGTCAAGAAATTTCTTGAAGATGACTGATGATGAAATTCGCAGTGGTTATTCTAACCTTAAGGGGGCAATTCTGACGCCTGAAGATGTGGCTGAAGCAGCTCT
>Ga0307518_10000795_pt1 | contig 23663 bp, 8 predicted proteins | sample 25_EM_MG_FD_203889 | JGI IMG/M metagenome (GOLD analysis project Ga0307518, IMG submission 203889) | Populus trichocarpa ectomycorrhiza microbial communities from riparian zone in the Pacific Northwest, United States - 25_EM | ecosystem: Host-associated > Plants > Roots > Unclassified | place...
ATATATATATATATAAAGGTTCAACGTAATTTTTCCATTTAATAATCCTCTTATGCGGGTGCATTTATCCATATAAATGTTGGAATTTTTTTAAGACTCATGTTCTATTTGAAATTGTGGTAACGGTTGCGGTTTAAAGTATTTTTTATTTAAAAATGCATCAAAATAATATTTTTTTTATTTTTAAAAAATTATTTTTAAAATCAGCATATCAAAACGATTTAAAAACATAAAAAATATAATTTTTAGTAAAACTTTTTTAAAAAAAAACACGGTTTCAACCACGTTATCAAACAAATTCTTAATAAATTTTTATTGCCACAATTCTTCCATCATATGAGTGTGAGGATGGGATTTCTCTCTATGAGATAGAGTTTATTTTTAAACACACACATGAAAATCGTGATAAGTACAAGGTCAAAAAAACAAATCCAGGCTATTAAAACTCATGTCAATACCTGAATTGTAGTCAGTGGACGGTGATATTTCAATTTTCTTAAGCAATCATAGTTCAATTTGGAGGCCATTACTGCCTCCAGAGTGGAGGTTGATGTTTCATTCAGTAAAGGTATGATACCTTTTTTTTCTTAACCAATCAGAGTTCAAGTTGGAGACCACTATTAACTATAGAGTAGAGGCTGTTGTTTTCAATGTAGACCATACCTTCATTATGCATAATAGTCCCTCTCAACTATATGTTCTCTTAGCTATTTAAAAAACAATTACCTATACTCTAAACCGTGTGGTGGGAAATATTGTGGAAATTCATGATATTTTTTCCATTTTGCCCTTGGAAAAAGCACTTCTATTTGTGCCTTACAAAAATAGGTGTAAAATGGTTATTTTACTATATATAAATGTCAATGTATGATTGTTGGGGGGTGTAAACGGTTTTTCATAAAAAAATGGGACTTATAAATACTACATTGCCCTTGAAAAAAATGCCTGGTGTAATGAGATTTTTCAATTTTTGCATATTGTAATTAGTAAATTAACCTTAGACTTAGATTTTTTAAACTTTTGCTTTAGGGGTTTTTTTTTTTGTTTGCACATGTTTTTCTGTTATTATCATATGTTCTTGGGGGTTCTTAGGGGTATTTTTAGCTTTTCAGACTTTTTTTTTTGTTCATACGAGGTTTAGAAGGGGTTATTTTGGTCTTTTAATAGATAAAAAAAACAAAAGATATAAACATATGCAAATCATATATAGACGCGCGACATGCCTCGTCATATTTATTTGTTTGGCATCTCACAGTTGCCAGAAAATGCCGACCAAGATATTTTTCGATTCCTCTTAGTGGTCCTGTTTTGATTTTCTCTTTTCTTCTTCTTTTTTAATATCTTAAGTGAAAAGAATAAAAATCCTCTCTTTACTTAGACAGTATTTTTTTCGTTAAAGAAAAAATAAATGATTGTGACTAAACAATTTTGTGTTCAAATTACACCTCCCATTTCAAAAAACGAATTTTGTGCATAATTTTTTTTTTTTTTTCATTTGGAGTTGAGGAAGGGTTATTTTGGTCTTTCAATAGATAAAAGCAAAAATTGTGAACATATGCAGGTCATATAGGCGCGCGAGGTGCTCGTCATGTCATATTCGTTCGGCACCTCACAGTTGCCAAAAATTAAATATTGTCCAATGAGTTTTTTGATTCCTCATTGCAAAGCCTAACCATGTTACATGGCATGTGTGAGTCTATTCATGCTCGTGTGGTCCTGATTTGGGTTTTTTTCTTTTTTCTTTTTTCGTTGTAAAATTAAAATGAGTTGAGGAATCTAGTATCGTTTTAATTTTAATATAACTTATGATATTAAACGAACAAAAAATTCCATTTTCTTAATAAAAAACAGTAGGGGTAAGAAATAAAACTTGAAAACCGATTAAACCGAGAAAACCGTAAAAAAAATAACCGAAAAAAACCGAACCGTGAAAAAAACTGATTAAACCGATTACAATTTTGAAAAAATAGACCGGTTCGGTTTCGGTTTTATAAGCTTGAAACCGAAAAAACCGAATCAAACCCAAACTGAAAAAAAACTGAGCCAAAACCGAGCCATACCGGAAAAAACCGAGCCAAAACCGAAAAATCGAGTCAAACCGGTTTGAACCGGTTTTTGTTCTAAAAAACCGAACCGGACCGAACCGAAACCGGTCGGTTTGAACCGGTTTTGATTTTTTTAAAAAAATTTCGGTTTGAATGCTTTTTTTTGATAAAAATCGAGCCGAACCGAAAATGATCATCCCTAAAAATAAAGAGTGTTAGATTAAATATTCTTTATTTGGTAATTTCCTAACATTATAGATAGGACCAATACTCATTTTTTTTTTAAAAAAAAAATGAGTATTGGTCAAAGGAATAAAAATCCTCTCTTTACTTGGTCAATATTTTTTTTCGTTAAAGAGAAAAAATATAGGTTGATTTTGTTTTTCGTTGAAAATGATTGTGACTAAACAAACAATTTTGTGTTCAAATTACACCTCCCATTTCAAAACGAATTCTGTAAATGTTGATTGATCTAGAATGTGTATCTGTAAATGTTTAATACTGTTCATCAATATTTAAATTAAACAATAATCATGTTCTTTTTTCCCCCAATAATATCCTTTCGCTAATATTCCAAGCATTTAATTCAACAATTTTCTTAATAGTAACTTAGTAAGTAAAGGGATTTAATTTGGTTATAAAATGAGTTTATATTATTATAACTTATCCAAATTTTTTTTTAATTAAATTCCTTAATCAACATCCATGACAATATATCGAATGTTAAAAAAAAAAAGAGAATATGTACCAATGGGTTCCTTTGACTCATTGGTACTTTATCAAGAGATCATGGGTTAAGTTCTTCGCAAAAACAGAAATTTGAATTTATTTACATCTTATGTTAAGAGGTGTTAAAGTAAACCCTTATATATATTTATTGTTAATATTGTCAAATTAATTAATTCTTTTTCATGATGGATATTAATTAAGTCCAATTTTTTTCCTTCTTATTATTAATAACTAATTATCGTTATATATTAATATATTATAGAACTATCTCAATCTAATAACTTAATATATTAGATAAGGCCTCAAGATATGATAAATATTATTCTCTAACACACCTCTTCAAGTAAAGGCTCTTTTTTTGGGCTAGAAATTTACACAGACTTACACTACATTAAATTTAATTTTTATCAAATAAACGTGAATAGTAAAATTCGAACTCGTGACTGCTTGGTTATTAAGGTTTTGATATCATATCAAAAGAATCATCTCAATCCAATAGTTTAAACGATTAATTAAGATTTTAAGATATGATTTATATTATTTTCTAACATAACATAGTTATGTATTAACTTACCAAATAGAAAACAAGTAATAGGATTTGATTAAAAACCTAAAGTTATTTTATTTGTGTTGGCAAAGAATCCCTTATAATTCTGGGTGTTATATGGAAGCATGGAAACAACAAATGAGGCTTCTTCTTCTTCTTTTCCTTAATTTTTGTTGGCTGCCATCGAGAGGTTGTCGATAGTTTGATGTTGTTAATTAAATGTATCATGACAAGACCACTTTTACTAACTAAACAAACTAAACACTCAGAGGATCATCAACTGTCCAAACCAAAACCAAAACCAAAACCAAATAAAGAAATGAGTTAGGACACGCAAGTTGCCATCCTAGGTGCTAGCCCCATGAATAAGAAGCTTTAATGTCTCTGTTCGTTTAGCCTGTCCCTTACATAAAATACCAAAAAAGCTATTAATGCTGCCCCCCAAAGAGATGAGTCGGGCACTTGACTAGTTTCCTGGAGACAAGGATCTGAAACTAACCGGTGCATGCCTGCTAACACGGCCTTGCTATATATCACTTGGAGCTGCCTTTTTTCCCATTTTTGGATAAAATTAACACATCTCTATCTTCTTTTAGAATGAGAACACAATACATGAAAGTTTTGGGAGAATCTGAATCCCCACTAGTCCTTATTCTTCGTGGATTAGCTTGCCCAGCAATACAACAACTCAAGCCATATAGCAATGGCGACAAGGTCAGTCTATGGTAAATACCGGTAGCTAACTAGTGCTATCAAGGCTACTTTGCTGATGCCAGATGACAAGATGCCAGGAAGATCAGCTGCCACTAACATTATATAGCCCTCACAAGACACGTGGATAGAAAACCTCTTTGAATTGTCTATAATATTTAGTCAAAATTAACTTTTCCATGCGTAGCACAAAACCCACTTATTGGTGATTAATCTATATGTATGCATTATACCTTCTTTAGACCATGGCATTAACACATAATTAAGCCTGCCTTGCAATGAAGAAATTCTTTCGTTTTATCATTTTTCTTGAGCTCAAACCCAATTTGTCTATACCCCCACTACATTATTAATATGGCAATGAGCAAATCAAGTTCATCACGGCGCCGAAATTAGTCCACTCCTTCTATAAATACCTCAAAGAAATCCCACTTCTCTCTTCACACACTACAACCACACAACATCTTCTATCTCACAATTTGTCTCTCATATCCCCATAATATACACGTTCTTTTTATTGATATACATCAATCAAATTAATTAGCGTCACCTTCACCCACTACCAACACCAACAGGACTAACACTAGAAATAAAATTCCCATCTTTTTACCTCTCTTATCCTCTCCTTACCCAAAAAAGAAAAAAAGAAAATGATGAACTGCTTGCAGAGTTGGCCAGAACCTGTGGTTCGAGTCCAATCTTTAGCCGCAAGTGGTATCCAGGCAATCCCAGAGCGTTATGTTAAGCCACCTTCTCACAGACCGTTATCAAACAGTGATTTCTCACTACCTCAGGAGGTCAACATTCCTGTTATTGATTTCCAAAACGTTTTCTCTAACGACCAACGCCTCCGCGAAGAGGCCCTCCGTTGTATCTACAGAGCCTGTAGTGAATGGGGCTTCTTTCAAGTAGTGAACCATGGTGTGAGCCACGAACTGATGAAGGGGGTTCGTGAGATTTGGCGCGAGTTCTTTAACCTGCCAGTAGAAGTGAAGCAAGAGTATGCTAACAGTCCTGCTACGTATGAGGGGTATGGTAGCCGGTTGGGCGTGGAGAAAGGAGCAACTCTTGATTGGAGTGATTATTTCTTCCTTCATTACATGCCTGTTTCTCTCAGAAACCAAAACAAGTGGCCTGCAACCCCAGCTTCTTGCCGGTATGCATGCATCTTCAATTCTCTTAGCAGCCCTATGTTATAGTATTCCTTCGTGTGTTTGACTGTTTCTCCTTTGTCTGTTATACTATATACGAGTACTTTTCTTCCATTTAATTAACACTGAACTTTCTTATTTTCTTCAAATGGCCATTGGAAATTGTCTTTCTTGCTACTTTCCTACTTATTAGTCGTCTACCAAAGTTGGCACGGTAAAATATATCCAATTAGTTGCAGAACTGTAGAAGAAAAGGAGGTTTGGCAGCTGGATCTTTATCATAGAATTGCTTTACAAGTACAGCCAATAGTACCATCCTTTACACGAGGAGATAATATGATGAATATATAATTATCTAGTTTGACCGTCCAAGAATATATGTTGGATGGGCGCCTTTATTTTATAGAATTTGGTTATTTGTTTGAGGTAATTTAATTTACCTACAGACTCCAGCTGATAATTCCCTTTTGATTGCTGGTGGGTAAAGGTTCTCTATTGAAAAAGAAAAGAAAAGAAAAGGCGTGAAAAGGGCAAGGGAGAGATAGAGTTCGATTAATCTCTGATACTGCAATTATTTCATGAAGTCTTGCAGAAATGATTAGTCACAGATGTGATGGTTCTAATTAATTTAACAGCTGCTAGTTAAGACGTAAATTAACTATTTTACAACCTTTTTTGCAGGGAATTGGTAGCTGAGTACGGCCGCGAGGTGGTTCAACTTGGTGGAAAGCTGATGAAGGCATTCTCTATGAACCTTGGCCTGGAAGAGGACTTCCTCCTTGATGCTTTTGGCGGAGAGGAAAATGTCGGTGCATGTTTAAGGGTTAATTACTATCCAAAGTGTCCACAGCCAGACCTCACACTAGGCCTCTCGCCGCACTCCGACCCTGGTGGAATGACCATTCTCCTGCCTGATGAAAACGTGGCTGGACTGCAAGTCCGTAGAAAGGACAGTTGGGTCACCGTTAAGCCAGCACCAAACGCCTTTATTATAAACATAGGGGATCAAATCCAGGTAACTCTAATTAAGATAGCTCTTTTCCATTTTGGATATATATTGCTTAATTAACTTCACTTTATTTTCATAATCATATCGGTACTGATAAAAAAGTATTGATTTGTACAGGTACTGAGCAATGCCATCTACCAGAGCGTGGAGCACAGGGTGATTGTGAATTCTAATAAAGATAGAGTCTCTCTTGCCTTCTTCTATAACCCCAAGAGTGACTTGCTCATTGAACCATCCAAGGAACTCGTCACCGTCGACCGGCCGGCCCTCTACCCACCGATGACATTCGATGAATACAGACTTTACATTAGGACAAAGGGTCCCTGCGGCAAGAAACAAGTTGAATCCCTAAAATCTCCTAGTCCATGTAATGAATGTTGAATTGATGACAGTGTGCGACGACGTTGGTCCCAATTAATTCATTCGCAAGTTGCAGGAAACAAGAAGACCAGGGCAATTTGAATCACATGGTGCTGCATTTTACCACTTACTTTTGCTTCCAAGTTGCCTACGTCTGTTTAGGATAATTAAAATCTCAATCACATATAGTGGAGTTCCTTTTCTATGCTGTACAAGAAGTTGGAATTAAGTTATTGTCTATTTGTCTGTGCCAATTCAAGAAACGAAAACCCATTATTTGAGTGATGATGGAGCCCTTCTCTTGTTGGCATGTGCAGTCTAAGCTCTTTCGATGGTCACTTCACGAAACAAAAGTGAATCATTCGATAACGTTATCCTCGCCAAAGTGATCTTGAAAAAAAATAAAATATTTTAAAAAATAACACAGATACAAATAAGCTCAAAATCTTTTAAAAATGGAGGTTATAATTTTCCCACAGTAATTACCAATACTTTCTCCATTCGTACCACTTATTGTTCACTACTGTACAGCAAACTTTACATCCCTTTTGGCACAAATCACATGTTTTGGACTGCTATCAATGGCTTTCGTTTTTATTAGTATTTATTATATAGTTGACTCACATTTCACGTGGGGATGATGGATTGAAAAAAATTTAAATGAAAAAAAAAAAAAAACATGAAGGGATTGTTAATGTTTTTTTCCAGTATCAAGAAAGAAATTAATTGTTAGCTGTGTGTTTAATAAAATAAAAATAGTGAATCATATACAGAAAAAAGTATTAAAAAGAGATTTTAACTTTAATTAAAGCAAAATAAACTTTTTGACAATGTTTTTAAACTCGAGTTGGCTGATAGATAAATCTTGATTCAATCTCTTGTCTCGTCTGAATTTAAAATTAAATCTAATAAGAGTTGTCCTGAAGTGACTTGGTCAACTTGAAAAATATAAACACGACCCGATCAAAACCCAGTTTAACTTAAAAAAATTCAAGATGATATCGTTTGAATTTTTTTAAATATTGAAATGTCAATATCTTGAATCAACTCGGGTTAACTCGGCAAACCCACGATCAGAATCATCGACCCATTTGGGTTTAAAAACTTTATTTTCTAGAATTTATTTTTCAATGAGATATGATAGTAAAAATAGACACGTACAGAAAAGCCATCAAACAAAATTTAAGAAACAAAAAAAATCATAAAAGGTTGTACAAATAAAGCATTGACTAACATTATAAAAATAATTATATAATCTCATTTAAAAATAAATAAAAAATTAAATAGTATTTAATGAAAAAATACCCTAACTTTTAGTTTATTTTAATGAATTATAATTAAAAAAAAAACCCACAAAGGCTAAAAAGATGCAAGGCGGTTAGCCATAAGTTATCTAGCATGCTTAGCACATTACAAAAAAGGCCAAGCACATCGGCCCGCAAGGCAAGACCCACGTGCTTGCTCTTTTCTTGTCTTAAATGTCAAATGACTTCAAAAAAAAAAAAAAAACAAACAAACAATGCATCATTTGCTAGTATTATTTTCCTCATCCAAGTAACTAAAATTGAGCTTCTTCTTTAGATTCAAAAAACTCAATTTCAAGCTTTTTTTCACTAGAAAACATGAAATAAACATCTCACACAAACCTCAATAAACTCTTATATAACCTCAAACAAACCTTTAATTGGTTAGATAATATAAAAAAAATCACCCCAATCAAGAAAAAAATATCATGCTTGGATCTATAATTTTCTTGGCAATGTAAAGGGTCAAAACACCTCAATGAAATACTTTTTATAAAATAAAACTCTTTAACACCAAGATCAATTTCTTTTTATTATTGGATTTTAAACTCTTTAACACCAAGATCAATTTCTTTTTACTATTGAATTTTAGGCAACTAACTATTTTTTCTCCCCTCTACCATTTGTGGTGAAATTCTCTATCTTCTTTTAAACTCAACGACTAAAATATAAAAAAATAAAGTTTTGTACTAAAATTTAAAATGCTAAAACTAAAGGAACTAAAACAAAAAAAAAAACATTTGAGGACTGAAATTTTAAAACCTCTCCTCATGCCATTGATTGCAGTCGAAAATATGTGATGTTATCGAAGCTTGTCTTAATAGTGTAAAAACTTAGACAAATTAATAGACTCAATTCTCAAAATAATACTATGTAAAAAAATAAAATTAAAAAAAATCAGTGACTAAAATAAAAAATATCCCAAGAAAAGAAAATATTATTATAATGTACAATGATCCCTCTCTCATGTGGTTTTTCTTGTAATTTGGCATGGTGCAACTCTTTCCATGTTTCTGAATAGTAAAAGAATTTATTTGAATACCAAGAAATTGAGAAGAAGTCAATTTATTCGTGGACAATAAGCTTCCATTGTTATAAAAAATGTAACAATCGGTGCGTCAATACTGCTGTAATACCAAGCCATCTGACTTACTTTTCAAAATCAAATATGCACCATACAATAAAAAAAATTAAATAATATTTTGTAGTTGATACCATCATTGTTTAGTGGAGAAAGTATAATTGATTTGCTTGATTCAATGTTTTGTAGCTCACATTTGTATGAGATTAATTAATTATTGTAGTCAATAGGTAAATAATTGCTCGAAAGCTGCATTATGTAAGTCGTAACAAATGAATAGGCACACGTTTATTTGAAGTTTGAAGGGAAAATCTTGATTTCCCAACTTTTTGACACTGCTCTTTCAACGAGTAGTGCCATCGGCAGGCAAAGAATTCAGAAATTGTTTATTTTCGTGTGGTTTAAACGTTGTTTTTAAAAATTTTAAATTTTTTTGTTTAAACCTGTTTGTTTGCTAGAAAGTAGTTTTTTTTCTTAAAGTAAATTCCGGAAAAGTGAATTATTTTTTAATATTTGGTAGTGTAATGAAAAATAAATTGAAAAACATTTTCCAGTGTTTGGTTATGTCATGGAAAATGAGTTGAAAAATAACTTATTAATTTATTAATTTTTTTATTTTTAGTGTTTTTATATCGTTTTAATATACTGATATCAAAAATAAATTTTAAAAATATATATATATATATATTATTTTAATATATTTTTAAATAAAATTATACTAACAAATACAGAAATTGCTTCGAGAAGTTCACTTGACCCTGGCTTGAGCATGGATTTGGGTTTTAAGAGATTGCTATTTTAAAAAATATATATACATAAAAAGAATTGTTTAGCATTTAATTGATTGTAGGTGTAATTTGGAAATTTTTTTTATTTTTTTAATCTCACCTAAACAACCTTTGTTTAAGGTGCAACTTTCAAAGTCTTGATTTAATTATTTTGATGTCGAATTTGTAATTTAGAAAAAGTAGGCATGACCGTACATCCATCAATTCATCAAAAGAAGACAATCATGGAGCCATCACTCCCGTTTCTTTTTTTTATTATTTTTAATTTTTAATCTTTTCTTCTTACAGTTTAGATCTTTGTCAATAAGAAATCTTACCTTCATATCCAATAGTCCAGTCAATAATCTAACCAATATATTGATGAATTGACTATACACATTGTTGACTAGATCCATAACCTAACCTATAATTATAGAGCTTGAGATTCAATAGCAATCATGATTGCACTAGAGGAGATATTTCATGTTATGTTAAGCGTGTGTTTGGTATTGTAGTATTTTTATAATTATATTTTTTTAAATTAAGTTAAAAAACATTTTTGCTTGTGGTTTTAAGAAAAAAAATTTAAAAAAATATATATTTTGTTAAAATTGTTATGAGATGGATTTTTACATGTAAAATAAATAAATAAAAAATCTTTATAAATAAAAAACGGATTATTTTAGTTTTTACAAAACTAAAATTTAAAATACAATTACATATAGGATTTAGTGCAAAAAAAATATAAATTATTTAGTTAACCAAATGATTTTTTCAATGACTGAAAAAAAAATTATCATAATACCAAAGTTTCTCTAAATAGTCCATTTTTTATTCCAACTTTTATATATATATATATATATAAACTCAACTACGGGTTATAAATTCATTCTAGCCCAAATTGTGTATTTAGCAGCCTAGGTATTAAAGCCCAATTCGGTGCATTTAATTTCCCATCTTTTTTCTTGACAACAATATATGAATGGGATTACTGGATTATATTCTTACTCTCTTCATATGTTTCCACTGTAATGGTCTCTTCTGCCCAATCAATGTGTCAGCCCAGTCCACTAGATCAACCTGTGAGCAAGGCAACTCGTAATTTAATTAATTTAATTTTAAAAAATAAAATAATATTATTTTAAAGTTTTTTTAAATAATTTTAAAATGATATTATTTTAAATTAACAAGATAAACCCGAATAAACTCTTCTCATGACTCGAGACAAGCTGATAAATCATAAAACCTCAATAATTTTATTGGCAACAGCCAGTCTTTCGGCTAGTGATAAAATCCAAACAATCCAGGAGAAAATTAGCAGTTCATATTTCACCAACACAAGAGGTAAATTTTCTTGCAACTTGGATTCGTGCCTGTGAATATAACGTAAGAACACAGAGTGCTAAACAAATGTAATCTCTCAACAAACCAAGACAAAAAAATGGAGCAAAGAATGATTGCGTTCCATAATCAACCAGGCATCCACTAAATGCTATGTTCTGATTTGTACACAGTAAACAAAAATAGCCAAGCTAGATCACACTTCATAATCACACAGGATTAAATCAACTTAATGCTATATATGATGCTATTTCTACACAGATACCTTCACCAGAAATGTTTTGGTTGCCTTCATGGTCCTCAAAGTCATCCACCCAAATTCTCTGAATAACCGTGAAATTATCTAAATATTTCCAGTGACCAATGGTGCTTCCACTACTTGTATTCCATGCAACCATAATAATATTACATGTTGTGATATTTAACCTAGAAAAAACTAGGCTCTAGAGGTGATGAACAGGTGGCCAAAATGTCCCATGGGAAGTTGACGTCATGAGATGGATGTGAAAATTTTGCATCTCTTTGAAGAACCATGTTTTGATTGTAAGGATCTGGATTGAGAGGTTCCAGTTGATACCGTGAAGGCAAAACATGGTGTTCGGTCCTTAATCTCTTAAGAGCTTGAAAGTCTTCTTCAGACTGTATTTCAACTTTCTCACCCTCCGAATCAGTTTCAAATTCCTTAGCATTTGATTCTGAATCGCAGAGAGATGGCAGTGATACCGGAGAGAAAGACTTGGTGTGTTTTGGATTTCCATTTTGATTTTCCTCCACAATTCTCTCAAGGAATCTCCCTTGGGCTTCAATTTTAAGCTTCAAGCTCTTTTGAACCTTAAAAATTAACCAACCACATAGGAAATCAACAAACATATGCATGGTGTTTATTTATAAATAAAGCAAAACAAAGTTTCGTGTTTTGTTCATTAGTAGATAAATCTGCATGAAAAATTATGTTGCTACCACAAGTTGATCACTCAGTCGCCTATGGACCTCCATTTGCATCAGTAAAGCTTCATTTAGTTGAGCACCTCTGCAAAAATTATGCAACCAAAACTTAGATCCAATTAGTTCATGAACAAGTTGAAGGAGGTGCAACTGATTAATAATTAACTTACGATGTTGCACTGAAATTCGGTAACATTTCTGAAATATTTCTCCTTTCAAACTTGCCTCCTGTTGGAAGATGCCAAGAAATTAACACACACAAAAGATCAGTATACAAGGACTACAAATTTATAGGCAATAAAAATAAAATGAAAGCACTCCACATACTGTTGGTTTCTGGGATAAACTTCGAGATTCTGTATTTCTGAAAACAATAAAGATGGATCAGAAAATATTAGTATAAACTGTTTAACAGGGGCCCTGTGATATGTTAATCACACGTTGTACTACCACTTGGACACAGATTGCAGTTTGTGAAAAATGAAGAAATATATTATATAAAATTAGAGGAAAGAGAAACTCAATAATATATTTATGTTTTGCAGAGAGCTAAATCAACAGAATACTAGGTCAAAGTGTTAATGATCATGAGTGTATTTTAATCAGTATTGAATCTTTAAACTGTCACAAGAAAACACAAGAGTGCAGGTATGCATCTTGTAGCCAAAATCTGAGACGATTGTAAGAATCCAGCATGATGACATGAAAGTTAATTCAATGGGTTGTATAGTTCCATGCAGGAGGGCAAGCTACAGGGGAAAATAAATAATTACCTGCAAATGGCTCTTGACATGGTAGATAGTCAATCCAGGGATGCCCATAGCCCTCAAGATACCTTTCGGTGTTGCTCCTGCAAATCATTCCAAGTATGAACATGAGTGATCGTAAGAATAACTAGACAACTTACAAACCTCAATGAACAAGAGTATCATCACTGGAGTTGCAGTGTATTGATGAAAAGAAATTAATTAATTCGATCAAGCTTTAATTAGCATGGTTGGCTTCTATTTAGTTTTGATCAATGAAAATCTTTCAAAAGGAAGGTTCGTGGTGTTGAACAGTGGTAGATCAAATATCATTAGTGCATGTAAACGGATTGATCCAAGAACATACTATCAGGACCACCAAGTTGATTAACAGCCTCTTCGAACCGATCATGTAGTTCTTGTGTCCAACGCAATCTGTCTTTGTTAGATCTGTCGGAGCGACTTCGACCCATTGTTGGAATCAGATGATTATAGAGTGTCAATGGCAGCTTATGAGTAACAATAATGCATGGACTACGTCTTCTCCCTTGTAAGGAGGGTTATTAAAACAAGAGAGCAAGAAAAAGACTGTGATGTAGACAGGAAGAAGATGACTGGGTCGATGAGAACTAAGATATAATTTGATTAAAGAAGATGCTAAATGATGTCTAGTTGTCGGGGATAAACCAAGCTTGTATGAATAGGAGTTTGTATAACTTCAAACTCAAAAGATTGTTTTAACTTCTCTGTCAACCGTGTTAAGGAAATTCACGGGTATTGGTTCCTTAAGTCCAAAACTGTACAGCTCATGATAAGCAACTGTTCTGTCTGTCCCTGTTGTTTTTTCTGCGCTGTCCGACCTCAGTTAACCCTCAGTTATCAACTGGGAAAAGGGGCGTTGGGCAGTGAAGGCGAAGTTAAATGGACTTTGTAATCCAGTCTTGCCATGTCAATCTAAAAAGATCATCCAGTGTCTTGGGCTGGCTACTGTTTTCAGGTTCAGATTGGACCCAGTTCAGTACCATATAGGACTTCTAGGATCCTAGCAAGCCTATTACTGAGCAGGACCATAGAAGAAGCCCTTTCAAGATGTTTCAACTCGTCATGGGACCAATAGCAGAGCATGTCAAGCGACCACACTTGCATAAGCTGGTCTCAGGCTCGCAGCAATATGATCTGCACCTCCCTGCCAAAGACAGATGAGGGCAGCAATATGATCCGCAGCTCCCTGCCAAAGAGTTCTTGGCTATAATTAGCATAACTAATTAATAATAGAAATATGGTTGCCACCCATTGGGATAGCATAATAAGTTTAGATCACCATGCAGACAAGTAGACTCCTGCAAAGCAAGTCATCTCTGGTGTAATGTTATTCGTGCATTTAACATAAAATAAGAGATCAGATTACATAACCTGCTATTTAAGCAAATGGTTCAGTTGGGAAGAAGGCAAACTAAACCGTTGGGGGCATCTGTTATAAACAAGCATTTTTAACTTTCACATTGCATAAGAGGTGATGTTAATACACTACTTTGTCTGCCACTGCAACGACACTGACTATGACCGGCTCCTCTTCATACAAGATGGACACTTGTATTGCTTAATACTGTCAGCCTTAGCGGGTGTTATCTTCACGCACTTTCCATGGTACCACCTCTCGCAGACATCGCAGCCAATCCAGAATTCGTCAGCATTGTAATTTCCACCACAGCTCCCACATAGCGTTTCAGTGTGGTCTTCTTCATCCTCGTAACTATCTTCCATAAGCTTAGGGTTGCTTTTCATTTGTCCATCACTTGATCTCTACAGAGAGGAGGAACCCAGTAAAGTTAAGGACAAGTTAAAAAGCGTCAAACAATTGGAAATTAGGCTTGCTTTTTGTTACTGAATCAATGCATCTATGCATCACTAAAGCATCATAACAACAGAATACCAAAATTCATGACATCCTCTGTCACTACGGTGAAGCATGATAGAGTTCTACACCAGATTTATATTTTGGTTGCAACGAAAGAAAATTAAGAATGAAAAGCTATCAATTAAGTTTGAGATTATCAGAAAATTGAGATGATCCAAATCAAGTTTGGATTAATCACCTTTATGCTGCCTCGAGATTTGCTTCCACTATCTACACTAGGCTTTTCTTTCACAGGTTTCCTTTCTGTTACAACTTCAAAGACAGTAGGCAGATCATTGATCAAGCTGAATAGTCGTTTCCTGTCCATAAAAATGAACTTCAGTTTCTATGGAGAAAAGCCAAACTAAACATAACATCACACTGAAATAATAAAAATAAAAAATAAATAAACCTCAAAACATCCCACTAAGCAAATGGCTAATAATCAAGTCTCAGGTCTGCAAGACAAACATTACATGCCAAAATTGATAGTTGAGCTACTAAAGTTTTAATATTATCTGTGGTGGCCTATGCAGTCCTGACCAATTCAAGCGAATCACAATTTGCCAAGCAGAATAGATTACAAGTGCATGCTGCCATGTATTCAATTGAAAACACATCTGTGACATAACTTTCTGTCGAGAATTTTTTAAGATTTCTGGAATCCTTAGTAACAAGATTTAACAAGGTGCTTAAAAATAAATAAATCAATATAAGAAATTAATAAACTGTCCTTTGTGAAGCAAATAACTGCTAAGAAATAAGGATATAATCAAGCAGATGCAATATATCTAATATTTTTTTCGATCATGCTACAGCGATTCTAAATTCACCAACTGGAAGGCAATTACAAAGATGATTAGGACATTGATTGGTACCATGTCTTTAGACATCCAACAAATCTGATGGACTTTTTCTCAACGTTAACTTTCCAAATTTCATCAACATTTTAATCCCATCAGAATTGGAGAAATGATTAACAAAAGAACATTATGATGTAATAAGAATACCAAATGGTCCTCACAATTGTGCAGTAAATTACCTCTCATTCCGATTAAGACGAGCACCGAGATAGAAAGCCACCGAAAGCAACCATGAATCACTGTGCACAGCAACAAGAGAAAGCCAGTCTTTTCTGTTCATCCCATCTCTAGCAAAATTAATTCCAAGGGCAGGTTCAGGGAGCTCTGGTGGAACTTCTTCTGCTGGCAGGGCTACTTCCCATGTCTCACTTGGATGTCCGTACAGACACAAATTCTCCTTGTCTAACCCAAAAACATAAGAGTAAAGTTATATCACTAAGTGCAAACAACGCAAAAACATAAGGCAGATGCCTTGAGAAACCAGAGTAACTGCAATGCAGATCTTACATTGCTTGTTTCTTCATTAATAAAAACATTAGCTGATCGATTTACAAGTTCTAGCCATTTCAAATTCTCTTCTTCCTGTATTTAATTTCAATGTTCTGCTTACGGAGTGAACAGAACATTGAAATCAAAAAAGCGACGCACTCAATTTCCACCGTGAAAGATCTAAACTTTGATATACTACTACAAATTTTTTTAAAAAATCACCAGTTATCCTAAAAGATACAACAGCAGAGATCACATGCATAACTTCAAATCACTCCACTTTCCTTTGTTTCCCCTCATGGTTTCTCAAGAAACAAACAAATTCTCCCAATTTCACCCTAAAATAGAACCCAGAAAAAAGGAAAAAAAATCCACAATAATTCAAATAAACAGCTCCCCCATTACACGTTACCTGGATCACAGAGTCCATAAAAAGCATCCACATCTGAAAACAACAAAAGAAAACACAAAGAAACCCATGATCATATTTGCATGAAAGATTCAAAATTTTTAACCAAAAAAAAAGAAAGAACTAAGAATTAAATTAAATTTTAATTACCATGAGTTAAAGCACGCACAACAGCAGCTCTTCTAGCACTGAAATCTTTGAAGATCTCCTCTACAGTTCGTGCGCTTGAAGCCATTTCCATAGACAGTTAATTACAAAGATCTAAAATAACGGAAATTTTATTTATTTATTAAACTTTTTAAGAATTGTAGAGATTGCTGTCCAGTGAGATCATGAAAGAGGGACGTGGGACGGGAGGAAGGAAGGACGACTCAAAGACAACACATGTAGCGAGACAGAGACCCCCCCACCCCCCAAAAAAAAAAAAAGAACAAAAAAAAGAGAGCAAGTGTTAGTGTGACGCTATTAAGGTTATTTTGCTATTGGCAAGCACGGTTTTACTTTTACGGTTTCCCACGTGCGGCGTTTGGTCCAAACGGTTTTGCATTAGAAGGGTGGAAATTTGTGGATGGCTTGTGGAGTGTACATGGTGAGTGGAGTGGACAAATGGTTTTCATGTTTTTTTTTAATTATTATTATTACATGATTAAATTACAATAACCAAATTAGATATCATTTACTATTGGTCGTTGACTTTTTGACGGGTGATGTAATCAGAGATCATTTGTTATATGAATAAACCTCCTTGTCATGGCAGAAAGTTTTTTATTTTTTATTTTTAAAAAAAGCATATCTTGATATGTGTTTTCAAATCCATGATATATTTGGATATAATATGATGATTCAAGAGTAATATGAATTTATAATAAGATAAAGATAAAATGAAGATGATTTTAAAATAGAGGATTGACAGTATTAGGGGTGAGTAAAAAAACCAAAACACCAATTAAACCGAGAAAACTGAAAAAAAATAACCGAAAAAACTGAATCGTGAAAAAAACCAATTAAATCAATTAAAATTTTAAAAAAACCAAGCTGATCGGTTTGGTTTTGGTTTTATAAGCCTGAAACTAAAAAAACCGAACCGAACCGAACCAAAAAAAAACCGGAAAAAAAACCGAGCCAAACCGGTTTTTGTCCAAAAAAACCAAACCGAAACCGGTCGGTTTGAACCGGTTTCGGTTTTTTTTTTTAAATCGATTTAGTTATTTTTTTTATAAAAACCAAACCGAACTGAAAATAATCACCCCTAAATAAAATATATGAAAATAGAGACGGCAAACTAATACAAAATTAAGAGTACAAGAATACAGAGAAGTTTTGTTTTTGGTTAAAGCATGATATGATGAGAATATTTTTAAAAAGGATAGTAAGATCATGAATTTCTTAATCAAAATATACTTATGTAAATGAAGCGTAAGATACTTAAGTAAATGTAGTGTAAGACATCAAGGATTAGTTTTAATGTTTTTTTGTTAACTATTTAGTTATGAGTAAATTATAAATTAGTCCCTTTAGTTTTTCAAAATGAATTAAATTGTCCCTCTAAATATCTTTTTTTCTCATCAATCTTTCCATATTATCTATTTTTTTTTCTATTTTAAAAAATAAAAGCAAAATAAATTGAAAAAGAACATGGAATGGGTAAAAAGGATCAAGTTACAAATAGAATAAAAAGAAGAATGATAGATCTAACAATGGTTACTTTTCTGTTTTGGATCTCCATCCATCTATCAAATTAAGATGCTATTCATCTCTCATCTTTTAGCCCCTCCCCTTTTAGTAAACAGACACTAAATTTAATATGCAAGTTCAAACATGAAAAATAAGAGAGGTGGTTTTTTGTGTTCTTTACGTAATCATAATTATTTGCGTGTTTACTAGCCTTTGTAATTATTGAGAGCTTTGAAAAGAAGAATTATTCATCTCTCATCACCATCACCATCACCATCACCATGATTTGTGTTGTTATTTATTATCGAGCCCCACACACATAATAAATAAATAAATACAGAAGAATTTGACCTGACATCTTAGAGCTCAAAAAAAAAACTACATGGGATTATACAAAATCGACAAGTGAGAGTTTTGGACTAAGCTACATGATGAGGAAGCTCAAGGACCAGTTTGGACAAATTTGGCAAATTAATAGTCCAATTTTTACTAATGAAGGCTCTGCTGATAAGAAAAAATTTAATTTAGGAAGAAAAATTCAAAATTAAATGATTAAAGACTCAAAAGAATATTTTTCAGGGTTAATTAAATTTATTAAGGGTTTACTTGCATAAAAAAATCAATTTTTAAGTTCGATTTAGATTTTAATTAGAAGAAATTGAAGTATGAGGCTTAAATTTAATTTTTGAAAAGCTAATTTGGTCAAATCAAGGGCTTAATTGCATGAATATTAAGGTTGATGGTCAATTAGAAGCTTGATTGAAAAAAATTCAAAATCAAGGACCGATTTGTAAAAGGCACACGACTTCAAGGACTGAAATCAACAAAATCAGGGGGCAAATTGAAAAAAATAAAAGATAATGATCAATCGAGGATCAATTTGTATAAATCAGAAACTAAGGACTAAAATGAAAAAAAAAGCGCTAAACTTTGGGGTTGGTAATTGAATTTGAAAAGGACAAAATGACACAAGATTGAAAGTTTGAGGGTAATTAAAGATATAATCAAAACGCACCGTCTCGAAAAAGTTAGAAAATGACATGTTGCCTACTCACTATTTATCTTCTTCTTTTATTAGTTTTAACTGATCGAGTAAGTATTTTTAAACGAATGATTGTGAAGCTACAAACCTCTAAATTGAATAAAGTTAGATCCAAACGAAAGGTATGCTTTCTCTCTACCAAGTTCAGGTGGTCTCCGACGATGTTGACATCGGATTTGCTACGACGAGGCCTCGAAAGTGATCAACTCAGTCAGCCAAGACTATGACATTCATTTTGCAAAACCACTAGATTTTTTGTATGTTCACACCTCAAATCTTTTTAGTGGATTTTTATCAAGGGTTGAACACCTTTCTCTCAAATTCAGAAGGCTAAAAACCAACTTTTTGACCTCCAAGTTTAGCAAAACCACCAAAATCTCCAAAACCAAGTTTGTTGGAAAGCCACCATTGCAAAACCAGCAAATTACAAAGCTTCCAGCTATTAAAACCTGCCCAAAAGCCTCTCATTTCGATCACTGAAAATCCATAAAAAAAGGAGATGGGAGAAAAAAGCTTATTCTTTGAGTTCATTAGTAACCAAGTTTATTGCTTAGCATCTAAGAGCTAAAAAAATAAGTTAAAGATTAAGCAAAAGATTAGATTTTTGAATTAAGAAAGGAAGTAACTATTCTGAGGTTTGGGAAGGTATAATCCTCTAATAACTTGGTAGGTGATGTCCATGAGGCACACTTCTAGCTTTTTACATGTTTAATGATGTTTTTGAACTTGTTTTAGTGTTATAATGTTTTTAAGTTTTTATTTTGATTAATGTATAAAAATGTTGTTTTTTACTTATTTAATCTTGCTTTGAGTTGGTTGTTTATGTTGCTCGATGTTTAGAAAATGTTTGGATGATTGTTTTTTATGAAATTAAATAGGTTTGGAATCTGCTGAATATGGCAGTAGTTTTTTTTTGTTTGTTAAATGCATGTTTTTGGCTCCTGAGTTTTGGTTGAGTCCTATGGAATGTTAAAATGTTTGTTTTGAACCTTAAATTATTGAATATGCTTGCTGTTTTAATTTGACGATTTTGAAAAGTGGAACCTCATGCATGATTTTGATGATGTGATGTTTTTTGTTAGTTATTTTGATTCAGATATGCTTAGTATTAGTATATGGTTAGTTAGGACCGAAAACAGTGGGTTTAGAGGTCAAAAATGCATTTTTTAAGGGTGGGCAGTAGCTGGGCATTTTCTAGGTTTTTGGGTTTTTGTTTTTTGTGTTCTTGAGAAGAATTTCGTCTTTCATGAATATTTTAGGCCTTCATTTACCATAATCCTTATTCTTGCAACTTCATAGGACCTTGTGCATTGATAATCTGCATTTTATTTGAATAAAAAACAATAGTTTGGTTATTATAATAAGAAGTTTTCTTTTTTCAAACCAAAGCTTATTCTGATAAAATAATGATTATTGGTTCATAATCTATGTTTTTTTCCTGATTGATTATTACTCCATGAATGATTTACAACATGCATATGCCTTTGATTTCGTTGTATCTAGTCAAATTTGAGAGTCATAAGGTCGGGTTTGCTTTGAATGTTTTTTGTGTTCTTGAGTTTTCTACATTTGATCTGCTTTGGTCAAAAAAATTATGTTTTTACGTTTTTTTTTTTTTGCATGTTTGATCTGTTTTAAGTTTTGGTTTTGGTTTTGGCTTGTTTTTCGGGTTAAACCAGTGTTTTTGGTTTGGTTTATGGTTGAACCAAAGATTTTAGGTCAACCTGATTGGGTCAAGTTCAGTAAGGCCTTGTTTGGTTTTCAACCTTTTCTTATAAAGAAATTTTTTGTTTAAGGGCGTGTTTGACAAACACACTTTTAGGCCTATTTTGGTAGTTTTATGTTTTTTTAAAAAAGATTTTTTGCCAAACAAAGTCTTAAAAAATAAAATAAAAATATTTTTAAAAAATAAATAAAAGGCTTCCTTGCATATGACCAAAAATCCTTAAAAACAATTATTGGAGCATGTCTTAAAATTAAAAAAAAATCAAAAAATAATTTGCATGTTTAAAAATACAAAAAGTATTACATGGATTTTACAACCAGTTTGTAAAATTCCAAAGGATTTTGGCTTATATTTCAAAAATATAAAAAATTTATTTTTGGTAAAATCTATTACTCACTTTTAATAAAAGTATAAAACCTTGTATGAGATTAATATCCAATATTTAGGAGTAATATGACTCATTCATTTTTGATATAAAGATAAAAAACTTAAAAGAAGTTTTTTTTTTTTATCTAAAATATTATTTAGGATGACAGAAAGGTATCCAAAATTCAAGTTTGTTCGAAAAAGCCTCAATAATAATTAGGGATATTTCAACCTATGTCCCAAGGTACAAAAGTTATGGACATTTGAAATACCGAAGGGAAAAGTTAAAATTCAATAATCATTAAATCTATTTGGATTTCTAACTTTAGCTCCTTCGCGGCACATAAGTTGTGAATGAGCTTGCGTTATTCTGATATCTTTTTAAATCGGGATCTTTTAGACCAAGTTCTTGATCTAGAAAACTAGGATTTTCTAATCGTAGCAAATCCTCCATAGTAGGTTGTTGGATATAGAAACACTATCAGACCATAGCAACCACAACACAAAGAAAAACGATGCAACTTACCTCAGGTAAGGCGTTCTAGGTGCTAATATATTTTCTTTACGCAGTCAATCCCTTGCCTAGAATCTCTAAAGATTAGTTAGAGTTCCTAGTAACCATAATACTAGGTAGCAATTTCTTATCCAACAAAAACCTCTCAACCTGTCTAGGAAGAGTCGTCGCAATATCATGCTCTCGTGAAGGATACGACATTGTGTTATTATGTTTTGGAAGCCACCACGCCATAGAATTTGATGCTAGCTTTGTAAATTCTTTTTTAGTGTAATTAGACATTGGGGTTTTAAGTATTCCTTCCATTGACTTTGTACTCCATCTATTTATAGTGAAATAGTTGATTTGTATTTGTCCATAGAGTAGGGATTGCATGTCAAATAAATTTACGTGTTGTTATCTCTCTATAATTAATAATATTTTTATTACCTTTTGATTTATATTTTACAAGAATATTCTTTTCATGTCCTAGAAAAACCCATAACAAATCATAACCCAGTCTACACTAACAAACTGGTGGCAAACATTTTGAATTATACTTGTTAGTGTTTTCAAGATGTCTACGGAATTTGAGATTGAAAGATTTGATTGTCTTTTGGATTATCATAAGTAAACATTCAAGTCATTCTGATACAACGAAGATTGCAAATAATACTTTTAGGCAAGGAGAAGATGTTGGCAACTTTGATGGATGATCAAAAGACGAGTTTCACAAACATCAAGGTCACTAGAGGTTTATATGGTCGTTAACTTTAGGGCTTGCGGGATTAGTCGAGATGCGCACAAGTTGGCCCAGACACCCACGTTAATAACAAAAAAAAAAAAGACAGATATAGTGAAAATTGATATGGATTTATGGCTTAAGTTGGAGCCTTTGTACATGACAAAATTCTTCGCTAATAAGCTGTATTTGAAGCGTTGTTCCTTCATGCTACATATGGCAAAAAGTCTATTGATGTTATGATTGAAGAAAAGGATGAATCCTTTATGTTATTGTGTTATTTACTAGCCTCGTATAAACATCTTAGAAAATTTTATTATTTAGTTGAGGAATTAAGTTGCTTTATCGTCTAATGAAAAATTGATAAGCATATTAATGAGGTTAATGATGTTTATGAGGAAGGATTAGTTGTGAGTAAGGGTTCGTTTAACAATTGAATTAAGTTTGGATCACATTAATCTATGGTTTGCAATTATTATCGCATGAAATGAATATTAAGAAAAAATCATAAAATAAATTATCTAATGAACAAAGATAAGAAAAGTATGCAAAAGCAAATTTCATTAAAGATATTCTAAAGATGTTTAAAATGTTCTAATGATGCAAACTTTTAAAATAATTGCACAGCTAAAAAAGGTAAAAGTAAAATTAATTTACCAAGAGAAAAATGCTTAAAGTTTATAGAATCACACCAAGTATTTGCATAGCTATCAATGAATCATGTATGAATCTTATCATATTTTTTAATAACACAACAAATAACATTTTGTGATATTAAACTAAAGAACATTAACTATATATAAAATATTATATGTATCATGAATCAACTAAAAATATTATCATAATTTATAAATTAAATCATTAATAAAACTAAAAGATGAGGGGTTTTCACTGTAACCCTCCTCACAAATTATTATTCACTGAAAAAATGATTTTCTTTTTTTGAATTGTTTTTTTTTTCAATAATAAAACTAAAAGAAAAGGGATTATCATTGAACCCTTCCTCATAGATCACTTTTCATTACAACAACAGTTTGTTTGTTTTTAATTTTTTTTTAAATTTTATTCTTCAATATTGTATTAACAAAAACTAAAAAATAAGGAGGTTTTACTATACCTCTCCTCACAGACCACTATTCAGCATAAGATTATAAGAAAATAAGTCATGTTGATTGAATTATAAGAAAACATTATAAGAAAATAGTGATGTTGATTGAATTATCATT
>Ga0307518_10000796_pt1 | contig 23656 bp, 10 predicted proteins | sample 25_EM_MG_FD_203889 | JGI IMG/M metagenome (GOLD analysis project Ga0307518, IMG submission 203889) | Populus trichocarpa ectomycorrhiza microbial communities from riparian zone in the Pacific Northwest, United States - 25_EM | ecosystem: Host-associated > Plants > Roots > Unclassified | place...
TGTTTGAAGTCGCTTCTCTGAAGAGCAAGTGGGGTTCTTGCATAGGAGAATCCAGTGCTAACAGGCAAATCTAAGAATATTATGCTGGAGACCTGAAAATTAATCAACAGCGCAGCCATCTATAAGATCAATATTGTAGAAAATGCACCTTCTAATCTAACAGTTGCTGCTAGGTACAAAGGGCAATATCACCTGTGTCTATGAGTATAGATTGAAAACCAATGTAGGTAAGCTCCCATTGTATTCCTTTTCCTCAAAATTTATTGGACCTACGCACATATAACATCAGCAATTCATGAAATTTCAATGGCTCTGGATAAACTCAATATATATAGTTTCAGTGACTGTCCATTTCAATTGCAGTATTATATCTGTAATTGAGTGAGCTGCTGTCGCTTCTCTTACCGATTTCAAAAGCAAGACCAGAGAACGCAGAGCAGCCAGGGCCACCAGTTAGCCAAAGCAAGAGAGGGTCGTCTTTAGAATTCCTCTGGGACTTGATGAAGTAGTAGAAGAGCTGCACATCCTCCGCTTCATCCACTCCAACATATCTGATAACTCCACAAACCCACCATTACATGAATGCAATTTTGATCAAATTTTTTAGCATTTTATGTACATGCATAGAGTAGTAAAATCAGTAAACCAATGAAAGTGAAGGTCTGAAGCTCACCCTGTTTCAAGGTGGAAGGGAAGGGGCCCCTTAAACCCAGGAAGATATTTGACGGTGGAGTGGGCGGCAGCAAGCTGTAACCAAACCTGTAATAACAAAAGAAAAGGAAGGCATTGTTTCGCCATTTGTTTTGGTGTCGATGTAGTTTTCTTGAGGTATACTAGTAGCCGACAACTGCTTAAAAGTTTAGTTTTCCCAGATGAGAAGGTCTGATATGGTCGCTACGAGACTTGTTTATTATATTAATATTCTTGAGACAGTTGACTATGTCTAAACTGCTTAAATTATTAACGAAATCTAAAAAGCACGTGGAAAAGCGCGGTAGCTTTCTTCATAATTAGTTTTGGCAATTAACAAAAAGTTAAAACACGCAGTTTTTTTTTTAATCTTTGAACATGTGATTTTTATTTTTTATGATTTTTTTTTTAGGATTTTTTTTTTAATATTAGAGGAGGCAATACTTTAGAAATATGAATTATAATAGTAACCTTCGATGTTTTTTTTTTTGTTATGATTTTTTTTAAAAAAATTTGTTTTGTCAATTTTATTTTTAATAATAGAATGGTTGAGAATTTAGTTTATAATTTTTTTATATATACATATACATTTTGCCTTCTTATAAAGTTAGTACGGTTTACCAGTTTGTTAGGGTAACTTAGGTTGTCCTAGTTTACAGTTTAATGACATGTCTGTTTTTTTGTTTTTAATTCAACTTGATTTTTTTTATATTTTACTTTTTTTCTCATATAGTTAAAAAAATAGTTTAAGAGAAAAATCATGTTATTAAACTTTATAAAGTTCATGCACCCGTTCACAAGTTTGGTTGATTGCTGATTCGCAGGTCTGACAAGTTTAAATATTTTTTAATTAGTTTTTTTATTTCATCATTGGATATTATGTTAATTGAGAATTCAATTTTATAATTGGTTTTATTTTGCCTTTTATGAGGTTATTGCAGTCTTAAAAAAATATCTCGGTACTGGGTTGATGTTCGATTTTGCAATCGTCTATTTTTGTTATCATTTAGTTAAATAAAAAATACTTTTCAAAAAATAAATTATAATCCAAGTGGAGTCCATAACCCGGTTTACAGGTTTGACGTGCTAGCCTATGTTACTAAATTCACAGGTTTAATGAGTTTACCCACCAACCAGAAATATATTTTTTGGTCTTTTAATTGTTTTGAATTTATTTATTTCAATTTCATCATTCAATTTTGGATTGGTTGGGAAATAGACTACATGATTGATTTTTATTTGTTTTCTATAGGGATAATTGTCTTAAATAAGTGTCTATTGTTAGGTTGGTGCTCAATTTTGTGAGCATCTATTTTTATCATATAATTAAATAAAAATAGTTTGTATAAATTTTTTTATTAAACCTAATAGGTCATGAGGGGTCGAGGTCGATTCAATCTGTCATTGTCTCAATATTTTTTTAAAAGTTGAAATCTTAATGTTTTTTAAAAAACTAAGTTATATTTTTACTAATCATCAACGTTGCATTTGAACCCATAAAATTGATCGATTTAAGTCAAGCTAACTTCCCTGTGGTTTAATTGAAAACTCGAGCTAGACAAAGAGTTGGGAAAATTTCAAAAATGACTCACTTGGTCAAGTTTGATAACATTGTCAAAAAAAATTTTGTGCTCTTAATTTTTTTTTACATTTAAAAAAATATTGTTCCAACCCGCGAAGAGCCAATGGACTAGTCCTTTCTAAACTTAAAGTTACTTTATTTACTGTCAATTTTAGTTTTAACTTTTTTTAAATTTAAAATCAAGTCATTTTGTTATTTTCTTAAGGTTTTGTCCATATTTTACATATAAAATAAATGAAATAACTTAAATATTTTAAATACAGATTATTAAAATCACAAGTTGACATATAAAATCATATGATTTTACGACTCAACATATAATTTACTAGGCAAAATCACTTTAAAAACTCGAAAACTGATAAAACCGAACTGAAATTATTTTGACTTGGTAAAATCGACAAACTCGTAATTTTAATATCGGTTTTATGTTTTCATTGGAAATATAATACTTCCCTATTCATTACAAAAATAAGTGTGTTTCACAATAAAACTTCTTCTAAGTTATCAAATCTCTTCTTCTTTACCAAGTGTTTTACTGTTCATCTCAACCCTTCTTCCACTTCAGCCAATTCAGAGTCCATACATGGCTGGGAGCCTGGAGTAATAGCTTTACGGGAATTTATGTGATTTTTTCTTTTTCCATCTCGTTTTTCTTTTTGATTTGCTATGTTATTTTCTTCTGTTAGTTTTCCAGCAAAGCACTTCAATGTTATATCATTTTTGTTTTGAAAGTGTAAAGTCAATTACTAGTTTAATTCTTTATCTGTATGCTAGAAACTTAAATTACCCTATGTCACATATGCTTGTTTTGGAATGCTCTATTTCATATAACCTTGTTTGCTTGCTTGCAAATTGTCCTCACAATCTTGCTTGAATTGATTACATTGCTGATTTAAATTGATTCTTAAACTATTGAATGCATGATATTTTAAAAAATTACCTTTAACAATAGGCTTGATGTGAGCCGGCAATATGATATGGTTATGGATAAGAATTCAAGAAAAATTAAGTGCAAGTATTGTTAAAAAGAAAATTTCAATAGAGGATTTTCTATTTAAGCAAGACTCTTCAATGTATTGGAAAAGATGATAAAGATGAAGGTGAAAAAATAGCTCAAAAGACAAAGGAAGGAGAGCAGTTAGTAAGAGTGAAAATACACAAACTACCATCAACAATTGCTAAAAAAGGATCCCAGAGAAAAAACATATCAACAAATTATAAGTTTTTTCTACACTAGTGCGATTTCATTTAACTATATTAAAAACTCCAAGTTTCTCAAGGCACTTGAATTGGTTGTATAGTATGGGTTAAATTTCTAGCCTCTATCTTACCGTGATATTAGAAAGAAGTATTTGAAGTAAGAAATAGATCAAACAATGAACTTGCTTGGGAAGTACAAGCTAGAATGGAAAAAAATTTGGTTGTTCAATGATGTCTAATGGTTGAAGAGATAAGAAAAGACGTTTTATTTGCAATTTTTGGTTAATAGTCCTAAAGGGATATATTTTTGTCATAAGTGGATACCTATAATATGTCCAAGAATTCTGATAAAGTATTTGAGATGTTGGATGTTATTGTGGAGAGGATTGAGGAGGAAAGTGTTGTGCAAGTAATCACCAATAATACTACAGATTATAAGGTAACTGGAAAATTATTGATGAGAAAGAGAAAAAGGTTGTTTTGTATATCATGTGTTGTCCATTGAGTCGATTTGATATTGAAAGATTTTGAGAAAAATCTTGAGGTCCATTAAGTAACTATTGCTACGAGAGGAGGATTACCTCGTATATTTATTCAAGAACTATTTTTATTTTAATGCTAAGACAGTTTACAAAAGAAAATGATTTGATTAGGCTTGCTATCACTCAGTTTGCTACCATACTTGACTCTAAGATGTTTGAATGATTATAAAATGCACTTGAACACTATGTTTTCTTCTAAACAGTGGAGGTCAAGTAGGTTTTCAAGAATAGAAGAAGGGAAGCAAATTCAAAACTGTGTTCTGGACATCAGGTTTTGGTATTATGTCATTATATGTATCAAGACAATATATTCTCTAGTTAAAGTTCTTTGATTAGTTGATTCAGATGAGAAATCAATTATGGATTTTATATATGAAGTAATGGATCAAGTAAAAAAAAATCATTAATTTGTGAAAAAAAGATACTAAGCTACTAATTATCTATATTGTTGATTGTTTATTTACTACTACAAGTTGATTCAATATATTTATTTCATATTTGTCTTAATTATGTTATAATTAGTTAACAAATGATAATGATTTCATAACTTATTATTATTATTATTATTATTATTATTTTGTAGTTATATACCTATATGGAATATTATTGATGCAAGATGGAAACTTCACCTCCATTATTATATAACTATATGGAATTTTGTAGTTATATACCTATATGGAATATACTTTTACTTGCAACAACTTATTATTTGAATTTTTTACTATCATTATAATCCTAATAAGGTTAATGTCAATATTAAAACTGGATTATATCAATGTTTAGAAAGGCTGGTGCTTAATGCAAGTGAAATGTGTAAAATTGGTTTACAATTTGAATCATTTAAGGATGCAAAAGGGCTATTTGATATTGAGGTTGTGAAGACAACAAGGAATAAAAAAACTCCAGCTAAATGATGGGATTTTTATGGGGATGAATGTATAAAATTAAAAAAGTTTGCAATCTAAGTTCTAAGCCTAACTTGTAGTTCACCTGGACATGAACGTAACTAGAGTACATTTGAAATGATGATTTTTTTTCTTATCTTATTATTTTTAATGTTTTTATATTTGATAAGAATTTTTTTTATTTATAAATTTAAATTTTCTTATTTAGTTTCATACAAACGAAGAAATCATTTGTACCTGAAAAAAATGAATGACATGTTATCGTTTCATACAAACGAAGAAATCGTTTCATACAGATTTTGAATTTCTTTATTCCATACATCTTTTAAAAGTGAAGTTATTAAAATCCAAGAAGATCATTTGCATCAAATGAAGAGTATTTTAATTTGAAGGATAAAGCGTTTAATTCTTGGCAACACTATCTTTTTTGTGTGCATATATCTTTAACAATTAATTAATTTATATATACATTAGTTTTAGTTTAAGGTTAATGAATGTCTTTATAAATGCATTCTAGGATCTTGTCTGATTCAAATATAACTATGATATTCTACTGTATCCTTAATATGGATACTAGAATTTTGTTTTAACTTTATTATAAATTTAAATATTTTTATTTTAATGTGTAAAATAACATGCAATTTAAACTAAAAAATTATTATTTATAAGATCACCATTCCCATGACAGCGATTTTGGTCGCAGCATAGTTACAGAGGTTCTTGGTTTATCCACCTTTTAAACATGGCGAAGCATTCTGCGGGTCTGTCCGCTGGAGCAGTGTGCCCTCCGTCCTACAAATTAGCCAAAAATATATAAATAAATGAAATACAGAGAAGTTTGCAAGAGATTAATACTATAAGAATTCTCTGTGCAGCAGAAATGGAGAATTTCCAAATCCCTTACCCTCACAGTTGCAAATGTCAATTGACTGGAGTAAGTCCTCGTGTATCTGCAGGCGCATGCTCAAGTCAAACATCTAAATCATTCTTTTTTATTCATTTAATATGCTCTTTCAACAGGCAAATCAAGAGCTAGAGAAGAGTTACAGAATACCAGCAAATTGATCAAAAGTAATATTCATTCGAAGAACATACCCTGCAACTTGACCTTGAAAGTGCCATGGATGCCAGTCATTTACAATAGAGTAATTTAAAGATCTTATCCATGCTTGAGTTCCCAAGAATGGTGCCTCCATGTCATGATCGCCACTGTTCAGCACAAGAAGAGACGATATCAACTAAAGGATTAAGGGAAAAAGCTATAATTAATTAACATGTGAGATCTGAAAAAAAAAAACCTGTAGATTAATCTGCGGTAACCTTTTATGCCAAGGTCTATATGATACTTAATGCAGCTGTTAATTTCATAGGTATAATTATAATTGCATCGTTTCCACTCCCCTATACTTCCCTGCATCAAAACAGGGTTGCATTATTCTCTTAATGATTTCTTGCTACTGAAAATTCTTGCTACTCTCCTCTCAATCCCATACCTCTCGCACATGGAGTGCTTTGCGGACTTTATCGTCATTGGCCCAGTATGAACCAAGAAGAAATCCATAATTCTGTAGGCATGAAGGACAATTCTCAAAATAAGGAAAGGACCAAGAAACAAACTTGCATAAATTCATAAAAAGAATGCTGTGCTAATTATCTGTTTCCTAGATGTTCTTCTGTCTACTTTGTATTTCATAATCTTGTGATGTTGTGACAAAACTGGCTACATGAGTGGAGCTTTAAAGATGATTCTGTCCTGTCTTAACAATTTCTTTCTTTGTTTTGCTGTCTTCAGCTTCCGCCTGCAGCAGTATGTATGCATGCACATTGCATATCAGAGGAAGAGGAAGGGGAATTACCCAACATCCGATGGTAGGAAGATCAGGTTTGAAATGGAGGAATTCTTGGGGGTTCTCACGGAGATATCTTCTATTGCCCATCATCTCTATCGGACGTGGGGCATCACTAGGACACTTGCGTAACAAAATATGCGACTCCTCAATTTCTGAAATGCACTGAAAAAGCAAATGGCTCTATCTGCATTAACAATGAGTTCCGAGGAAAAGCATCGAAGGGGATTCACATAATACCTTATCACGAGCCTCTAGGTTTTTCAAACACTCTGAATTTTTCGGGTCGATCGTTTGATATTCTCCTCCGCAACTTTTCTTCAGTGACTGAAGCAATTTGTGGCATTAGTTAGACATAGCTCTGAGCTAGTAAGACAGACATTACAATACCAAGTGGATCACCTCATAGAGTTCATCAGAAATAAGTCCCATTCCATGAGAAAATGGAATCCTTGAGTTCAAATCAAAAGTAGGATCAGTAAAAGGGTTCCCAAGTGTGTATCCCTGCAACCATACAGATTAAAACACCACTTCCATCAGCAAATCTTAGATGCAAGCATGAAAGTAAATTCTTGTTTTCTTTCTGTTTTTCTTTTCTTCAAGTTTTTAATACATATAGTCCAGTTATTTTTCCACAAATAGGCATTTTTTTTAATAAGAAAGAAAATAATGGAATATATAATATGAACCTTGAGATTTATTAGTGGTTTGATACCGTCATTGTTCCCTGCAACCATTGAACAGCTTGCTTCAAGATAATCTCGAATGAGATTAAAGAAAAACTGGCAATTATAAAAAATGCAAACAGACCCTGTCATTTCGATACCATAATGGCCAATTTTGTATCATACCATTGGAAATCTTTTGAACAACAGCTGGAACGATGATGCCTGAGTAGGAGTCACCAGAAATGTAAACTGGATTTGAGAGGAATTCTTGGTGATCCATTAGCCACTATATAATGCAATCAAGAAAAAAACAATAAAAATAAATCCACATATTCTGCCTATCAACTGCAAAACGGAACAGAAAGTTGCACCTTTCGAAGAAATTGCTCAGCTTGCGAAACTTGTTTGAAGTCGCTTCTCTGAAGAGCAAGTGGGGTTCTTGCATAGGAGAATCCAGTGCTAACAGGCAAATCTAAGAATATTATGCTGGAGACCTGAAAATTAATCAACAGCGCAGCCATCTATAAGAATGCTGTACAGAAATTCACTTTCAAACCTAGCAATCCCAGCTTGATACAAAAGGTTATCTCACCTGTGTCCATGAGTATGGATTGAAAACCAATGTAGGTAAGCTTCCATTGTATTCCTTTTCCTCAAATCTTATTGGACCTGCGCACATAAAACATCAGAAATTCATGAAATTTCAATGGCTCTGGATAAACTCAATATATATAGTTATAGTGACTGTCCATTTCAATTGCAGTATTATATCTGTAATTGAGTGAGCTGATGTCGCTTCTCTTACCGATTTCAAAAGCAAGACCAGAGAAGGCAGAGCAGCCAGGGCCACCAGTTAGCCAAAGCAAGAGAGGGTCGTCTTTAGGATTCCTCTGGGACTTGATGAAGTAGTAGAAGAGCTGCACATCCTCCGCTTCATCCACTCCAACATACCTGATAACTCCACACGTACACCCACCATTGCATGCATGTAATTTAGATCAAGATTTACGTGTATCTTAGGCATGCGTGTGCAGTAATAAAATCTGTAAACCAGTAAAAGTGAAGGTCTGAAACTCACCCTGTTTCAAGGTGGAAGGGAAGGGGCCCCTGAAACCCAGGAAGAAACTTAACAATGGAGTGGGCTGAAGCAAGCTGTAACCAAACCTGCAATAACAAAAGAAAAGGAAGGCATCGTCTGGCCATTGCTTTTGATGTCGACGTTGTGGTATATTAGCCACAAACTATTCTATCTTGTAGCCTTTACAAGTTATAATGATCTTGTTTTAAGATTTTCTTCTTCTTCTTCCTTTATATACAGTAGTTGTTGACTAGACAAATATTATTCATCTATTCAATGCTTTTGGGGCACAGGGCAGCTGAAATATAGAAATTTATTAACTAATAAATATGTGAGAATTTTCTTGCCCCGTGATGAAATTAGTAATTAGTTAATAAATATTAAAATCATCGATACAGATATTTTTATTATTTTTTTGTGTATTTTTCATTTTATTTTCTCTTTCTTTTCATTATATCTGTTTTTTTTAATGGGTCCAAAAAATTAATTTATAAGATGCCATTACGTACTATACATAAACTATAAAATTTTCAAAAGCAAGATAGATTAAGCAACTATTTTGGATAATTTACTTAAAACATATCTAATTGGATACTTATTTTTGAATTAAAAAAGGAAATAAATCCAACACCTATCTTTTAATTTAGAAAGGAAATAAACTCATTATCCAATTTGCTTTGCATTAATTACTTTGTTTATGAAATTGATTTTTAAATTATTTCTTATCTAAAAAAACATCAAATTAATATTTTCTTAAATGATTTCGATATGCCAATAAAAAAAAAACTTACAATCCTTTAGGATTATCCCAGTCTATTTCATTCAGGAAATTAACCTATTGAATCTCCAAAGTTCTATTAATTTTCTATAATTAAGACACAAAATTTCCTTTAAAATGTAGAATCAAGATCTATTTGCAAGTTTTGCATTAGTAGTGCTTGCTAGATCAATGCACACAAATCTTGACGTATGATGATCATGATTCATGAACAATACAAGCCTACTATAGGTAATTGTCAAAGAACCATCTCAGCCCAATAGATTAAGCTGTTAAGTGAGGTCCTTGGGCTTAAAACTTGCACAGATCCACTTTACCTTGTGCTTAATTTTTATCAAATAAATGGGGATGGTGAGATTCGAACTCGTGATCGCTTAGTCATCAAGGCTCTGATACCATGTCAAAGAACCATCTCAACTCAATAACTTAAGCTGTTAGGTGAGGTCTCAGGATATGATTTATATTATTCTCTAACAGTAATCAATTCTCATGATAAAGAAAATAGTTTACATGCCAAAAAAGATTGCAAGAAAGTCTCACGAAGACACATCTGGTTTCAATGAAATGGTTGCTGTCGGATTTGATCTCTATATATAGACGACACATATTATAATCCTGCTATATTCAATAATTTGCTTCTATTATTTTTCTTATAAAGCTGATAAATTCTAGATTTTGATAAATAAATGGACCAGTTCTTAAAATTAGGGTTATTAGCATAAATGTATTATTTTATAATAGAAAATATACTAAGATATTATAATTACTCAATCCTTCTTTTTGTTAAAAAAAAATCTATAACAATATACATGATTAATTACTTATAGTATGTGCGTGCAGTAGTAAAATCAGCAAACCAATAGCACTGAAGGACTGAAGCTCACCCTGCTTCAAGATGGAAAGGGAAGGGGCCCCTGAAACCCAGGAAGAAACTTAATAAACAAAAGGAGTATGGGCTCGGGTGTGGTATCCGAGCCCAGCTCCAGTGAACATGGGCTCGAGCAAGATCCTGAGCCTATGCATTCACTATGGGTGTATACTAATGCATTGACACGTACACTAGGCAGGGGGCATGGCATGCCCAGCTCAATTGGTGCTAGGCGTGATGCCCAACTGGTGCTAGGTTTAACCCAATCACCTTAAGTGCTAAGCGCAAGCCTAAAACTTGGTTGGACGTGCTGCCCAACATGCAAGGTGTTTGGGTTTGGGTGCGCATCCCGAGCCTAACATGCCTGATGAAAGCAGCGCATCTGGATCTTTTTTTCACCTCTAATAGATTCAGGCACCTTGCTCGAGTCCAATATTCGCCATAGATACGTATTATTTTGAATAAAATACGACTCAAAATATTGCAAGGGTGAAATTACATTTCAGCCCCCCATCTCCATAAAAAATATAATATTTATAGGCTACAAATACACCATGAATCTTTCAAACACCAAATTCATAATCTCTTATTCTTAATATTTTCAGTATATATATTTTCAGAGTATATCTCTCTAAAATATCATTGCACTTTCTCTCTTTATAAAGTTATTGACTTTACCGTCAGAGAGACTTTTTATAGGTACTAGCCATCTTGTCTTACCAGACACCACCTGTTGCTACCACAACTACTAGCCACATTGGCTTATCAGACATCATTTACTACTACAAAAAGATAAGATTCATAGACTAGAAATACATCATGAATCATTCAAACAACAAGTTCACAATCTTTTCATTCTTAACAATTTCAACATATATATTTTCAGAGTCTACCCTCTAAAATATCATTGCACTTTCTCTCTCTATAAAGTTGTTGACTTTACTATCGGATATTCCTCACGTCCATTAAAGGGGATCTTTTATAAGTAATGGCTACTTTAGTTTATTAGACACCACTTATTACTATCACAGCTACCAGCCACCTTGGCTTACCAGACATCAACTATTATTACCAACCACTTAGGCTTTTTATATCAAGTCACCAGACACCTTGACTAAAAAAAATAAATTAGGTTACTTGGACTGAGAAATTAGGACCTATCAAACACCTTGACATCAACTTTATTTTTAAGCATTATAGATTTTTGAACCCATCACATTGATACAATTAAAACTTTACATAGAGTAACTAGCTCATATCTCATGGAGTAAAATGAAATTAGTCCTTAATTAAAATAAGTTTACTAAAACAAAATTACATGAAAATTCATAATTAAATTACACAACTAAGATAAGTATTTGGTGTATTACATACATAAATACCTCTCATACTTCGTGCCAGTGTTGGTATTTTAGACTTGTCCGATATTTTGTTGATTTAATGGTAATCTTACGAAAGCAACAAGCTATTTAGGGGGTGTTTAGCATTGAGATTGAATTGTTTTTTTATTAAAATTTAAATATTTTTTGCTTTAAATTTTTTAGTATTTTTTAATCATTTTGATATGCTGATATCAAAAATAAATTTAAAAAAATATTATTTTAATATATTTTCAAATAAAAAATATTTAAAAAAACAACTTCTACCATACTCTCATGTATCCTTTTAGAATAATTCCATAGTGGAAAGTGGCAATGAAAACATTATACATTACATTAAAAGATTTAGGGAAAAGGAACTTAAATCCGCAATGACTCGAACCTTTTTTTTTCAATCACATATATTTTTTTTATCAAATTAATATCTGATTTCTCATAATTTATTATAAGAAAGAACAATTAAAAGATATAGAACCATGCAAAAAATATCTAAAATTTACATAACAAAGGTTTTTTTTTTGTTCCATAGGCATGAGCCAGGCACTTTGGCTTTGGTCTTTTGCAATCCCTAAACATGCTTGGCTTCTCTTTTAATTTTAATTTTTAGTATTTTTCTTTTAAGTTTTTAAGTCAAATCATCCTTTTTTTTTATTTTTATTTTTTATTTTTTATTTTTGTTTTATTTTTTTAATTTAAATTTTGTTTTGGACCCTCCCTTATATTTTTTATATTGTTAATTATTCAAATAAATAAAAAATAAATTTTAAAAAATAAGATTATTAAACTCAATGAAATCTATGAGCTAAGTCACAAGTTGAGTGTATTAACTTAATTTGAACTGAAGCATAAAAATATTATCGAATAAGTATTTTATCTATAAAAAAACATTGAATCGACATCACTTTAATGTTTTTTTTATATAAAAAAACCAACTGATTTTGTGATCACTCAAGATAATTCGATCATTTTTTAAGACTCTGGTCCACCAAAAACTTCATCGGCTATAATTTACTTGCATTGTTTCGTATAAACTTAAATGTCCATATTAAGTTTATATGAATCAATGCAAGTAAATTGGATTCTTTTATTTATATAAATGATCTGTTGAATTCTTAGTTTACTGTACGGGGAGTTTGATGTTAATTACTTCAACTATTTTCCAGTGGTAGAATTATACTTCGATGCAGCAATTTGTTATAATTAAGAAAAAATGATAATACAAATTGAAATGTTAGAAATTTATGAAGCGATGTTAGAAATAAAAGTTTTCTTGGAATATCTATATATCATGTGTACGTGAATTAACTCTAATTTCCTTATATATCTTCACATGATAGGAATATTTTTTTTAATATAAATGACAAAAATGATGTAGGATTTAATTAATGTTCGGTTTATTTCAATCATTTCATTTGTGTTGGACTTTATTTTTAATTTTTAAGTCAATTTTCTTGTAATTGTTTCGTATTTTTTTCCATATATATGTGTGGCTTGGAACCGAGCATCAAGATGCTCGGTGCCGGAAAGTTTCACACCAGTAAGAAAATCGGAAAGGTAGTGGCAACTTTCCAGTACATTTCCTCTTGAAGCCATGCATAAGAAAACGAGCACGCCAAAAGTTACACATGAAAAAAGATTAATAGATATTTTATAAATGGAACAAGAAAAGCGTAGCTTCTTATGTTCTATACATGTTCTTATTGTTTATTATTTGAAAAAAAAAAAAAAAAAAACTGGGATTTTCTCCTAACAAGTAAGGTTATCTCCAGGAGCCACACCCAGTTGATTACAGTAATCGGTATAATACCCTACACGAGCTTGAACAGTAGCAGGATTTGCTCCGTCACATTCAAGGGCGCCATTAATGGCTCTAATCGTCGCCCCAAACCCTTGGCTAATTACAGGTTGGACAGAGTTAGTCCAATACCACAGAGCTGTCTTGAATGAAATTACAGGGTCATTGGCCACAGTTTCAGGAGAGTTTAATCCATCAAAACCGATGCTTTCTCCGGCAGGTCCATAATTGAAATTCCATGATAGTTGGATTGGTCCTCGGCCGTAGTAACCTTTATCAGGATTGCATGGATATTGCGTATTGCCCTCGTCGCAGTAGTCCCTTGATGGTCCATTGATCTCTTCTATGTAGCAAAAATCTGCATGGATATTTTGTTTATCAGTTACCAGTTGTATCTGATTCAAGAACTGTTTCCTTTGCTACACATTTTGTTATATATATAAAGTCAAAGAAAGCTCGGGAGATGGATGATGAGAAATCTTACGTCCAGTTTCATGGGTGACATGGGCGAAGAAAGCTGCGATCTCACGCCTGGAATCGTCAACCGAACCAATCCTACCAAACCGAGAGTATGAATTGAGAGCCTCAAGGAACGCGTCTCGTGAATAGAAGTTCTTCCCAGCACAGCTTGAATCAGCTTGATCAAGGATCCCACCGAAAAACTCTGGGGTCACGATATCAGGCACTGAAACATCGTTGGTGGGAGCTGCCGGGAAACACTGACCCTCTTGACACCCGGTGCCGCAATAGTCATTGCCGGTGCCACAGTAACCCCATCGGCTGCAACATTCGTCTGCAGCACAGCCACAATTTTGAGCTACAACATGGCTCGGCACAGCTGATCCTGCAATTAGAATTCCTAGCAAGACAATGACTAACTGGCTTTTCCTTGTAGAGGATGCCATTTCAGATGAAAGAAAGTATTGTGTGGTGCATGTAAAGCTCAGAACTTGATATTTATAGCTGTACAATTAAGCTGTGTCAACTGCTTTGAAAATTCAATTTGATCACGCAGTGCTTTATCTAGAAGATGAATCCAGGCGCGTATAGTGGTTGACTTTGGACGGCATTGAAAAGTCTGCTTAGTTAGGGTAACCCTCTTTGCATGGTGGTAACAATCTCAGTAAAAATTTACATGTTTATCATGATAAAATGAATTAAAAGAATCTCCGATCAATATAAATTTCCTTATAATAAATAAATTTCTGGCGAACAACGGCACGGCAAAGAAAAAGCTTTTGAGTTTTGAAATTGCGCTGTCTTCTTGAAACAAATTTGCTGCTGCAAAATTTAGATCTAGTGTTAAAGAAAATTAATGGGCTTCCACGTTACGTGTTCTTTATTGGTTCGACTAAAAAGTATTGGCAAGCAGTGAGAATTCCACTACCACCGAGAAGATGATATGGACAAGCATTGCTGTTCGTGTAATTAATTATGTAAAATAATATTAAATCTTCTTTTCACAAAAAGCATAGTTATATTTAAAAATATTTAAAAAATAATTTTTTTAAAAGTTTTTTTTTTTTTTAAACAACAAACTGCAACTAAATAAATAGTGGTTGATAGATATAGATAAGGAAAGGAAAGGGAATAAAAAAAAAAAAAAAAAAGGGTTGAAGCACAATTTCCTAGTCATTATTCCAACTCTGGGTTGTGCAATTGTTTGATTATTAGTGGGCATGTGATGATGGTACTGTCCATCATTTTCCATTGAGGTATTTCATCAGCAATATTGTTATTTGGTGATAAAAAATAATATAAATTATATTATAAGTTTTAATTTAATAATTTAATTTTTAAATAAAATAATTTTTTAATATAATATTAAAATTTTATTAATTAAACAGTTATTAGTTTAAATCTTATCATTTCCACTCTATCTTCTCATTAAAATTAATTAATAGTACAAGATAATGTTAATCTGTACCAGTTTCAAATTTAAAGGTTTTTTACTTGAGAAAATTTGTAAGAAAATAATATAAAATATTAATATAAAAAAATTATTATATAAGTAAATTTGATAATGCATCTTAAGGATATAACATTTTTTTAATCAAAGATAAAGATTATATTAAATAGAAATTAGTTAATATCAATATCAACAAAAACAATTTATAGTATTTAAAGAATAAATACTTATATTTACTTCTGAAAAAAAAATAGACAAAAATAAAAGAGTGAAACAAGAGAGAAATAAAAAAAATATATTTCTTAATTTAATTGAAAATATTCTTATATGTTTTTGATAGTTTTTGGATTTATTATATATATATATATATATATATAAAATAAGAACTCATATTTACTCTTTACTCTTAAAATTATAAAATTTTCATTCAACATAAACTCGTATACTAAATGTGTATTTGAAAGTATGGTTGTGGTTATTTTTCAAAGTGTTTTTTACTCGGAAATGTATTAAAATAATATTTTTTTTATTTTTAAAAATTATTTTTAACGCATTAAAATGATCTAAAAATACAAAAAATATTAATTTAAAAAAAAATAAAAAAATTTAATTTTCTTAAAAATAAACGGGATGTAAATGTGAAAGGTATTGAAGTCAATCAATCAATTAAAATTAAATGTGTTGAAAACTCTAGGTACGTAGACTTTCCCACCTTCACATTTGACTGTAACGTTGAGTTGACGCCGCTTCTTCCAATTAATTAATTAATACCTCCCTTTTGACTTTTCAATACGAATTATTTTCAACTCAAAGAAAAACAAATATCTAGAACTGTATTTTATATTTTATTTTTTAGTGGTGAAAGTATTGTATTTTTTCTCATAAAACACAGTAAATTGTTACAAATTATTTTGTTCAATCTCTAAGTTTTTGATCACCAACACAACTTTTTTTTTTATCATGAAATATTTGCTCCATCGTACCTTTAATTTCTATTACTTATCTAGCGCTGGTTCACAATTATAACGTTATTAAATATATTTGTTTTATAAGCCCGCGGCAGCACGCGGGATATCATCTCGTGTGTATATATATATATATATCATAAGGCTTTCAAGCATTACTTTCAATTGCATGCACCATCAATTTCTATAATGGCTGCGAGTAAACTGGTTGAATATTTGTGAAAATTAATCCAAAATTAGCCAAACTGATGGGCTTTTGAAATATTCTAGATAATTTTAGTTAAACAAATTTTAAAAAATTGATTCCATTAAATTTTTTTGAACCGAACCAAAGTGTTTGAACTGAACTGATGACCACCCTGCCCTCAAATCCTTGAATTAGTAAAAAAGGATAAACATAGTAGTGTCAAACAACTAATTTAACTCAAAAAATTAAGTATTTTTGATAAGTTTTAAGATATAATTTATACTATCCTCTAAAATATCTTTTCAAATAAAAGTTTTTTGGGTTTAAAATTTACACAGACCCATGTTATTCTATGTTGATTTTTTATCAAATAAGTTGGGATAATGAGATTCAAACTCGTAACTGTTTAGTTATCAAAGATCTAACATCATGTTAAAAAATTAATTCAACCCAAAAATCTTTTTATTAAGATTCTAAAATATAATTTATATTAGTATTTTAAAAGTTCATCTCATATTAAAAAAAAAAAAGTATTAGACGATACAATAACAATTTCATGAGATTTTAACGGGTGGTAGTTGATGCTCTTTCAGGCAGCCCCATAATTATAATTCCAAGTTAGTTGAGTCGGATGATCACATCACGATCGTAATATTTCTTGTCTTGATCATCACATGACAATTGTGTGGTTTTTTTTATTATTATTAATGTGAATATTCAGGTCAACTTGCGTGTACCTCAATTAATTCCATGAACCCTGAAATTATCAATTATATAAATCTTTAATGGTCATCATATTAATAATCACATGGCTCAAACCTGAAACCACAAAAAAATAAACTCGTTCCAATTTATTAGAGTAGTTGTTGCTGCAGGCCTAATATTTATCCCTTCCGTGCGTCAAAATCCTGCAAAAATTACTAACTTTTTTAACTTCTATGATTTAAAGAAATTTTCAGATTTGAAAATAATAAAATTCTCTCATTTAACCAACCACTGTTGTAGAACACCCGGCTACAAGAGGGTCTAGATCGATCCTAATGGAAGAAAAAATAAAAAAATAAAATAAAATTTGGCTCATCTAATCAAAATCTAGGTTGTTTCACTAACTAAGTTGACCCAAATTTGACCTGATCAAAACTCTTACCCCAAAGATTTTCTTTTTTATTGTTTTAATTTAAAAAAATATATATATTTTTGAGAGTCAACCCTCTCGATTCATTACCAAAATCTTATCTTAAATCGGGTTTTACAACTATACCTTTAAGATGATTATCGTCTAGAAATGATTATAAAGCCCAACCTAGAGCAAGGTCGGGGTCGTAAAAAGAAGAGGTCAACTTAGGTTGAATAAAATAAATTAAAGATAAAAACAATATCATTTTAACCCTAAATATTTTTTCAAAACAAAATCAATAAGCTGAGCATCGAGTTTTGATTAAGTTTTACCTCAGGTTCACCAGGGAGCGAGTCAACCCAGGTTTTTAACAGACTCAGATCAGATTAACATCTTAACTAATTTTTTATTCAATTTGGATCGGTTTAGGTTTTTGATCAACTGAATCAAAATTCGATCCGCAAAACCGGTCAAACCACACCCCGGCCGAGTCGAATATGTTGTATCTTTGTTTTTTTTTTTTTTAACGTTTATCTCTAGATAATTTTGCTCTCTTCTTGAGAGAAATCTACACAGGCCTCAACCTCGTTGCACAACTACTCTCATTAACGTGACTATAACATGAATCATAGGTGACGTCGACCCTTAACCATATTGCATTAACGTTCATTTCACATGCCTCATTTGTAACTTCCACCCTAATTAAACAGCTAATTACACAATTGCCAAAATTAATGAACAAAATACCTAGCCAGAATGCATCAAAGCAGCAGAGCAGCTCTCACGTGAAAAATTGGAAAATATGTTATTTTTATAAATAAAAATATATTTTCTTTCATCAAAAATCAAAATTTATATATAGTAGTCATCTTAATTAATACTTTGCGGTTATAGTAATTTTATTATAAAATATTAATTTTATTCCATTCATTTTAAAGATTATCATGTGCAAATTTATACTTGTTAAATAATAAAAAGAAATACTTTATATTAGATTTATAATGAAACAAATAAATTAATCACATTAACTAAAATAAGGAAATATAAAAACAATGATGATTTATATTGTTAAGAAGTGTTTTTATATAAAATAAAAATATAATATTTTATATTATTATTCATTATTGTTTTTACATTTAAAAAATAGTGAATTATTATATAAAAAACTATAAAGAGCCTTAAAATATATTTTTTAAAATTACTATATTACTAATTTGCAAGTTAAATAGATGTTAAGAGAATAATTAAGCTGAATTACACGTCATTAAAAAAGAGTTTTAGATTTTCTATTCTTTAATTATATGTGTGTGAGTTTATTATTTTGGAATAAAAATTAGTAAAATTAACAAAAATTTAATTTCTACTTTAACTTATAAATTTCTAACTTCCGTTTATAATTAAGAAATTCATAAATTAAATTGAAAACTTAAATTCAAGAATTGAAAAAAATAATTACAATCAAACGATTACTCAAGAATCAATTAAAACTAATATAAGAAGGGGAAAAACAATTTAATAGTAATTTCATCAATACTAAAAAAAAAAAAAGAGTACAAAATAATGTAAATTAAAACTTGTTATTTGAAAGAGTAGTCCTTACAACATCAAATTAAGCTCGGAGCTAGCCAAGTTGATTATTCCATGACAAGTACTGAGGTTATTTAGAATCACATTAATTGTTTAAGAATAACCTAACAGCTGAGGTTATTGCCAGGAGCAACACCAAGTTGATTGCAATAATCTCTATAATACCCAATACGAGTCTGTACGGTTCCAGGATTCCCTCCATTACATTCAAGAGCACCATTAATGGCTCGGATTGTTGCTCCAAAACCTTGGTTTAAGACAGGACGGATATTGTTCATCCAAAACCACAGGGCTGTCTTGAATGCCACGACGGGATCCTTTGCGACTATGTCAGGATTGTTCAGTCCATCAAAGTCGTTGCTCTTTCCGGCTGGCCCGTAGTTGAAGTTCCATGATATTTGAAGTGGCCCACGGCCATGGTATTTCTTGCCAGGAACACAAGGGTATTGTTTGTTCTTTCCGTCGCAGTAGTCACGAGATGAACCATTTATTTCTTCTATATAGCAGAAGTCTGCAAGAATAACAAATTAATTATCATGCTAAAGAAGAAATGTTATGATATAACACTTACCATTCACATATGAAACATTGCAAGAGATGTAAATCAAATGGGGTGGAAAAGGAACTTACGTCCAGTCTCGTGTGTGACATGAGCGAAAAAAGCTGCAATCTCTGGCTTAGAAGCATCATCTGAACCAAGTTGACCGAATTGCGAATATGAATTGAGGGCATCAAGAAATGTATTTCTTGTATAGAAGTTTTTCCCAGCACAACCTGCACCAGCTTGACTGATTATGCCATCGAAGAAACTAGGTGTAACAATGTCAGCAACAGAAGCACCACCGCCACTCGGTGTGCTAGGTGAGGCAGAACAGGGCCCCTGTTTACATCCTTGGCCACAGTAGGCATTGCCAGTGCCACAGTAGCCATATTGGCTACAGCAGAGGTTTGCTGCACAGCCACAACTTTGAGCCTCGACCCCTTTTTCGGGCACGGCTCCTGCAAGGATTATGGCTAAGATAATGGTCAGTAGATTACTTCTCATTTTGATATTGATATGCAAAGGAGAGAACAATATCGTTTGTGATGTGCAAATAATTAGGTCTGAGGGTTAATGGCTATTTATAGAGGCACAAAATGCATGAGATATTTGTATCTTTACGTGTTAAAGATCCAGGCCTGCCTAAACTTGCACAGTATCAACTAGTAATTAAAGATAGCAAAATTAACATTTTGATTTGTTTTTGTTTTAGAATATTTTTTTATAATTTTAATCAGTGACGTTTCGTTTTTTTTTTTTTTTTTTTTTTTTTAAAATTTTTTAATTAGCCGAGACCAGACTATGATCATCTTGACTGAACATTTCAAGGTAAAGACAGGTAGTGTTGTGTCTGATAGCTAATTAATTATTAAATCATACTATGAAGCAACTTATTTTGACTTGGTATCTACTGTATTAGATGGATAAAATCCTTTCCTCCCCGCTAGAGCAAGGACGGCAACTCATTAGTTTGATAATTTCATGTTTTTGAAGCTAGATATTTATGTCTTTATATTTAAATAAAAATAATGTTATTTTAATTATTTTTAGATAAAAATCTTTGGATATGTAAAGATAATTGGGTTATATCGATTCAACTCCTGTATTATTTAACTTTTTTTATTAGAAAAACATTAACGATTTCTAATTTGTTTTCCGTTCAAAAAATAATTATTCAACCTATAGCATGACACGAATTAGTAATCTAGTTAATATTATTAAACTACTAGGTTTATTAGGCCATGATTAGATTGTTAAGTTAGCTATATTATAATATAAATATATTTTATAACATATGAAACATAAAAAAAAAAAAAAAAATGAAGTAGCAAGTGTATAGGTTTTTAATTTAGAGGTCCCAAATTCAAGCTTCATGAGTGATACTTGTAGAAACAACACAAAAAAAGGAAAGATAAGAAAACAGCAAGGACAAACAACATAAAATTTTACTGAACAAGGTTACCACACAAAAATCTTAATTCAAAATTAATTACCGAATATTTTTTTTTCACCCTTTCTAATAGGCTCTTTAAATAAACCTAAAATCTGACATAAATCAACTAGGAAACCTAAAAATAAAAAGAAAAAGTAATAAACAATACTTTTTAAACTTAATTTAGAAATCTTTTGAATCGCAGTTTATTACAATGAGTTGGCCACTCTATGAAACTAGACCTCTAGAATCTTCTAGTAAAATTTTAACATGATACAATTATCAAATTATTTGACAAGGAAATTATCTTGTGCGACACATACCACTTCTTGTGTCTAGTCTTGACACATACCACTTCTTGTGTCTAGTCTTGTCCCATCGATATATAAACATCTTCGTAAAACTATCTACTTAGCTTAATTGTTGTAGAACTATGACTGATTTATCATAACCATATGCATCAATAAGTTAACATTTTGTTTACCCAATCAACTAAATTTAGATTAGGTTTATGGTTTGAGAACTTTTGAATAGGTGGTGTTCCCGCACTTTTGAATAGTTTTTAATTTTAAATTAATTTTTTATATTTTTATATTGTTTTTATGTATGCTGTGTCAAAAATAATTAATTTTAAAAATAAAAAATATTATTTTAATATATTTAAAAAAAAAACACTTTATCAAGCAACTCTTTCTTCCTTGAGGCTCAATTGAACTGCCTACTTCTTCTTTTGCTCTACTTCTTCTTCTTCTTCTCCCATAGGTTGGGCCCTATCACTTCTTATTAGGCCCAGCAATTCTTAGTCCATCATTTTATGTCCACTGCTTTTGCCACCTGCGGGAAAGAACACTGGTTTTCCAAGCCTCCTGCAATGGCAATTTCGATAGCATGAACACAATGACTTCATCCGGCGCAGTCGACTGAAATAATCTTCCTTTCATCTCTGACCACGCTAAAGAAGAAACAAGAACATCAAACTTTTGAGATTGTTATACGTACAAAAACAATAGCACAGTGCAATGCATGGAAGTTCTTTATTTAAGTATAGCAGAATGATTCAGAATAAAAAACATGGATGAAATGACCTTTCGCGACCTCAATGTTCTTCCCATATCTTTACAGTATTTTAAACAAATAAAGACAGCAACACCAAACGATCAAACTTTGTTAGTACATCATCAAAGCCAACTAAATAGCAAAAATGGAAGCAGTGCAGTGTCTGATACATCATCATCAACAACAACAATAAAGCAATAATCTCAATCTAGTTTATACCAAATCCGGCTGTTTTTTGAATCCTGTTTTCAAAACAGAGAGAAATCACGCCTTTTCTTTTCAATGACAAGGCTGCATGCATTCCGCAAGTAAAAAGCTAATTAAAAGATAGTTACCTGTTCTAAGGTGCTTGCTTCAGACATTAAACAATTTTAGCGAACTAGCAAATGTAAAGCTGGTCAGTGTTTGAGAAAAGCAAATAATTTGCAAGTAATTAGCAGGAGTTGGGATTTGATTACCTTCTCCGACAAGATTGGATAAATGGAGCTGTCTATTGAATTTCTCAAATTTTCATTCATTTATTAGGGACGAGGATGTTGAATAGTTTAAGGCTTAAATGAGCCCTCTGAACAGGGGATTACACCTGTCTTTTAAAGTCAAAAACACGGGAGGGGGGGGGGCATCATTTTTTAAGTATAGGCACTCCTTGCTTTTATGCAGGATCATGAAATTTCCCAGTAAGGTCTTAAAAAAGGCACTCAATTTTCAATATAAAGATACATGCTACAAGATATCCACAAAATCTTTCATATCAATGACAAGCAGAACACTGAATTTTTTCTGAAACTGCAACAAGAAGGGCAGTCAACAAAAACCCATCAATCAATCTATAATCGCTCAAAGAATACTTTCCAGAAAACAGCCTGAGCACGCTTGTGGTGAATAGGAAGTTAGGAGGGAGTGAAAAATATCCTTTCATAGGAAGTTTAGTAGCCAAAGGCTTTCAGACTCTCTTTGGTTTCTTCTTTACGTCCCCTTCTTTCTTATCACCTTCTGCTGCCTTTTTCTTATCCTTCCTTTCCCTCTTCTTTAGAGCTGTCATGTGAGCCTTGAGAATAGTTGCATAAGAAGCTTGGAAGCGCTGGTGATCCCTTGCCCCAACCTTCCCAGACAAAAAGCAAAGAGATACTGTTAGCCAGGCTGAACAGATAAATGAATATACGACATGATTAAAGAAAGCACTGAAGAATGGTGAATACATATCAAGCCCTACTATGTTGTTACAAAAGATAAGGACCAAGATGGAAAAACAATTCTGAATTAACACATCTAGGCATAAGCCAAGGTCTTCGATCTCTTGTTGACACCAATGGGCCTAGCAGCACAGTAGGAGATACCTCTAGCACTAGGCAAGAGGTGCCAGGTATGGAGTTGAACCTCATCCCTCCAAAAGACCTTCAATACATATGCCCCTACAAGCATACAGGCACAATTCCTTTTCCATTGAACTACCTCCAAAAGACCTTTCTAATGTCTTATCATTTGAAGGCCTAGAAGCATTTTTCAACACAACATAACATGAAGTCCTCA
>Ga0307518_10000797_pt1 | contig 23644 bp, 14 predicted proteins | sample 25_EM_MG_FD_203889 | JGI IMG/M metagenome (GOLD analysis project Ga0307518, IMG submission 203889) | Populus trichocarpa ectomycorrhiza microbial communities from riparian zone in the Pacific Northwest, United States - 25_EM | ecosystem: Host-associated > Plants > Roots > Unclassified | place...
TATAATTCCTTTGTATTTAGGTTAACTTAAGCACTCATAATAAACATATTATTGAGAATTCTAGCCTCCTTTTATGTTTGATCTGAATTACTTTAACAAACACCACCATACTGTGAAGAACAATAGCAAAGGATTTCCTCGTCCCAATACTTTTCTTCTGTTGTAAGTGTTCATAAGTTCTATAAATTTGCTTATCTTCATAGTTTTACTAAATGTCAGTTTCTTTACTTTGAACTGACATTTGATGACCCGCCGACTCGAGGCTTGGTACAGGCTAGATCAGTGGAAATACCTGATCTTATTTTTTTTAATCAAAACAACATCGTATTAGTGGTTTCTAACTATGCATAAAACCACCATCCCGCTCCTCCGTATTATTCTTTGGACACCGACTTTCTAACTGCACAGTTATTGGATCGATCCAACCTTGAAAGTATATGTTGGCTTCCATTAATGTCCTCTTAGCTATACAACCTCTAGTTTAAATGATATTTCTGGGACACGATGTCTGAAAGGACATTTGGATTGGAAGGTGCCAACCTCCAAAGGTACTACTCTGGCATATGGGATTGGTGGATGGTTCAAGAACTCACATGGTTCATCATCCATCACAGTGCATTAATTAGATGGCCCCTCTGTTTATCATGTTCATGAAGCAAATCTGAGCATTCATTTTAAATGGAGTTATCTTGCAGCGATTAATATTGCCCTTGATTTGATCTTTTGAGCTTAGAATAGGAGAAGATTTGCTCACTATGTTAACTATTTTTAACTTTCATTTCTTGGGGTAGATTGACAACAATTAGAGTGCATTTGAGCTTGGATTGACATGATTTGACAGTGCCATTGGTAATGTGATATCAAGCTTGTGCTATAAGAGGATTATGCTATAAATGACTTGGGCATGAGGCGTGCATAAAATCTGAGCACAAGTGATTGAAAGGAGTGTCCCCCCTGAGACATCTCTTTCTTTTGAGAGACAGAAGAAGATTCTCAGGGAGGTGGGCACAGTTATTGCTGTATTAGACTGCTTGTTCATGTTCTTTGCAACGTAGCTTTTCTGGACTCTCCATAATAATATACACGCACTTGTGAGTTTTGGAAACAGATCTTGAGGTGTTGCAACTGTGATGTGAAGCTTCAATTCAAGAACCTTACAACCTGGTTTTTTAATCTTTCACAGATCCAGAGAAGTTAAATAGTTTTCATTTCTATGCAATGCATCAAGTTCTCAATCACTGCAACTTGGAACCTAACACAAGATGAGTTCTTCATGAATATCTTCGGCACTTCTCCACTGTTCATATGCACAGTAAAAACATAGCCGTCACACTCAATCCAAAGTCTAACTCGATGAAATACCCAGATCACTAGGCTATTGTGTCAACTCGCGGGTCATTAGATTAATATGAATTAATTTTAAAATAGTATTACTTTTTATAAAAAAAAATTAAAAAAATATTTATAATGTTTTTAAAATATAGTTTGTATATTAGGTAGAACTTTATTTTAAATTGAAAAGATAAGAGATTTTGTTATATCATATAATATGAGGGATATTAAATCAATAGATTTTGATGTTGGAGGAAAGTTTTCGAGAAAAAATATAAAATTAATATATATATATATATATATATATATATATAAAATATGACACTTGACACTTGGTAAAATTTACAGACCTGTTAATTTCTTACTAAATAATTATCACTGTACATATCAAATTTTACAATGATCTAGCAATTTTTTTCACTAATAATTAATAATAAATTAGATATAGCCGACCCGGTTAAAAATATTTTCTTCTGATTTTGATTAGCACGAGTAAAAAAAAAACAAAGAAAACAAGACGATGAAAAAGAAAAGGAAGATTTTTTATTTCTAAAAAAAAATTATATATATGTAAAATAAAATAAAAATATATAGAGAGAAAAGGTTGATAAGAGACAGCTGGCATTGGAAAGGTTAGTTCTGGGACGCGCAAACACCGTCTATCATGATCTGTAAAAGGGCCCCGCATTTAACGGCTTCGTTCCCGTCACTTCGGCGCTTACCCTGTTGGTTAACGCCGTTTAAGAAAAATTCTTCTAGCCGTTGTTCATTTTGAATGTTGTTTGGCGGATGGTGAAGTCTCTCTTTCCCTTTGATTTTCCCATTTCAGCGGCCCTTTTGCCTGTAGAATTGCTAGCACAAATTCTTTATGGTGCTGGGAAATGGTTTGGCAATCTAATATTCTCTTAAGCACATGCATTTATTTCTTCATATTTTTCTATAAAAAAAAGAACTATTTTATTCGCATTTTGGACACAAATTTCTTAGAACATAAAACAATACACTTATATCATTAAAAACTTTTTGAAATATTATTTAACTCGGTACAAGCTTAAAAAAAATCATACATAGCTCTTTGATTGATATTTAGATAGTTTGTCAACCTCGTGACTCGAGTTATGAACCCATTTGATTTAATTAATTTTTTTTTCATTATACGATGTGAAATATAAAAATTGATTTATCATCAACCAAACATCAAGTGATAAGATTAAATAAAAAAACTCACATTAAATGAAGGAATTGGAGGAAAAAAAAACAAAACATGGAAACAAAAGGGTTAAAAGATCCTGGCTTGACTCTTTGATTAATATTTAGTCTATCTGTCAAACTTGTGACTCGAGTTATGAAACCTACAGGGTCAATTTCTTTTTTTTATGATAAAAAATACAAAAATTAATTTACCATTAATCTAGTACTGAATAATAAAATTAAATAAAAACTTCATGCTAGATAATGAAATTAGAAAAACAAATCAAGAAAAAAAAAGTTTTGTTGCGTTGACCTGGGCTTGTTCGAAAGAACCAGGCAAGTAACCTTAAGGGAGACCTGCGTGTCTGGCTTATGTTTTTTTTTTTTATACAAGGGGTGGATAACATGTTATCTATTTTTTTTTTTTTTTTTGAGAAAAACAAACAAAGATGACAGATCACTTGTGTTTGTTTTAGAGAAAATGGTATATAACCCCCTAAAACTCAAATTCACAACCTTAGATTTGCCTTGCATGCTGACCACTCGCCACAAATTTGATTTAAAACAATATATTAAATTGTGTATAATATTCAAATGATCAGTGAATTTAACTCTTATTGTTTTAGTTATGCTTATAATTTTTTAAATTAACAAATAAAAATTATTTAGAATATATTTGGTTGCTGTCTTGTGATATAAGTAACGTGGATGTTAAGAATATAAAAAACATGTCACTTTAATTTTTCAGTTTTAAAAATATAAAAATTTATTCATCTCATAAATATATTATCAATAACAATACAATATGTTGTTTATTTTTATTAATTAGATTGATATGTTTGAAACGGGAATCATTTGCACTTAATAGAATTAATGAATGTGTAATATTGATCGTTGTCAAATAAGATAATTATTTAAAAAATTTAAATACGAATACATGAATTGTATTTCTAAAAAAATTTAATTTTTTTTAAATTTTTTGTGTGTGCTTGTAGATCGTTTTGATGCTTTAATGTTAAAAAAAAAATTCATATTATTCTAATATATTTTTTAAAACAAAAATACTTTAAAAATTAATATTTACCATTATTCCAAACAATTACTAAAAACAGAAGTGTCCAAGAAGAAAAATCCATTAAACAAGTGTTAGTTGACGTTATGTTGATTGCTGGGAAGGAAAAACGCGCTTTAAGTAACGTTAACGGATACTTGATGTAAGCTAAAATGGAACGGGACCATGTGGGAAAGAGAAAACGTGTTTCGGTTAAGATTCTTGAACGAGCTTGAAGAAACGATAAGTGCGGGTGTGTTTGGCATTTTATAGCTTTAGCTGGTATAAAAAATTATAAATTATAATTAATATTTTTTAAAAAAACTTCCAGTTAAACTCATGTAAAATTAGTTACAGTATATATTAATTAGTTACATTTTCAAATATATAATTGGGGGCGAAACAGAAACAAATACTGCATCACATAAAAAAAAAACTTACTTTCAAAATATAGTTATCAAACAAACTTGGTATAAGTTGATTAAAAAAAATTAATGAATTATTGTGTCAAATCAAAAATTATTGAATCAACTCAAGTTTATATTTTTTTTTAAAAAAAAGTAATATTATTTTATTTTTTAAATTATTTAATTTTAACTTCACCAAAATTTAATTAAATCAACTCCGTGTGTAAAATTCTAATAACTATAACTCTAATTTCTCTTAATTTTAATTTCCTTTTCTCCTCTCCCTCCCTCCCTCCCTCCCTACCAAACTACTATAGAAGAAGGAGAGAGAAAAAAAGACAAGCAGCTACGAGGAATATGTCCATCATCTCTACGAGGTTGACATCTTCATTCTTCCCTTTCATACTTGCTGTCAGTGGGCAAGCATTTTGGTGGGATTTGGTGCCAAACTTTTGCCAAGGGCCTCCATAATATCTCCTTCCCATTTTGAAACCCAAAAAAATTTAATTTTTTTTATTAAAATTTAATATAATTTATATGTTTTGGATCGTTTTAATATGTTAATGTCAAAAATAATTTTTAAAAAATAAAAAATATTATTAGCATGCATTTTATTTTTATATTTTTGTACGAATCCAATGACACTGATATTTTTACCAGTTAACTATGCATTTTTCCATAATAAATATTTTCATCTTCAATGCTTTCGTTTCTTCTGAGCCATCAATTCAAGCTTAGTTGGAATCCATTAGCAACTAAACCTTGGCTACTAATCATTGACCAACATAGTTCTAAGCACTGCAGTATAAAACAATGATAACATATCTTTAATCTTTCAACCATTTGTATTAGAAATTTATAATTTGACCCGGCATTCCCAAATATTATAATTAAGTTCCAAACATGCATTCTTGTGCAATCCACACAAAATCATGAGTTGAATTGTTCTTCTGAAAAAAAAAAAGTAGTTTATTTGTATAGAATATGAATATATGATGCAAAAAAAAACACATAAAAAGGTCAGATTTCCAGAACTATTAGCTGTCATATTAAACCTAAATATAACTAGGGCAGGGTTTTCACAAAAAAAAAAATAACAGAAAGTCAACCCGGCATGACTCAGTTAAAAACCCGAGTTATTAACAATTCAATCAACTTTTATTGACTTTTTAATTTTTTCCAAAACAATATTGATTGAGTTTTCTTAAAGAAATTAAACTAACCCTGATCAATACGTCTAACTCGTGAAACAAGGGGTCTCGTGAAACAAGGGGTTTAGTATCTGTTTGATAATGTAGTAGAATCTGTATTTTAAAGTGTTTTTCACTTTAAAATCAATTAAAATAATATATTTTATATTTTTTAAAATTTATTTTTAATATCATGATATCAAAACAATTTTAAAATATAAAAATTAAAAATTAAAAAAATCTTTAAAAAACACTGTAAAACCAAATTCCAAACACCCCGTTAGTTTGATGCTGACCGGCTGACCGGCTGGTGCCCTAGCTTAATCCTTGTAGTTAGTGGCTGCCATGAACTTAGATAAAGCAATGGCAATTTGGTAAATAGAACGAAACATCAAAGTCAATAATGAATAGTTGCCCACTTACAAGTCTTCAACTCGGCAAGCCCTTAGCTGTTGTCTTACCTCATGAAGCGAAAAGAATAAAGAAACCTTATAAGCTCATAGACACATCCAGCACAGTACCATCCCTGCAGAGAGAGAAAAGAAGCCCACAAGAAAAGAAAGTGAGAAACCATTAATTCAGGAAAACCTAGCTAGAAAGAGAGTTTCTTTGTCTATATTCCTTTTCAAGAAATGGCAAAGTGGAGTTCTTGGTTCTTGATTTCAGCTACAATCTTGATCTTGATGGCGATGGGCTTATCATCCACCGTTCAAGGAAGTGGGGATCACCATCTGGGGTGGATTCCTGCCACTAGATCATCAGTCTGCAAGGGGTCTATAGCAGAGTGCATGGCTGAGGATGGAGAAGAGTTTGAGATGGACACAGAGATCAACAGGCGTATTTTAGCAACTACCAAATACGTCAGCTATGGTGCGCTTCAGAGGAACAATGTTCCTTGCTCTAGGCGTGGCGCTTCTTACTATAACTGCCAGAGGGGGGCCCAGGCTAATCCTTACAGCCGTGGATGCAGTCGCATTACAAGGTGCAGGAGTTGAATTTTATTTATTTACTGATTTTTTTTACAATTTTTTTGCCTTTTTTACATTTTTTTTTAATGGGTTTGATTGTCATACTTGAGGGCAAAAGACAGGGAAAGGAGTCGGTGGTGTTGGGTCTTCGATGTTATTTGTTGATGGAAAAATTGTTGTCATAAACTATATTTGAATGTCTTTGTAAAAGATTATTGTTAAGTATTACTATTATTCTTTTTTCTTCTTCAAGTAGTTTTCTCTAATTTTTGCAATGGGATTTTTTTTCTCCAATTTATTCTTTTAGATTTGTTAATTTCGGTGGAAAGATCTGTGGTTTAAGTTTGATTGATTTTAAATTTGGATATGTGCAATTTCACTCTCTTTAATTCCCTTGGTCAGTTTCTTTTCTCATAAATAACTCTTAATTACTGTTGAATTGTTGGATAGGGTAGCAATTTATGCCTAAGGATTTTTTACCAGTGAGTGTTTTTTTGTTTTTCAATCTAAAAATTGATTTTTTAGGTATTTTTGCATAATTTTAATATATTAATATTAAAAATAAAAATATTATTTTAATATATCTTCAATTAAAAAAAACGTATACATGGTAATATCAAATACAAACTAAATTTGAGCCCTGTTTATTATTGTTATTATAGAGGTTTTTTTTTCATTCTTGGTTCCTGCTTGTTGAGAAATTGTAATATTCTATCGGGACTTGTGCGTGAGCATGAAAATTCTCACCGCTGACTGGTAGCCTTCTTAAGGGGGTGTTTGGAGTGCCTCTGTGTATATATATATCTTTTCAAAAGCTTTTAAAAAAATAATTAAAGATTAAATTGAGTAGGGTTAATTTTGCCAACCCGCAATGTAATTTTAGGTCGGGTATTATAACTATATACGTCTATAATTGATGAGAAATTAAAGCCCTTCACGTGAGAAGTGATCGGTTGAGAGGGTGTTTGGTAGTGTGGTAGTGGTTGCTTTTCAAATAGTTTTTCGTACCGAAATACATGTCAATGATGTTTTTTCATTTTTTAAAAATCATTTTTGACATCAGCACATCAAAACGATCCAAAAAGTACAAACCGCACTTAATTTTAGCAAAAAAAAAAAATTGAAATTTAGTGAGAAGCAGGTTAAACCGCAGAGCCAAACAGGCTAACTTGGGTTGTTATTGGCACCTAAGAAAATTAAATGTGGAAGCTCGTATTGTTAATTCTCTTTCTTTTCTTTAATTTCTTTGGGTGGCCAAGTAGTAGTGTTTGTTAATGATTGGTCTCCTTTGCCAAACCACGAAATTCTTTCCAATGATTTTGCTTTTACATTGTTGGGATTTCATGTTTCAACTTTAGTAAAAGGTTAGAGATTAGTAGACATGTTTGATTTTTTAAAAAAAAAATTATTAAAATAATATTATTTTAATTTTTAATATTTTTTTTATTGAGTCTTCTCACCCATCCATCCATCCCCCGAGGCCTGCCTCGAGCTGAAATTAAAGCTTTTCATGGTTGGGTTTTAGATAAAACATTTATAGAGTTGATGCATCAATGAGAATTCAATGTTCTCAATGGATTGGTTGAATTATTATTATAGTTTTCGATTGAACTCAATTTGAAAACAATAACATGTGATGTGATGCAAATATCTAAAGGGGTTTTGGTACGGATGTATTAAGGATTTTTTGGAAAATTAATTTGATACATTTAAATATTTTTGTGTTTGATTGCTATGTGTTCTATGCATTAAATTGTCCATAAAATTAGAGTTGTGATAGGAAAAAAAAAAAACTTGAGATGACAAGCACCTATTATTTTCCTAAATGCCCCTTCCCCTTCCACTTTTAGATTCATTTTAATATGTTATTTTTAAACATGGATTGTATATGTGTATGTATTAAAATAAAAAAAAAATCAAATTAATATCTTGTTACCAAATCATGCTTTTTTGGTTAAGATTTAACAATAAAATAATAAATTGTTGGGCTTGGTTAGTGTTCTAGATCATAAGAGACAAATACAGAAAAGACAACAACGTGTTTGTTTGAAGATATAGAAACAAAAACGAAAACATAAAATAAATCTATCTGTAAAATAGTTTTAGAGTGAATTTTCTATATTTTCAAAATATAAAATATATAAAATTATATCTTTACTATCTTCATATATTTTTGTTCCGGGTTAATAACCGAACACTATATTACTGTGATAGAGCAACCCATGGGGTCTTACATTGTAATTTTCAAGTTTAGTCTATGGTACCATCAAGATCCCCAAACCAATGGAACCAAAGAATTGCGAGAAATCTCTTGTTTGAGAGGGTCGAGATTAAGTTATTAGATTCATTACTTTATAATTTGCTAGCATCAACATGTATGAATCTCTATTCCATGTGGATTTTGATGGAGAGTATGATAGCGGTTGTTTTTTAAAGTATTTTTCACTTGGAAATATATTAAAATAATATTTTTTATTTTTAAAAAATTAGTTTTGACTTCAATAAATCAAAATAATCTGAAAATATTAAATAATTTTAATATAAAATAAAATAAAAATAAAAAACATTCAATTATTTTAAAAAATATTTTTGAAACTCCAACGGATTCATCATCATTGCCATTTCTTTTAATGGACACGTGACTGCTGCAAGAAGATGGGCTCGCTTTGATGAACGCCAGGTCAAGTCATGTCCAAAAAATACATTAGGGTGACACAACACACGTGAGGCCCGACAATCTTCAATGGGATGACAGTTGACAGATCAATGTATATGCCACCAGGACACCTTTCTTTGATTTGTTCCTGACATGGTTACTAGGAATCTAATCGGACGCCAAATATCTTCTGTTTTCACCTTTATATGTTTTTTTTAGTGATTTTGAATGTATAAATATAAAAAAAAATAAAAATTTTTAAATAAAAAATATTTTACATCAAGATATCAAATACACATTAAATCTTGTACAATATCTAATTGAATAGCGTGGTCTAAATTCTATATAGCAATTTATAAGATAAAAAGTTACTCTAAATTAATTTTTTTATTAAAATAATAATATTTAATTTTAACCCAAATAGATTTAACTAGATTTAACTAAATTATTGGTAAATTTACTGAATTAATTACATTTTATTAGATTAATCTTAAAATCAATTCAAATTAAATTTTTGTCGAGACTCTTATGGGATCAACTTGCCAAGCAAGGACTCGTTTGATAATTACAATCCCGCGGTGCTAGAATATTTTCGGTCCATGTAATTGGATGATAAATCAGTAAATTGAATATTTGATGATGTTATGAGATCATTTGTTGAATAAAAAACTTTTGATTTCGCATTTGCTTGGTAAAGTCGTCTATGTTTGAGATTTATCATTGACGCAACATGCATTTGCTTCTTCTACACGGGACTATTTAGGGGAAAAAAAATCATATTGCCAAATCAGATAGAAGTATCTGAAAAGGGGTAAATTTATCTAAATTTATTGTATTTTTTTTCTTTTTATATCATAATTATTAATTCTAATATGGCTAGGTGTTTGGATTCATAACAGAACATGATTAATTCGCCATTTTACTCGAACCAAGTGTCAAAGAAAAGTTAACTTGAAGAGAGTTAAATTCACATGACGAGTCAACTCGTGATTTGAATAAAACTTGATTTGAATTTTTATTTTTTTTGTTATAAAATGACATTATTTTATTTTTTTATAAAAAAAATTGAGGGTCTTTTGTAATTATAACTGAAGTTTAATAAATTTTTTAAAAAATAATACATGTTAAAAAAGTATTTAAAAAATAACATAAACGCAACCACTATTATTGTTTTAATTTTTTTTTTCAAATGAGGGTCTTTTGTAATTCTAACTAAAGTTTAATAAAAAAAATTAAAAAAACAATACATGTTAAAAAATATTTGAAAATAACATAATTTGAATACAACCATCATCAGGAACAATGATTAAAAACAATAACCATTGAAAATAACAACTCTACACAATTGCTATTGAAAATAGTGGTTGTTTTAAAAGTCCATTCCAAATAAAATTAATTCACAACTACAAAAGTCAATTTAAATATTTATGAAAATTCAATGATAAAAAATAAAATTCAAGATCTAGTGCTAAAAAAATAATAGATCATCAGGATACACTTAAGCTCTGTTTTTGACACACTTAATATCGTTAGAAAGATTTCGACAAGATGATTCTACTTACACCTTCAAAGACTATTAAATATAATTGTAATTTGTCTGATTTTTTGTTCAGGATTAATTATGACCTCATTTAATGATTTTTCAAGGTAGGCTTAGAATTGTCCAGTTGAAAATTTTCTTTCCATTTTTTTCTCCCTCCATATTTCTCTCCTTCCATGTCATCGTATCTCCTTAATCATTGGATCTCAAATCTTATTTTTTAGTCATTGTATTTTTATATAATTTTGAGTTGATTATTAACAAAGTTAACTATTTTGCAAAAGAAAAAAACATTATTACACAATAACTATTTTTAATAACGGTTGTGTGTATAATATATATTGAAAAACACGATTATATTTAAGCTATGCTAATTTTTTTTTGTTATTCTTCTAAAATTAATTCAAATTAATCCATCTAATATTGAAGTTTTGAATAGAATCAAATCATATTCCTAGTAGAGTTTAATTACTCTGTTTTATGTAATACAATAATTTTATCAACAATATAGATCGAACAAATAAATAACATCCGAATTTAATATTAATGAAAACGACCCACGACCGATGGAAAGTTTTTGAGAATTGAATCAATTTATGGTAAACCAAAAAGCTTACCTTAATAAGCTTTCTAGAAAATTCGACAACAAAGCGTGTCCGTACGATCATTGCCTTCCCATAGCACACAAACTTAGCAACTAAGTTTAGGAGTAAACTACCCCTTGATGCCAGCTATAATTCCACCAAATCACAACCCTCCACGTGCCAGTCCAACTCTCCCAGTAGCCGTCCATTCACACCGATTCCCGTGCTCCCCATTTCACACCGAGATCCGTGCCCTTTCCTTAATCCCCTCTATAAATAGAAAAATTCCTCCTTTTATTTTAATTCATTGTCCCATTTCGAAACCATAATTTTCTCAACCGGCTTTGATCAATTTTCTTGCAACCTCGTCATGGCTGAAAATGATGTCAACATGCAACAGCAACTGGTAAGGATTTTTCTTTTTTCTTTTTCTTTTTGTATTGTTGTTGAATTGGTTTTTTTTTTTTTGGATTGATTTTTTTTAAAATTCTTTTTTGGGTTTTTGGGATCTTGTTTTGATTGAGTTTTTGGAAATTGGGTTTTTGAAGGACAAAGAGGAGGAGGAGAGGAGGCTGAAGTACTTGCAGTTTGTGCAAGTGGCTGCAGTACATGCTGTGTTGACGTTTACAAACCTCTATATTTATGCTAAAGACAAGGCTGGACCGTTGAAGCCCGGTGTGGAGACTGTTGAGGGGACCGTTAAGAGTGTTGTTGGACCTGTTTATGATAAGTTTCGTGAAGTTCCTATTGAGGTTCTCAAGTTTGTTGATCGCAAGGTGAGTTTATGAGTTTCTTTATGGTGCACGGATGATAGAGATTGTACATTTGCAAGGTGGTGCATGTGGGCTATTGTGTTTTTGATATGAGATATTATATGCTTTTTAATGCACGTATGATGAAGATCGCACAATTGCAGGGTGATGTACGTGGCCTTGTGTTCTTTTTTCTATACGGGATGCTTTTGTTCTTACAATTTTCTTTTTCTATGTTGATTGCTTATGATTTAGATGAAAGTGGCATGGTAAGGTTTGTTGTGAATTGTGATAGGGTGTGTTATTGAGGTGGTTGAAAAGGATGGACTAATCCTAGTTCTTATCGGTTCCAATTTTGTTTTGCTATGTTGATTGCTTATAATTTAGATAAAATAGTATTGTAAGTTAGATTGTTGTGAATTGTGATAGGGTGAGTGTTGTCAACGAGGTTGAAGAGGATGGACTAATCCTAGGTCTTATTGGTTCCAATTTTTTTTGCTGTGTTGATTGCTTATGATGATTTAGATAAGGAAAATAGTTTTCTTTTCATGGCTATAAGCTAATTTATGCTCTTTTTTTTGCCTTCTGGTTAGCCGATTCTTTGCTTATTGTTTGTAATTGAGTTCATGTATGTAGTCGTTCTTTTCTTTTGTTTGGTCATAAGATAAGATTGAGGGCATGGGAACCAGATTGGTCATTTATAAAGACCTTGTTTTTTGAAAGAAAGAATGCTCTGCCTCTCTGAAGATGCTAAGATTAGTCTATGATCTGATTGTCTGCTTTTCTATATACCTTATGGTGATAGAATTGAAATTTTAGGCTTGTTTAATTAATCATGCATGGTTTTGGAGGATTTGGTTGTGAATTGAAACCTTCCCTGGTTGCAGGTGGATGAATCTGTCACTAATATGGACAACCATGTGCCCCCACTCGTCAAACAGGTGTCATCCCGAGCACTCTTGGCAGCTCAAAATGCTCCAGTGGCAGCTCGAGCAGTGGCTTCTGAAGTTCAGCGTGCTGGTGTGAAAGAAACTGCCTCCGAATTGGCAAAATCTGTTTACTCCAAGTACGAGCCTACAGCCAAGGAGCTCTACTCCAAGTACGAACCGAAGGCAGAACAAGCTGCTGTCTCTGCCTGGCGCAAGCTCAATCAGCTCCCACTCTTCCCTCAAGTGGCTCAGGTGGTTGTGCCAACTGCTGCCTTTTGTTCTGAGAAGTACAATCAAACCATACTCAGCACTGCAGAGAAGGGATACAAGGTATCCTTGTATTTGCCCCTGGTGCCTACCGAGAAGATTGCTAAGGTCTTTAGCGTTGAAGTGCCTGAATCAGCCCCATTGGTTTCCAGCTAGACACAAGTCTGATGTCTGATGCTCTTTACAATTGGGATATTAAGTGTGAACGTTTTCTTTTTATTTTTTTGAAACTATCTAATGACTTGGTTGTATCTGTATATGGAAAGGCATGTCCAGACTTCACGTTTGGATATTTTGTTTTAATTTTGTCTTTTGGGTTCTATTTCAATCATGGCAATGGATGATTTATCATGTGAATTCCTGAACTTGTCTTCCATTGCTTGTTTTGTTTCTCTTCCTTTTCTATATACAGGCAGTCTATTTACTATTTAGCATCTTCAGATCCCATCCCTTCATAGGATCTGCTATCTGCATGTAGGAAAACCCAGCATTCTGTGTACTGATTTAGATGCTTTTTATACAGATTTCTGTGAAGGGAACTAATAAATTTGATCATGTGGATACAAGTGCTAATCACCTGGAAAAATATTGAGGTGTTCTTTAAGTTCTACTGCTATGTTTTTGATTTGCAAGTACATTCTTGCTTGCAGAACCAAACATATGAACTGGTTCTAGGCTTGATTCTCGAGTTATTTTGAATATATTATTTTTATTTTAAAAATATATTTTTAATTTTTTTAAACTTTTCATATGTCTAGGTTATTCGAATTTAGCCGATCAATATCAAAGCAATTCAAAATAAAATCCAATTGGATCATCCTATTAGACCATATTTTAAGAAGCTCAGGAATGCATCGATGATCAGGAATGCATCGCTTACAGATGATCGGGAATGCATCGCTGACGGATGACGTTAAACTATGGAGAGTATGGAGTCTTAACTTTTATCTCCTGAGAGCAATTTGCTCACTGCCCACGCAGAATAAAAATGGGTTCCTTCTAGATGAAAAGAAGGGACAATGGACATCTAGCATCAAGAATCGCCAAAAAGAATCCTCAAAGAAACCACCAGAAAAACTAATGGTTAATCACTCATTTAGCTTCCACCACCACACCACTAGCCTTTGAAACCCTTGACCTGATGGATTCGACAAGCTAAAGGGAGAGGCTGATATGCCGATAAAGATGCCGTCGTCTCATGAAATCTTTTTTCTGATTTGTTTTTCACTAAATTGAAAATAAAAGCCCAACCCAATATTGAAATCCACGACCCTAAAACAGTAAAACTACACAATGGCTTGCCAGAAAAAGCCATGCCTAAATTGGTTTGAAGCTACGCTGAAGGAAACGAGACACTGTTGAGCAATGTTATTAGATCTAAACCTAGCTGAACTAGGCTAGATTTTGGTGGAAGTTTACATGATTTAACCTAGTTGATTTGTTATCGGTTGACCTTTATTCAAATGAAAACATTCAACCCGCTTACTATGAAATCTCTGCTTACAGCGTGCTTAACTCTATGTTTGATATCTTGATAAGAAATTCTGCCAGTGATGTACTTTAGCAATGTTTCTAGTGGCACAACTTGTTGTGGACCGAGGGTGTTCATGATTAATGCCTGTTGAAGGTGGTTCGACAAATCATACATCCATGAAGAAGCCAATCTTATTATTTAGTGAGAGAACAAGAAAAACACAACAATGAAGGATGAGGAATCATCCAGTCTACTTAACTTCTAATCTCACTCGTTTTCTCTCTTAGCAGTGCTGCAATGGCAGCCACTACTTGCTGCCCTTGACAGCTCACTCTCTCCTTCTATTTCCTTATATTAATTCTGGCTCATCTATTTGGATATTGGCGAGTAAAGCTGAGAGCAAGAATAAGTCAATGGGGTTGTGAATCCTACCGTCAGATTAGCTGATGGATGAGTTGTGTAACGAAGTTAACTCTTCAGTCTGATGTGCTAGTTTTAATGCCTAGGTTAGGGAAACTCATTCAAGTAAATTTCCTAATGCTAAGTGCCCATTTGTGTTGGGGAGCAAGGTTGTTATGGATTAGTTCCTCTACAAAAGTGTTTGATTATCTAGCAGTAAGGTTGACTTCAGAAAGGGAAATTGGCATCAGTGTGGATGTGGTCTCTCAAGCAGGCCTCCTGTGGGAAATGGTTGTGATGACCCTCATTCATGAAATGGGGTGCCATACTTTTTCTTGCAAGAAGGCAGAAATCCTGGGAAACGCTACCTTTTTGAGTCCTCACTTTAGCATGCAAAGCAAGAACCTTGAACTGTTCGTGTTCATTGGTCTACTCTAAACCTTTGGAGAACTTAGCATCCCTCGCCTTAATTTATTGGTATAGTGAAAATCCTTCGTCAACATAGAAAATTATGTAATATATAATATAATTTTTGAGTTGTTTGACATGGCACTAGTTTGGTATTTCTGCATCATGAAACAAATTAGGACCCACGTAGAATCCTAGATGACATAGATTGCACATTCATAATGATATGTATGTTTATCTTTCAAGTTTGCTCACCCTTTTCTGTAATTACTTCTTGGGGTAGTATTCCTATAAGCTTCTCTCCCAATCTTTTCATCCACTGTTATTTTTTAATGTACTTTCTGTATGCTAACCATTCAGGTTGGAATGGAGACAGAAGGCTTTGCCATCCATGATTCAATGATGCAGTTAAAGAATGAGGTGGGGTTCTCTTCAAAAATTACTATGGCCCTATGACATCTCTTATTTTCAGTTATGGGGAGTAGCAATAGCATTAAAGGTAGAGATGCCCACTTACAGAGATGTTATTTTAAGAAGGCATGCATGCATGCTACAAATTTTCTTCAGGATGCATCTATACCTTTATGATATTGCTAGCTCCATTGCAGGAAACACACTCTTTATTTCAAGTAATATGATTTTAGATGATTGTTTGTTTGTGCTCTGTTTTGTTTTCGTTGTCACATGGTTGCTTTTGCTTGTGCAGAAACATACAGTTGCTTTAGGAGCTGCGGGTGGCCAGGCTTGTCTACTACTGGCTGCTGGAACAAAGGGCAAACGACACATGATGCCGCATGCAAAAGGTATGATGGAGTAGGCTTGACGAATTTGCAAATGGAGAGAGTTCTTATGCTATCGTTCAATCTCCTATTTGACATTAAGTGTTTCAGCCGTGATCCAACAGCCTCGTGTTCCTTCATTGGGGTTGATGCCTGCTAGTGATGTTCTTATCCGTGCCAAAGAGGTTCGTTAAACCCATTTTATAGCTTGAATGGCAGGAATCAGGATCATTGTTATTTTTCAACTTGGCAATTTTGCTCTTATTTCATGTTACTGTCCATCACATTCCAAAAGCAATTTCTGTACTTTTCTATCTATTATGTGCTCATTTTCCTAGTTCTCTTCGGCCGTCAAAATAAGGGGCCATCTTAATGATTGTTGATTTGTAATTCGAGTTAGGATCTGAAGAATGAGGATTTGTTGTCTTTTCTTAATTTCTTTGCTTTTGTTCTCCGAAGACTGATTTTAGAACTTTGTGAGGTCACCTCTTGTAATTCAAATTCTAAACACCATTCTACTATCATTATTTTTCAGGCAGTAATAAACAAGGACATCCTCACAGAACTTCTGGCCAAGCACACTCTCTCTCTCTCTACACCGGGGGGTTTTGTTCGGCTCAAATGGATGTTCTAGCAGGTTGACTTATCTCTTCAATGCCACTACTGTCTCCAGATTCTTTGGCAAGGTCAGGAAAAGATAATGGCAGATGTTATGCCCCCAGAGGATTGGGACAAAACAGCTGGCATTAAAGTTGTAGAGCCCTTCTAGTGTCATCATTCCTTCTTCCCTTGAAGGAGAAGAGAGGTGGGTCGGGGAATGCCAGTTCCTCCACAGAAAGAAAGAATTGCCTAACCCTTTAGAACAACCGATAATGCTTTGTCATGGTGCACGAGCCAATCTTGGATACACCGAGCAACCGATAATGCTTTGTCATGGTGCACGAGCCAATCCTGGATACACCAAGCATCTCAACTCTGTAAAATCGGTGTTGAAGAACGTATTTAAAGGGTAGAAAGCATCGAATATGAACAAAAATAGCTACCTATCACAAGCAACATAGAAATTCTGTACAATTTTATCGATCATCTCAAGATTCAATCTGTCATGCTAGATTGTATTTTGTGGTTCTCCTCCATAATTCCATTAACTTTCCAAGCAACCTTTTCAGTTTCTTTGTTAAGCTAATCAAACTAGATTTTGTCATTTTACAACTGTTTTAGATCGAAAGGTTGTTCAAGACATACCCTAGATACAATGACATGTATCTCGCCCATGCACAACAGCCCATTGCTTCATCTCATGGTTAAAGGTTCAGATATTAGACATTAGATTGTCTTATTTCCCACGATCATTGCTACAGGGAAAACAGAGTCTTTTTTTTTGGTACAGGGAACACATTGTTATATATAGTTACCTGATGTTGAGGATGCAAAGAGAACAAATGTGAGCTTACTAGAACACCACATGGAAGACGGTTCATAAGTGAGGTTTTGTATCCATCTTAAAAGGGTTTCTTTGCTTTTTATTTTTTTTTGAAATTTCTTAGCTTTTATGTTAATTACTATCATTTTGTTGTTAAATTGCAGGAGTTGAATTCTTTTCTTGATTTTTTGTTTGAGCTTATTGTTGCTCGAGGACCATCCGCTGGGTTTGATGTGTCTTTGAATGGATTTGACCTGTTTCATGGTCATGTTTTCATTGCTGCTGAAACAAGACGACTCGGTATATTGTAAGTTTTGTGTGGTAGAGATTACAATTTGTTTTTTAGATGGATTCTTGTGTGACATTTAGTTTGCATTAGTGCCCTTGGGGATGATGTGGCTTTGCTACTAGACATTGGAAACTATGATTGTGTGGTTAAACTTGACAAAAAATTAGCGATGAAGATGTTATACAATGACATAGTTGATGGTTTTCTCATCTTTAAGGCATGAGCTGGTGTTGTTCATCAATGCATGAGGCCTTGAACACCCATATAGACTTGTTTATTTGCGGCAGACAGATATGTATCCATGTATGAATCATTTAGAGACTGAACTGTACTCGCGTGTTTATCAATTGGTAAAGGAAGTGCAAATAGTTCAATAAGATAGCTGTAGTCTTTCGTCAATGGATGAGCATCAAACTCTGTGAAAAAAAGAGGGTTTTTTTTTTCCCGACGACTTGCTGCTTGTTTTATTAACCTTTCCTTAATCATTTTGCAGGTTCCATGCCAGAGAATACCCAGCATATGATAAAGAAATATTTCCATACAACATGGGATATTGTCAAACAGGTAAACTGGTAAAACTTGCATGGAAAAAAGTCCATTGGCTGTTACTTGATAGGAATAACAACTTCAGCCCCTTAATTTCTAAATCTACTGTATTAAATATAACCAACTCAGAATAACAATTTTTCATCCCTTCATTTCCTTTGTTCTTAGTTTTGAATAGTATTTTTTTTTTCTTTGTCGACTTTTTAACTTGCACCTGGTGAAGAAAATGATCAAAGAAAGAGAAACAAGATGTTGTGAAGTTTTCAAATCTGCAAGTGCTTGTGCTAACATCTTTTTTCCCTCTCAGGTTCTACTGTCGCTTATGATGATTCTATGAATTTGCGAAACAGTCTCTGGCTGGCTCCTTTGCCAAGCAGTTCCATTAAAGCTTGGGTGGCACCAGGTACATTTCTCAAATCAAAGAGTATCAAGTTGCTATGTTCTATTACTGTGACAGATAGGGTTCTGGATCCAGAAGCATAAACAGTAATCCTACCTCTCGAGCTCTGCTATTTCTTGTCTTCAACATTTTCAATCACAGTGGAACTCGTGAAAAGTAGGGTGTGATTTATGATACTGAAGTTGTAGCCCTGCATAAAATACTGAGAACAAAATAATATTGTTGTGAATAGCATAAAAGTTAATCCTTTCAGTCATATGAAGTCTGAACACGCAACATAGGGAGTAGAACATGTGGCTGGAATTCGCTCCATGTTTATTATTCCTTTGAGAACATATGAAGTTTTTGGTTTTCTTTGATTTATCAAACATAATATCTCTGAGAGTGCCACAGAATTTTATCTATTCTCGTGTCTTTTCTTGTAACTATCTAAGCAAACACTGTCATAATCAAGTGGAAGAGCCAGGTCTCATGCCATAACTACTGCGTAATGCAGTTTGTTATTGATTTGACAGGAATCCTAGTTGTGCTGGATGCCCGTCCTGATGGAGTCATATACAGAGATCTTATACCTGAATATGTAAATTTTGCGAGGATCATAAATGAAGGATCAAATGTCATTGCTTTCTGTCGCTGAAGCAAGTTTTAGTAGGATTATTGACACAGATTTCTCCTTGGCAGATGACTTAGGCCATGTTGTGGTTGATGTAAACTTACTTGAATGTTGGAGATACAGTTCCTAACTATCAGATTTTCATATGCTGAAAATTGAAGTCCTGCTTAAGGTAGGCAGCACTTGCTCTCTTTGTTTTCTGACACTGTCAGATACTACTACGTGTTTTCATGCACTTCATCATTTTTGTTTCTCAAATAACATCATCACATGCGGTTGCTTTCTGGGCCAATTCGGCTATACATATATACCTCACCAATGCTTGTGCAATGTGTAGGTGCTCTTTTTCCAGTGGCAGATATTGCGAGAAGCCCCCAAAATGTGATTATCAACAAATGCTTGACATTCTGGCAGACATCAAGACTCATGAATCCCTAAACACGGTGGCCAATAACTTATCAATGGCTCAAAGTTTGTGGCGCTGGCATGGAAATCAAATCTAGATGCAATCTTATATCAATTACCTTGGTGGCGGGGTTTTACACATCTAAAACTGTACATGTTCATTTATTAGCTATAGAATGGAAAGCCATGATGGCTACGCTCACAGCTCAAATTCTATTTCAACTCGACCCTCTGATGACTAGGATGCACGAAGACGAACTTCTACATTGGTTTTTCATGAATGTGATAGAAACTTCTTCCAAGCACTTATTGCAGATAAATTTTGCTATCAGCATCTCCACAGCACAAGTTTTATCAGTGTGTATTGTTGGTGCATGAAAAGGATTATATTTATGTCGGAGATTTGAAAACATATTTTCTAACAACAAAGTTCACTTCTATTTATTCAGGTGTCAGGTGTCAGGGTTTGCTAATTGTGTATTAGAGATCATTCATGTCTGGAACAAAGGAATTCACAAGTTTCTGATCTAAGTTTATAAAGACAGGACGAAAGTTATCAATAATAAAATCCCAGAAGAACTTAATTATCAACCCATCATCCCCATGAAGAAGAAAGAAGATCAAGTTTTCCGGTTTAATCCATAGTTAACATTAACAACTCTTATGATTCATATATTTTTCAATTTATTTCATCAAGTATTGAGAATATTTTTCAATTTTTAATTAAAAAATTTCATAATAATGGAAAACCGAAAATGCTTCCACAATGTCGGCTCTTTCTTCTCGTGCGTTGAAAAGTAAATCAAGATCCAGTTCAAATACCCAAAGCGTAACAAGGGTACTCTAGCTAGTCTTAAAAGCTTTATATTTGCTTCTATGGAAGTGATGATTCTCCTCTCTAGTTTTAGTCAGTGACAAAAGGATGCAAAAGACAACCCGCAATTTACAGAAGGAGCCAAGGAGCCAGCACACACACTATCTATGCAAGAAAGAATGTCTCATATCTCAATGGTTGTAACTCTCCACCACAGTGGAAATGACCTCCATCATGCCCAACGATGGTGAACATCAACAAAATTTCATTATTATTGAGTTATGCTAAACATGTATCATCACTAACCAAGAACCCTAGGAACCATTTGAGTTTTTCCTGTCCCACCATGAGCTTCTCCAACCTATTTCACCCTAGGACTGGCAGCATCCTCTTCCCGGAGTCCTAGCAACTGCAGTGAGCAGATGACCCACCATGGAATCTATGCCAAAGCAAAGCACACCCGTCCTTGGTGTTTGATTTTGAGAAACCAGCGCCTTCACATCCTGTTGTGATTTGATGTTTTATAATCCCACATCGGTAAGTAATGAAACAACACGTATGGAAGTAGACTATAAAAGGAGAAGCGGGCGACTTAACAACTCATACCTTTCTCGGCCTTTTGGCTAAGATCAAGTGTAGTATCTGTTCTTATCAGTTTAATATCTGATACGTGGGCCAATGGCCCACACGATATTAAATTAATTTTTTAAGGGGGAGGGTCCATCACGGTAGCTTGCTACTGGGGCTCTCGGGCGTCGCCTTCGCGTTGCACTATAGCGTCGGCCTGGCGCACCCCTCCAGTTCTAGTCTTAAATTTTTAATATGGTCCCAGTAAGATATGTTACTGTATCTCGACGTTTATAATTTATCAGAGTATTATTGCATATTAAAATATTTGTTAGATACAATATTTAAATATTTATAATGTATTTCCGAGAAATAGTTTTTATTTTATTTATTTTTGTGAGTTAGCATGATGTCCTTTTAAATACTAATTTAGGTTTCAACGAAAGAACAAGTATTTATTGAATTTTTAGTCTATTTCTAGTATTAATAAAAAAAACATATATAATTTAATTTAGATTTAAGTTTTATATATGTAGTTTTAAAGAATAAAAATCCAAATTTAAATACATGGATGCGAATTACTTGGAAGGAAATTGGTTCAGAAGCCAAAATTGACCCAAAATCATCTTAAAATTGAAACGACCCATTCTTTTTTTCTTATTGTTCTGAATTTACACGAGCTCATCAATAAAAAATTGTGACTCAAAATATCAGGAACCTGGTCCCTCAATTCCATGCCACGTTTCATCATGGACCCATACACGACCTTCAATACAATAAAATCTCAACTCGACTAGATAAATTGATCCACATGACATGACAAGGGGGTTGGATCAAGCAAACTCGACAAGACAGGTTGGTTGATCCATGATCTAGATTTTTATCATATAGAGTTTTAACAAAAATAAAAAATTAAACTGATATAATCCAATTAAAAAGTCAAGTTTATCCATAACCTGATTATAAATCATTTTATTTTTTCAAAAATATTTTTTTTAATTTTTTTTATGAAATTAAAAAAATAAATTAACTTGGATTTAAAACAAGTCAGGATCAGTTTTAAAACCCATGGCTTGACCGTCCAAACCCAAAAGCCATCTCTTAACCTACGCACAACCTCCCTTATGCGTTCGTTAGAACCAACCCCCAAAGTCTCACCTCCAATACTAATCAACTCAAACCCTTCCTTCTCTACACTCACGCTTCTGCTTTCAAAATAAAAATAAAAATTTATTTCTCAAAACAATAAAAGAGCAAGAGATCTCTCTTTATGAAGTGAAAATGGCAGTGCAGAGGATAGAGCTAGGAAGAGGAGATCTATGGAAGAGCAAAGCTAAAGCACTACAGCTCCGTCTGCGAGACCGCTTTAGAGTGGTGGTTGATCGTCATCGCCGCCGTCCTCATATTTTCTCCGCCGCGTCCGATGGTTACTTCTCCTCCACCGTCCAACGGTGGCTCAACCATTTCCGTGATTTTCGGCGAGATTCTCTCCACTCCCCCTCCGCTTTCTATCGCAAACGAGGTCACCTTCTTTCCACTACTTCATTTATCCATCCATACATCCATACATGCACCTCACCGTATATTTAAACTCTTCACATGCATACATACATACACATTGACACGTGTCGTTGTTACATTATATGCATCCATAAAGAAATAAAATACGTACATACATGAGATGGATGTTTGTATTTTATGTACGTGCGTATACATACTTAAATACCAACATTCGCCCATAGATTGACGCGTATTTACTGAATTACCTCTGAATTCTGTGGGTGCAGTCAGCAAGGACTTTAATGCTGATGAAGAATCGGTTATTATACGAATGGTTCAGTCAGTGGCTGTGCCTCTGCTTGGAAACATGTGTCATGTGTTTATGCACGGACTTAATCGTGTTCAGGTAGGAGGAATTGCTTTGTTCGTGACTGAACTGTTTTTGTAATCTTTGGCTTTGAGGACTTAGGTTCTGCGAGAATTACTAATTTGGGGTTTTGGGGTATCGCAGGTTTATGGTGTGGAGAAATTACATGATGCATTGCTGCATAGACCCAAGAACAAGCCTCTTTTAACGGTATAGTTTGGTCGTTCTACTTTGTGGGCTTTGGAACAATAATGCTTGTGTTTTTTGTTTTTCTATTGGCTTACTCTTTGCAGTTTTGGGATTTATTTTGAGGAATTGTTTTGGGTTTGTGGTGATGAGGTAATTGTTGAGGATAATGGTCTGTTGCAGGTGAGCAATCATGTTGCTTCAGTGGATGACCCGTTTATTATTGCTTCACTGCTTCCTCCTAGTGTATTGATGGATGCTCAGAACTTGAGATGGACGCTTTGTGCTTCTGATCGCTGTTTTAAGAATCCTGTGAGTTCTGCATTTTTCCAATCTGTCAAAGTATTGCCAGTTGCTCGTGGTGAAGGGATTTATCAGAAGGTGAGCTTTTAAAGTGTTTCTTTTTGTTTGTCAAGTGATGTATTGGTTTAAATGGGGTGTTAGAAGTACTTGATGATCTGTTGTTGAATACCTGACATTTTATTGAGCTAGCTGTCTAAGCATGTAGTATCTCTGCTTGATGCAACTTGTCTGAGTGATTTTAAGCATTGGATCTTTTGCTTGCTGCTTTAGTGTTTTTGCTCCTTCTGTGTTATTTTGACCAAAT
>Ga0307518_10000798_pt1 | contig 23638 bp, 23 predicted proteins | sample 25_EM_MG_FD_203889 | JGI IMG/M metagenome (GOLD analysis project Ga0307518, IMG submission 203889) | Populus trichocarpa ectomycorrhiza microbial communities from riparian zone in the Pacific Northwest, United States - 25_EM | ecosystem: Host-associated > Plants > Roots > Unclassified | place...
GCTGCCACTATCTACAACCTTGCAAATGACATGAGACGCAAGTTCCTGAAATTCGGTGTGAATGGTGATCTCGATGAGGCCATTTCGCTCCATCAATCAGCGTTGGACCTCCGTCCGGAGGGTCATTCCAATCGGTCGTCCTCACTTCATGGTCTCGCGCTTTGTTTCAGCCACCGGTACGACAAACGGGGTACCATAGTGGACTTGGAGCAGGCCATCACACTCGGTCGAGCTGCGCTAGAGCTCCGTTCCCCAGGCAACTCTGGTCGTGCTGCCACTCTCTACAAGCTTGCAAATGACATGAGACGCAAGTTCCTGAAATTTGGTGCGAATGATGATCTCGATGAGGCAATTTCACTCCATCAATCGGCATTGGACCTCTGTCCGGCGGGTCATTCCAATCGGTCGTCCTCACTTCATGAGCTTGCACTTTGCTTCAGCGACCGGTATGACAAACAGGGTGCCATAGCAGACTTGGAGCTGGCCATCACACTCGGTCGAGCTGCGCTAGAGCTCCGTTCCCCAGGCAACTCTGGTCGTGCCGTCACTCTCTACAACCTTGCAAATGGCATGAGGCGTAAATTCCTGAAATTCGGTGCGAATGGTGATCTCGATGAGGCCATTTCACTCCATCAATCAGCGTTGGATCTCCGTCCGGAGGGTCATTCCAATCGGTCGTCCTCACTCCATAGTCTCGCACTTTGCTTCAGCCACCAGTACGACAAACAGGGCACCATAGTAGACTTGGAACAGGCCATCGCACTCGGTCGAGCTGCGCTAGAGCTCCGTTCCGTAGGTAACTCTGGTCGCGCTGTCACTCTCTACAACCTTGCAAATGACATGAGACGCAAGTTCCTAAAATTTGGTGCGAATGATGATCTTGATGAGGCAATTTCGCTTCATCAATCAACGTTGGATCTCCGTCCGGCGGGTCATTCCAATCGGTCGTCCTCACTTCATGGTCTCGCACTTTGCTTCAGCGACCGGTACGACAAACAGAGCGCCATAGCAGACTTGGAGCAGGCCATCACGCTCGGTCGAGCTGCACTAGAGCTCCGTCCCCCAGGCAACTCTGGTCGTACTGTCACTCTCTACAACCTTGCAAATGACATGAGGCGCAAGTTCCTAAAATTTGGTGCGAATGGTGATCTCGATGAGGCCATTTCACTTCATCAATCAGCGTTGGATCACCGTCCGGCGGGTCATTCCGATCGGTCGTCCTCACTCCATGGTCTCGCGCTTTGTTTCAGCCACCGGTACGACAAACAGGGTACCATAGTGGACTTGGAGCAGGCCATCACACTCGGTCGAGCTGCGCTAGAGCTCCGTTCCCCAGGCAACTCTGGTCGTGCTGCCACTCTCTGCAGCCTTGCAAATGACATGAGACGCAAGTTCATGAAATTTGGTGCGAATGATGACCTCGATGAGGCAATTTCGCTCCATCAATCGGCGTTGGACCTCTGTCCGGCGGGTCATTCCAATCGGTCGTCCTCACTTCATGAGCTTGCACTTTGCTTCAGCGACCGGTACGACAAACAGGATGCCATAGCAGACTTAGAGCAAGCCATCATACTCGGTCGAGCTGCGCTAGAGCTCCGTTCCCTAGGCAACTCTGGTCGTGCTGTCACTCTCTACAATCTTGCAAATGACATGAGGCGCAAGTTCCTCAAATCTGGTGCAAATGATGATCTCGATGATGCAATTTCACTCCATCAATCAGCATTGGACCTCCGTCCAGCGGGTCATTCCAATCGGTCGTCCTCACTCCATAGTCTCGCGCTTTGCTTCAGTGATCGATACAACAAACAGGGCACTAAAGTAGACCTGGAGCAGGCCATCACACTTGGTCGAGCTGCGTTAGAGCTCTGTTCCTCAGGCCACTCTAGTCGTGTCAATACTCTCTCTGACCTTGCAGTTCACTTAGGGAACAGGTTCCAGAAATTCAGTGCGAATGCTGATCTTGATGAGGCCATTGTGTTGCAACAATCAGTGTTGGACCTCTCTGCAAGTCTAGGTGACTTGTCTCTGGACTCTGATGACTCTGATGACTCTGGTGTGTCTTTCAAACCGGTGTCGGATATAGAAGACCTTGTTAGTGAGGATCTTGATCAAGAATTGGACAAGTCTGATGGTGTCTCTGGATCTTTGGGTCGCGCCACCACCGGGAAGGGGGATCCCTTTGTATCTGAGGATCTAGTGGTGATGGAAACCTTCCCAGACATTATAATCAACAAGAATCTTACGAAGGAGGAGTTGCAGTCGCAACTGGCTACGAAATTCAATCTGTTGGTCTGTATTTTGGATGCTGATTTGCTTTCTTTTTATAATACTTTTATTCAGACTCGATATGCGGAAACGATGGGTTTGAACTTGTCTGCTTGCCTTCCCCCAAGTTGCTCGTCTGGTGTTTCCTCTACCTCGGGTGCCATGTGAGTCCATATTTCATTCAACTCAAACATGATCTCATTCGCATTACAAGGGATGTTGACTCGCAACAATGCCCAACGCAACTGTCTGATAAGCAGCCCACTCGCCTATCCAAATCTGACAAGATTGAACAGATCAAAGAACGACTCCTCGAGATGCTCAGTAGGTCATGATTGTGTCTTGTTAACCTACCTTCATTCAATAGCTCTGGGTCCAACAGGGTCATCCCAGGTTTTCATATCCCATGGCCGCCTTCCTTGGTCTACCCTAGAAAGTGATTTAGAAAAGCAGGGACTCGCGTTGGTGAATTGGCCTGCTGAGGTTCCTCGGAAGCGCAACAAAGGGATCTACGACCTGAGTGCAGGACATGCGGACAAGCTGTATCGTGCGATCATGCATCCTGATGAAGAGCATCGTCTTGGTTTTCGTTCCCTAGGTCCGACCGCAGGTATGTATTGATCTCGCCAGTTCGCATCGTCATCTAAATATTATATGAACCACCAGTCAAGCATAGAGCCGGTACTACGCACGGTGCTAACCTTGCTTCGAGTTCGAAGCGTACTTTAGACGATCAAGACTGCAGACCACTAAAGCGAGTTAAGTTCAAGGAGCCCATGACACGAACCAACTTCTCTGGTGCACAGTCATGATTGTACCTTCGACAAATACAAGGATGTATGATATGGACAAGTAAACCAAAGTTCATGGGTACGTTCACAAGCCCGCAAGAAATTCACGCATAAACGATGACCACCGGTGGTCTAATGTCGACTCCTGTGCGACAAGACCGAGTTGGGCAAGTTCAAAGCGACAGGTGGAGGCTAGTTCGTGGCCTGGTGGTGCTGGTGTAGAGATGGGCGTTGATATGAGCTCGCCGGGTGGTGGCGTACACCAGCACTGCCAAGATTGTAGCAAGAAGCAGGAATGGTGTACAATGCAAGCAGCTGTAAGGAACTGACTTGATCTAGCTACGCAACTACAATATATTTTCGATTTACGAAGTACTCGAGAGGGCCTGGGCGTAGTTGGTGAGGACGCCTACCGCGGACCTTGGGGTCTCGGAGTTATGATCGATGCCGGGTAACTGGTATCGATCCTCCTGCGACCAGCAAGACCCATAAAGGGCAGGGCGGGCGTAACTGTCATCTACGACGCACCAAAGCGGCCAGGTTAGATCCCGCGCCCTATGTCCTTAGGCAGGGCCTTCTCAGTGCTTTGACCCCCCTTGTACTTTAGCTTTTGACCCTTTCTTAATTGTACATACTACATTGTCCGCTCGGGCGTCGAGCCACTCGCGCTTTGACGTCACTACTTTACTTACATAAGCCGCCTGTAGCCTTCGAGCGTTTCGTATCACGCGTCCAATTCCTCAGTCCCAGCAGTCACAAGAAGTACAGCATCCGCAGTTCAGTATTAGTCCGAATCTTTCTCGTCTCTCACCTCTACCTCACCCCTTGTCCTCTCGAACACCCGAACCCGCACCTTCCCCTACACAGCAGAACGTGAAGTGGTGGACCTGGCCCGAAATCTGCCCCGGCTCTCGGACCTGAAAGATTGGCTCGCTGATACAATTCGGATCTATCAGCTAACCATTGGTCCATGGATGGTCCTCGAATCAGGGGGCAGGTGTATTGCTCGTGCTTTGGCAAGAATGGGGTGCTGAGTTAGCTGGGAAGGCGGTATAAGCTCGAACTGAGTACCGCATGCGGATAGCGCGCTGGGTCCCATCCTGTCATAGCCTGTGTCAACACCAATCGCAGATCCACCAGTCCGCGCAGAACCCATCGACTCGGAATTATATGACTGCAACATCGCCCGGCCCTGCTGTTGTTACTTGCTGCGGCTCAGGAGCAGGTATAGCCTTCCTTCCTGCGTTGAGTTTTTCATCTGTCGTTTCATGGACACAAATTTGATCCGCTCCCCGCGAAAGTGGCTTCGTGGATAGCTTTGTTCTTACCTGTCGCTGGCGAAACTCACACGGCATCTCTCGCTGAGCGAGGACAGTGAGTGCATTATATGCTTTCTCTGTATCTTGATGACCATTGGCCACGATTCACTTGACATACCTGGCACACGAGTACAGCAGGGTCACCTACGAGTACTATCTGGGACCGTGGACAGCGTGCCAACCTAAGACTGTCCATCGAAAGTTGACTCGACACGAAGGGGACGAGTAGACTAACCGCGGCAGGGAGCATATACAATCATATACCCCAAAATCTATTGTAAGACTCCCGTGGTCATTGCACCGTGCTTTGAACGTGTGCAGGATCGTCATCGATGCTCGATAAACCGGGAGAAACAACGGGTGTATGCGCCGTTCAAGGGATTTGTGGGATTTGTGGGATTCCCAATGATGGCCTGGAAAAATAACACCAACGGATCATCACGCCAGCAGGACGCAGACGAGATTATCATGTCTGATCACGAAAGTAGATCATCTTTATCACTGCAGTGTTCGACGTTCCTTGCTCCTTTCTCCTCTCTACATGAGACTTCACGCAGGACAATCCCCGGGAGAAATCAATGGTTATGTAAAGGCTAGCCTGACTATTCATGACAACGATGTTCCAATAGCGAAATCGTGACATTGAGTAGGTTCCATTTCATATCGATCTCCATTCTGCTCAAGAAGAAACTTTATGGCCAGATAATATCCAGGATGTACACGAATAACTCGTTTGGAAGAAGATTATGAACCCCACCGGCCAGCAGCCAACAGCTTTACATAAAGCCGGTAAATAGTGTCGGAAATTTCTAAACCCCCCTTCCAAGACAGCTAAATTGAGACTTCCTTCCCACCCCTTGTAACTCAATTCCCTGCACCTTCCAAATTAAGCGGAAGGGAGGGGGTGTGATGCCAATAAAAGTAATTTAGTTCTATGGCGACCACTTTCCCTGGAACGTTACTTCACCCATCCAAGGTGCTTCTAACCCCTTTCAAGGCTATAGCTGTAATTGTATTAGTTATCATTATCATTTAAATAATAATATTAATTCGTAGTGTTACACTTGTTTGTACTCCATCGATATCAATTGACAACCAATGTTTCAACGCAACGCTCACCACTCCCATCCATCTGTCCATACTTTGTATCCGTTCATTGTCTAAATTACTGTTCATTATCACTCTATGGCGCCACACAAATCGAAGAAAGCTAGCCGACCATACGTTTCAACAGCCGCCGCCGCATCCGTAGAGGTCCAGTGCGAGCTTTGCGGTCAATATCGCTCTGCTCGTGGTATAAACTCGCACATAGCAAGCTGCTCTCAGAAGAAATGGAAGCAACAGCGTGACGATGAGTACGCGGATGCGGCTGCTGAGGCAATGATTGAGGCTCAGCGCAAAGGTTAGTCGTTTTTGCTGATCACTCTCATCATCATCATAATACTAACGCTATATTGACTGTATTCGTAGAATCCAAGAAGGAGAAACAGCGCCAATGCAAGCAGCTAGAGCTCGAGCGTGCTAGCATATCTGGTCACAACATCGATGATCCACGTCCATATGCAGCCCTCGATCCTAGTGCTGATGCCAGCGGTTCTACAACAGCCGGCGCCTTCACCGAATTTTTCACTGATGATGTTCTAATTGATGGCACTGGCGCAGGTGATGCAATGGGCATCGGAGGGGAACTAAGGCAACGTATGTAATTTTCTTTAACTTCGTAATTTGCCTAGCTGATTATTAGCACTCAGGCTCTGGCTCTGATACGTCCATGGCAAGCATCCCGCAAGTTACTGGACATTCTGCGATTCCTGATGAGGCATCTAATACTCCTGATACATTCAAGATTGAGTTTCACCCTAGCACCGGCCGGCCAGCTGTCACCGACCGCTTTTCAGCCTTCACTCGCACCACTTCTACCCCACAGCTTCGTGATGAAGAGCCGTGGCATCCATTCCTATCTGAAACTGACTTTGAATTTGCGGAAGTTGTGCACCAGGCTGCGCTCAGCAAGGAACAAACGGAGACCCTCCTCAAGATTATCTGGAAGGTCTCTTCGTCTAATGCCAAGTTCTCATTCAAGATGTACACCGATGTTTGCGCCGCCTGGACAAATGCAGCTTCTCTACTTACTCCAGTACGTTCCAGTTGCATCTGTGCCATTTGTAAACTAATGGATCAGGTACATATATACATAGTTTGAACACCATACGATCCCCATACACTACAAGAAGCGCGATCTCGAATTTGATATGTATACTCGGCCGCTCTGGGATTGGGCATTGGACATGTTACAAGACCCTCTTCTCGCACCCCACTTCGTCTGGGATGCACAGCGCTTGTACAAACATAATGGCACAAGATATGAGTGTTTCATTGACGAGCCGTGGACTGCTGATCGTTGGTGGAGGATTCAAGTATGCACATTAGCTTTTGTTGTTGTCATAGTCTCATAAATTGTTGTGTCTCGATATCTCAATACCATCAGTCTTCGCTTCCCAAATTCAATGGCAGCGCTCATGGGGCACCCTTGGCTTTTATTTTATATGCCGACAAAACACGCATATTGACCGCCGGTTCTGTGAAAGCCTACCCTGTCATCGCACGCATCGCTAATCTACCCGTCGACATCAGGAATGGGAAGAGCATTGGCGGTGGATGTTTAGTTGGGTGGTTACCTATTGTATGCGCCTTTTCTTATTCTAATTTATGCGTTCACAGACTAGTCTTGATTACAGGTGCCCGAAGACTCGGAAGAGGACGGAAAGTTGACGTTCGTCAACCTGAAGCGCGTTGTTTGGCACTCGTCGTTCGTAAAGATTCTCGAATCTATCGCGACGCTTTCGAAGACTGGCTTTGCACACAAGTGTTTTGATGGTATTGTGAGATGGTTATATCCATTAATTCTCATTCTTTCAGGTGATTATGAGGAACAGTATGCCAACCTTCCCTTGGTACTCAGTGACTAATGTTTGTTCTCATTATATATTGACAGATGCGTGATGGCTCTGATAAGGGGCCTTAGATCAAATTGTCCCTGTCCAATTTGCCTTGTTCCAGCTGACCACCTCACAGATCATGCGACGGATTACCCGCGACGGACGGTTGAAGATGCGAAGGCTTTCCTCAAGCTGTACCGACGAAACCGTGCTGCGGGAGAAACGGTACTGAAAGAACAAAGTTTGCGGCCAATCGAGGTAAATGACTTCATTTTTTCATTCGTCGGCGCTAGTGCCAATGACTGATTTAATTTATCTCACTGACTTGGATTCAGAATGCATTTTGGACCGTCAATAACTCCGATCCCCAGGACACCCTCTCTTTTGACAATCTACATGTAGATGACCTTGGTTTATGGGGTGATCATATGCTCCCCACACTTGTCGAACACCTTGACGGTCTCGGTCGTGAAGCGAGGAGTACGGTTGACAAACAGTACGTTTCATTTCATGGTATCACACTTAATAGTATGCCAATTAATCAAACCCGTCGTATCGCCGCCCCAGACATGCTGCATTCCCCCACTGGCGTAACTTCAACCACTTTTCCACCGTCTCAAACGTCACGTTCAGTGATGGAAATAAATTCTTGGACATCTCCAAGGTGAGTTCAACACAAATTACCATTGCAAACTTACTACTACGTAGTTTGATGTTTTGATTCCAGCAAATTCTCTTTACAATGCAAAATGTTGTCACGAAAGTAGCAGATCCAGCAGGCTATGCGCTTTTACAGTGCATAGCTTGTTATTTACAATACCACCTGTACATCAGCCTTGATGTGCACACGGAGAGCACACTTGAAGCTGGAGAAAAAGCGCTCTCTCTCTTTCAGGAGCGTCTAGATGTACTATGTTCGGAACTTCGATTACATTGTCCACTAACAACTGTTACAGGAGTACATTGGTCTTACAGGATTCAAGAACTGGAACTTTCCTAAAGCTCATTTGGCAAAGCATGCATTCCAAGATATCCGCGAAAAAGGGGCCGCTCGGAATTTCTCCACTCAACCCAATGAATCGGAGCATCGCCCCATCAAGCGCTACTACCAACTCCAAACAAACAAGAAGGATATCGCCAATCAGGTAATCCATATCTACATTCAGGCAGTTGCTTTTGGCTATAAGAGCGTGATTTCCAGATTCTTAAGCTCGATCACAAGTCCTTGGTATCGCAGATGATCCGCAGTCGAATTGCATTTTTGACTGAACAGAGCCAGAGCGCCATCCTCACACAAGCAAACATCGAGGAAGGAGGAGCGGGTGTCGAGGACAATCCTTTCGACGGCCACCTTCATTTGGGTTCCCCGCAGACCCCAATTACGTTTGACGAAGTGGAAGAGGTATATGCATCAGACCGTTCTTTTACTGGGTTCCGCAAGAAGTTCATCAAGTTCATCAATGAATTTTGCTATACTCATGGCATCCGCTTTCCCGATAATCAGACTTTCCTGCGTCCTGCAGGTCATGAAAAGGTCAGTCAGTATCTTCATAGAAGGTTCATAGAATTCAAGTTCTAATACTGATCTAAATAATAGTTACAAGAGTACCGCTATGTCAAGGTTAATTACGAGTCCACCGTCGACTGGAAACTGGCTACCGACCATCTCCGATGTAACCCCAAGTTCCATGGTCATGAACGCCGGGACTGTGCCCTTGTCCACACAGCCCGTGAGAATGAAGCACCAAAGGACATATTTGTCCACCTTTTATTCATGTTTAAATTCTTCGTTGGAAATACCCGCCTTGACCTCGCCCTTGTCCAGGCATTGGATGCTCCAACAGGGCCGAAACGCACGGTGGACAAGGACCTTAACTTAATACGCCTTCGCCAACGGCCTCCAGCTCTTTCCGAATTCATTTCGCTTCAGTCCATCATTCGTGGAGCGCTGGTAGTTCCTGACTTTTCACGTAATAACGACCACTTCCTAGTCGATTATGTCGACGGGGACATGTTCCTTCGGGCTAAGACCCTGGAGTATTGATTTCTTATTATCGCTTTATCGCTTTATCTACTAACTTAATTGGACACGAATGGGTGCTCTCAGCTGACAATCTTCACTCAGGTTACATTACGCCAATGTAATAACAAAACCACCAGCTAATAATGTGTGTTCCTCAGTAACATGAAGACTGATGACTTACACAGGAAGCTGCAGTCACACCAACACGTTCCCCGATCGCGACATAATATATTATTTGCGCTTGCTAATAGGTATGTCATTGTGTGCTTCACGTCAATAGAAAGCTCAACAGTTTACGTCTGCAGCCGCAGCGCAAGGCATCAACATGCCTTCTTGATTCCAACACGATGTTTGACAACCAACGGCGGTTAGAATACGTATTGTAACGCTTATGGTATGGCGGTGAGTATCGCCTGTTTGTATAAATAAGGTCGCTTACCTTACTGCAATCCCAGGCCAGTCCAAGTGACACGACCTCGAATTAATTCCTTCTCGTTGCACCCGTCTCTCTTACATCTATCGTTATGCCAGCTGCAGCTGCTCGACGAGCACAAGTATTCGCGGTGCTACCAGTTCTCCAAGCCAATCATTGGACGAAGGAAACTCAAGCTCTGATGAATCCGACAACCTTTCAGAGGAGCTTGCCCGCATCCGTAATGCGATCCTTCCGCCCTCAGTAAATGTTACCAATGAGCAGCTGCGCCAGGTGCGGTCTAAGACTGATTTCCATTCTTATCTAACATGTTGACTTCGACTTAGGCTCTGGAGTCGACGCAGACCTTATTGACCGAAATGCGTAGTAAACAACGGGAGCTCAAGAAGCAGAATACACTGCTCGAGGCAGCTGCCGCTCAATCTAAAGGACGTAGAGGACGAGCCAATCTTACAGATGCCGCTCTCGCCCGTGCGGTCAAAGCTGACGCTGTTCGAGCCTATGGCCGGAAGTACTCCATGACGCATTGTCTCTGGATCAACTCCGAAATCTTTCCGCTTCGTAGTAACCCCAAGATCAACCTATATAGCAAGGAACGTTGGATCTCAGCTCTTTCCATCGAGGATGGTGTCAGAACCGAGCTTTTCGAGTTCATACCACAATCAGATTGGAAACTTATGGCCTACGAAACCTTTGGAGGAGACGTATGTTACATTCCAATCACCCATTTCTTGCTGCCCAACATGACACCTGTTATAGTTCAACAAGGGCGTCAACTGTGTGCGCTCTGAAATGGTCTCAGACATCAAGGGGTGTGCTGCAGCTATTTTTGGTCTCCAAGCGGATTGGTTTGTTAGAGGCTATGCTCAGGAGAAACAAACTGGGTGTCAGGATCTACTTGTGAATCCACATGGCGCATACACGAAGTTTGCCCCATTTTTGTTTCCGAGCGACAAGAATGGGGACTTATCAGCTTTCCTCAAGACTGCTGTTCTCGCAAATGTGAGTTTAACCTTGACTCTTAATAGCATTACTCTCCACTAATAACAATTGCATGTTTAGGTGTTGGGTGTTGCTCTTTTCGGGAAGTCTTTTCTTTCTAAGAGCTATGCGCCCGGCCCAAAGACGAAGGGCAAGTTGTGGGAGCTACGCAACACTACACCCGGTATGGTTGCTGCTGCAGCTGTGGTCGTAAGTTCCCCGCCTTTCGTACTTTGTTAATAACCCATCAAGTTCTCGATTAAATTATTGTTAGGCTATATTTGTCCTCTCTGGTGATACTGAGCTCCTGGCAAAAGCTGGGGACAAATCTGGCATCTCTTATCTTGCTTACCACCACTTCTATCGTGAGCGCCTCCTCTCTGGTGACGCCTGGGCTCATGATGTCCTCGACTTCTTCAACAGTGCACTTTTCCCTGACAGCTCCTCAACCCCAGCAACTTCACTGACCTCCAACGCTCCAGTCAATGACTGGGAGACAGAGTTTGAGCTTGCTATGCGAGAGGGTCGCCCAGTCGATATTCAAGGGGGCGAACCTCATGCCTCGACCCCTGGCATTACTCCCTCTGCTACTGCCCCGCCACGCTCTATTTCAGCTGCAATGCAAGGTCTTGGAATGCACGACAACATACCTGAGGCGCCTACTCACATTTCTGCTCCCCCCATGCCTGCTAACCATCCTACTGATGAGCAACAGGACCCTCCAGCCATCCCCAACCCCCCTGCTCCACAACCAAAGCCCAAACCAAGGTCCAAGAAGCGGGGGAAACAAGCTGCTGCTGCTGTGGCTGATGCTGGAGATGGAACTGAGCCCGCTGTTGAGGGGACCCGCAGGAACACAAGGGCTTCGAAGTAATATGTACCTCACGCCGCACACCACCCTGCAATCTCGTTGCATCCACGTTCTCATTTAATGCTGTCTGCATTACGAATTCACGATCCTTTTCATCTTCATCAACTTGCCCTTCTTTTCACCCTCTAGTTTAGGTTCTTCTGAATCCAAATTAGATTTCTTTCGTTGCTCTTAGCTCATTAGTTACTTTTGATGTTTGGTGTTGTCAAAAAATGTGATTGTTTCGCGTTACAGTTGCCATGCTGAAGCCGCAGGATTCTCCGTCATCCAGCTCTGATTAAGATTACATCGTTGCAGCAGCGAGGCCCAGCTGTCCTTCTGCCAACCCTGCCTCCAAGCCAACGTGTAATATCACTTCGTTCGATGTCAGGACTCAAGTTCTTAAACAGTGGACAACACATTGGACATCGTGTGCTGCAGCCTGGAATCAGCGCTTCACCCTTCTGTTGGCTCTCAACAGTCAGCTTCAGGCTTCTCAATTGGACCCAGACTGGCCCCGGTTTATCCGTCTTATCGATGGTGTCGAAATGCTTCCCCGATCCCCCAGGAGTCTGTCCCCCTTCTTATTTCATTTTATTCTCAGATCTTTTTGTACGTGCTTTATCCTACTTGTATATTAGATCCTCATGAACTAACACCGTCCTTTCTTGACCATTTTCAGTACAGCAATATACCACTGAGGCACCACGTATGTCCTTGCGTTCTGTGGTTTTCACCGGCATTGACAAACTCCACTTACCGCAGGCAATTTTTATCAGTACATTGACACGAACTATAGTTTGTGAGTATGTATGTAGTGGCTAGGCTGGTTGTATTTGGTTGGTCTGACCGATTGAACAGCTGCGTTGCACTCTGAACTCAACAAAGCGAGTGGAGTTCCTTCCACTTACCTGGGACATCAATTCCGAGGCTTCCAACTCCCCTGTTGGAAGCCGACCAATAGCCTGCTCTCAAACCACATGCATTGACATGTCTAGCAAACATTCCTGCTTCCCTGGATTTACTGGAATCTGTGAGTAGCTGTGAAGCTGGTTGGGAAATTTTAGTCTGATGACCAGTGATCATACAGCATCGGGCCCTTCAGAACTCAACATAGCGAGTTGGCGAATTTAGATCTCCGGACGGCTGCAAAAAATCACGCTCAGTTCGCAGCTTTCAAGCCCAAGGTTATCTACCATAGCTTATTTGTCACACACAATGTGTTAGACTGTCTAATAATACGGTAAGTGCTGCTCTTCATTTATTTGGCCCGCACAAGGCTGACTTGAAGGCTGTCAAAGTCAAGGATTACAATTCTTTGTCACTGCAGTTGAAAGAGGTCTCCCTTGATGAAGATTTCCTTCCGCATATTACCTTAGTAAAAATTTGCGGTGAGTGGCTGTGTGCTGACATCAGCATTGTTTGAATTCCATTCCCACATCATTGGCACTTAGTTCTAGCCCTTTGAGCAGGCGGGTCCCCCCGGTACGTTACATTCCTCAGGACGTTGGACTGTGCAACTGACGGCCCCATTTGATATTCCGAGTTTGGGCTTCCTAACTAATACAGGCCGTTTATTCGAGCTTTCACTGGTTTCTCGGTTTCTCGTCGCTCTCCAAGACTGTCAGACGCTCTATCAAGTTAATTAGTGGAAAATTCTACTCCCTTTTTTCCAGCTCGACTTTGCCGTCAAGAAGGCCTTACGCACATCATGCACACATGCAACTCACGCTCGCTCAGCAAGAACAAATCAATAATTGCCCAACAAACTCGATCACGATGATCCCGTTTATCCCAGCGCCTGCGCTTGCTTTCATCTCGTTCATAGCTTTGGCGTTTGTTATTTTTCGTATAGTAATCCCAATTCTACTTCCTCATCCTTTGAGCAGGCGAGTCCCCCCGGTACGTTGCATTCCCCAGGATGTTGGACTGCATAACTGACCGCCACTTGTGATAGTCCGAATTTGGGCTTCCTAACTACAACTTCCGCTCATTATCCGCAGCCGACAAAAGCCATCTCTGGCTTTCCTCTCTAGATTTTTTGGCCCTATGTGTTTTTATCTGGCAAGTTCCCCGGTGTCCCCAGTCTCTTCGATGGTAGCTTACTCCCTTACCACGGCAGCGCTCAGTACTGCAGCCTTCGGAGGTCTCGTTTACACCCTTGTGGCAATTCGCCGCAATCTCGCCGCTCTTAATGAGCATGCTGGCACATGGCCCCCTGTCAAGGAAGTCGGGGACAAACCTCGACGTCAATCATTCGGGACGGAAGATATTGATGGCTTTCGGGAGGGCAGCTCCTGGCTGACTTCTGACGCTGGCTCTCACCATGAGGTCACCTCCAACTGGTCTTTCTCGACTCACCACCAATCCCATAACGCGCGTTTCAACCCAACAGGATCTCAACTAACCTTAGCTCCCAAGTCTTCGTTTTGGTTCAATGCTCCGTCGTCACCAGATCCATCAATTCCTCCGGTTCCGCCTCTCCCGCCGCCTTACCGCCGAAGCTCCTCTCCGACATGCGTCATCACCGACGACCCCAGCCGCCCTCGTCTCGGCTCCCAAAGCTCCTGGCTAACCTCGTCAGCGTGGTCTTTCCCTCAAACTCAGCATGGCGGAAGCGTTGTTGACATCCACGCTGAGCTGCTTTCCCCTGCCATGGCATCTCGTCCTGCCACGCCCGCTGCGCTGTTTACCGCGCAGGTACTCGGCGGTTATGGGTACACTTCTGGCTCGGAGAAGGGAATCGCTTCGTTGGCCGTCAACGACCCTGGCGTCGACATATCGTACGTAAAGTACATATCTTGGCTCCTTTCTATCTGGGTACCTGTGGTACGTGGATTCGCTCGTTTATGGAGTTCTTTGTATTCACGAGAATATTTACAGGGTTTATCTTTTCTCGATCGCCACCTCGGGTTCTGCTCCATCCAGCGCACTGTCGCTGATGCTGGTACTCTCTATAACGTTGTCCTCTCCCCTTTTGGCACTCAGCATCTTCATTCACTTGCCCATTCCAATCCCAACTGGGCTATTTGACGTCCATGCAGAACCTCCATCGGCTGTGTTGCACGCACCGTCTCCAGCGGAAACGCTCGCCAGATATGGTACCAAGTACAAGTGCAGTGGAAGTATCACCGTCGTTGAGGGTCGTCGCAGCAGTGACATCTGGATTTCGAAGGGTGATGTGGTTGATGGGAAGGGCAAGGTCGGTCAGGCCATTGGCCTCATGTCGCCCGTCCCTAGGCTAGCCGTTCTCCCCATTGACGATGAAGAGAAAGGAGATGGGGAACAGACGCCCCCCTTGTGAGACGACCCTAGGCGAAGACACCAAGGACCCTACTACACACTGGAACTCTGAGAGGATAGGACGCGAGAACTAGGGCAATAACCCAAGATGAGCTCGAATGGGGAGCCTCTGGGTGCTGGATTGCACTGTATATATACTACTCTACACGAGGGCTACGCAAGGCTACCCACGAGGCTACGTACTGTGCAATGCTATGCTAGTGATGTCATAGTGGAGCTAAGGCTATGCGGAATGACATCAAGGGAGGCAGCGTGTGCAGCATAAGGTACGGGTCTAGACTGAGGTAGATAAGATACGGCTGCACACTATGATAAGATAAGATGCTATCTAATCACAGATTAGATAAGATAAAAAGTCGGACCGTTACACTACTCCCCCCTCAGGTGCAGGATTCCAGACTGCAGAACTGAGCGTCGCAAACCGTAAGGTTTTCGGGGATACGACTAAATAACGAGTCAAAGTCCGCCTGGGTCATACGAAGTTTTCGAGGAGCAGAGGGATTTTCTCGATAAAAGCGCTCGACTACCAGAGGAGAATTCTTCAAATTCGACGAGGGTTCCCAAGTTCTCTCGTGTTCTTCGTAACCTTTCCAGTGCACTAGGTACTGGAGTTGCCTTTTATAAATACGAGAGGCTACGATATAGTCCACTTCGTACTCTTCGTCGCGTTCTTCTGAAACATGTATCGGACCGGGCCGAGACACAGGTTGATCAGGAAGAGGTCCTAAATAAGGCTTTACTCGAGACACATTCACAACCGGGTGAATCCGAAGAGTTTTCGGGAGCTTAAGCTCTACCGCGTTCGGTGTTACACAAGTGACCTCATAGGGGCCAATCCACTTTTCAGTAAGCTTCTTAGAAGCGCGATTCAGCATTCAAAGATTGTCCGTAGAAAGCCAGACTTGCTGGCCTATAACATAGTCTGGGGCAGGATTTCTGTGCTTATCTGCCTGAAGCTTCATGTTACGTTTGGCCTTCTCTGAAGACTCAACGACTTTGTTAAATATGGCAGCAAAGTCCTTAGCCGCTGGGGCTACAGTCTCAACTGGTTCTACACCCATACAAGGGGAATAACTCCGGGTAATTCCAAACGGGGAATCAGTGGTTACCTCCGAAATGGTATTGTTCCATACGAACTGGGCGATCTTGATCCACTTTGCCCAGTCGTTCTGTCGATCGTTTACGTATGTTCGGAGATACTGATTAATTTCGCGATTCAATCGCTCCGTTTGACCGTTGGTTTGCGGGTGAAACGCAGTGGACATTTTGCGCTTTATGCCTAAGAGTCTATACAACTCCCCCAGGAAGTTGCTTGCAAAGACCGATCCACGGTCTGAAACCATGGAAGAGGGAAGACCATGCTGACACCAGACATGATCCCTAAATAATTCGGCAGTCGACAATGCGGTTTCCTCCTTGGTACAAGGTACAAACACGACCTCTTTTGAGAACCGATCGATGACCACTAATATATAATTGTAACCGAGGGATTCCGGCATCTCGGTAAAGTCCATTGTGACGTCAAGCCATGGGCCACTAGGAGTGGGGAGGGGAACAAGGCTTCCAGAAGTCTTTTGATTCAAAACCTTGGACTGTTGGCACTTCTGACAGTGCTTTACATAGGTTTGAATTTGTTCCTTCATTCCTTTCCACGTGTAGTGCTTCCTGAGCATGTTATAAGTAGCTTTTACTCCTTTATGACCAGCAACGGGAGTGTCATGAAAGTCCGTGATAAGCGACTGGCGCTCTTCGTAAGTCTGATCAGTAACATCGATCGACTTAATAGATACGGGGTTTAACAAGGTTTGATCCTTGTTGTCTTCAGAACTCGAGACATAATAGTCCGATCGCCTACTAAGCGGATCTGCAACGTGCATCTGGGTTCCTTTCTTATAGATAAGTGAGTAATTAAAGCGCGTCATCCACATTTGCCAGCGTGCTTGGCGCTTAGAGAGATTCTGCGACTTTGTAAAATACGTTAAGTTGTGATGGTCCGTGTAAATCTCGAAAGCGTAAGGAGTGGCTTCGAGATAATGGCACCAGGCTTCAGTTGCTTTTATGATGGCCAGCATCTCTTTGTCGTGAATAGGATAGTTTCGTTCAGGAGGTGTCATAGAGTGTGACATGTACGCGACGGGTCTGAATTTGCCGTCTTCGCACTTCACGGATATCACTCCCCCAACGGTGAACTCAGACACGTCTGTTTCCAGGCGGAATTCACGGTCTTGGTCGGGGTACTGAAGTACCGGAGCACGAGTAAAGGCGGCTTTCAAAGCTTCAAACGCTGCGCGTTCCTTTTCTCCGAAGTTAAATACAGTGTCTTTACATGTTAGGTCCGTCATGGGCCTAGCCATGATTGCGTAATCCTTAATAAAACGCCGATAGAAGTTACCGAGCCCCAGGAACACGCGAACCTGCTTTACGTTCGTCGGCTCAGGCCACTTTAAAATAGCATTGACCTTTTCAGGATCCATTTTGATCCCGTCACGAGAGACTATCATACCAAGGAAATCGACTTCGGTGACTCTGAAGCGACACTTCTCGGGTTTGACAAATAGATCATTGTCTCGCAACCATTTCAAAACTTCCAGCACGATTCTATCATGCTTTTCCTGATCGTCCGTGTCCGTAAATATCATAAGGTCATCTATGTACACCACGCAGACATCCGACATATCGTGGAAGATCTCATTCATCATCTTCTGGAATGTTGCGGGTGAATTACAGAGACCAAAATACATAACGAGTGGCTCAAAAGCCCCTTTGTGCGTTACAAACGCAGCTTTCCATTCATCGCCTTCGCGAATCCTCACATTGTTATATCCCCACCGAAGATCCATCTTCATGAAGAGCTTACAACCTTTGAGCTTGTCAACAAGCTGAGAGATAAGCGGTAGCGGATAGTTATTCTTAATTGTCCAGTCGTTCACATAGCGGTAATCCTGTACCATGCGCTTCTTGCCATCCTTCTTGGGAATAAAGAAGACCGGTGACGTCTGTTGACTAATAGAAGGCCGAATATATCCTTTTGCAAGCTGGTCATCTAGGAAGGATTCAACTTCTTTTTGTTCATCAACAGAGAGCGGGATAAGTCTTCCCTTTTTGGGCGGGAAGTCTTCTTTCAGATCAATTCCATGATCCCAAGGTTTCCTAAGCGGCATGCGCTCTGACGACTTTTTACTAAATACACCTAGGAACTCCCAGTACTCTTTAGGTACTTGCTTCTGGGCTTCTTCTAGGGTCGACTCATCAATAGTGACCTTTGATTCATGTACCTTCAAAGCTTGAACCCAAGTTTCCTGAGATTCGTTCTCTCGTAATAACTTAGCAAAGCATGTTTCCAAGAGTGACTTGCACTCTGGAGGACACCGAGTTAAATTAACTTTGCCAGAAACCCAATCTATATCGGGATTGTGCTTTCTAAGCCAGGTGTGGCCGAGGATAAGGGGAACTTTTCCAAGGCAGGTGACTGCACACCAAAGCTTTTCAGCATGCTTCCCAATACCGATGGTAAGCAATACATAATGTGTGATATCACCCTCTTGATTCCTTGTGCCATCTACGTTAAGCACTGGGACGGGTTTTACCAGCTTAGATAACTGCAACTGGCGATCAAGAGCCCAGCTCTTGTCAACAAAGCAGCCAGTAGCGCCACTGTCTAGCAGAGCGTCTACTTCAATAGTATTAAGGGGCCCGCGAATGCGGACCGGTACCGTCACTTCACGTTCCATTGTGAAGGACCTTCGTAAGTCCATGGGAACTTCCGAGTTGCCGGTGGGACTTTCCGGTTTCTCAGATGCCAAAGAAGGAGAAAGACTGTCTTTATTTAATCAGGAATTAAGCACGCTCGATTTTTTATCCGGCACCGAGCCCTTTGCAGGGACCCCCTTAGATGGTACAGAACAGCCCGAGTCACAGTCCATACTATCAACAGACAAGACAGAGTAGCGAGAAGAAGAAACGGAAACAGGAGAAACTACAGAAGACACTTTCTTGTAGGATTTACTATTTTTTGTACGTAGCAAAGCAAGGCGGTATTTAAATATTTCAGAAACAGCGGGAGATGTAGCACGAGATAGTCTATAGTCCAAAATACGTACAGCTGTGTCCAAAGAAGACTCAAGAGCGAGAGTGCCCGACACGTCCTCACTCTCTAATCTTTTAAACCTTTGAAGAACGCCTGCATTTCTGCAAAGGACATTCCTCGCACCGCGTTTAACCGGTCATCCTCCGGTTGGGCCTGTGCTGCCCGTGCTTGCTGTTGCCCACGACGAGGGCGGCGCGGCTTTGTGCACTCACGTGCGATGTGGCCAAATAATTGGCAATTGTAGCATTGGGGCCCTTTACCCCTTTGCTGAGACGATGCGTCTGTGGCTCCTATATCCATAGGGGTACCGCCGGTTGACGCTGAAGACGATGAATAACTTTGGCCCTGGTAATACCGGGCCGGTGACTGCGACTGCGTATTAATTAAGAAGAGTTCCTGTGCTCTTCCTATTTCCTTGGCCGAGGCGGACAGGGTGACATACGTGTCGCGTGGCATGTTTTGAATGTAAACTTGCTCCAAGAGTTTCCTCTGGAGCGCCCTCTCAAGCAGATCCCTTGCGTAGTCATCTACGCACCGACTCTGTATCTTAAGCGCTTCAAACTGCGCTAAGAACTCGTCAATGCGCTGATGAGGGCCCTGACGAAGACGTAACAACTGGGCTCTTGCCCACTCCTGACTGTTCCCAGGAAGGAAGAACCCTTCTATTTTGGCCTCGAGGGCCTGCTTGGTGGGCCACGCTGGTGGCGGGGGTGGCGCTCCCGGGGCAAGGGGCGGTGCGGCGACAAGGGCGGCGTGGGCTGCCATACACTGGTCAAGGCGGACCTGAGCCCACCGACCAGCTTTCAGACCCGTGAGCCGAGAGTAGATGGCAGCTGCCACCGTCGCGTCATTGGCCCCATCCATTGTGATGTCAATCCACACCTTAAGCTTGCTCCACCACTCGTGGAACTTGGCGGGAGAACCATCGAAAGAGCTGGGATCTGCGACCACCTTCTTGCGTGCCGGCGGTGCCGGTTGAGGCTGTGCAGCCGCAAGGGCCGCGATATGATTCTGGAGGTCGATTTGCCCCTGGATGAGCTGACCAAGGAGAGCATTGAGGTCAGCCATTCTTCTGACTCAGTAGGGGTGGAGACGGGAATAGGGGGTAGGTCTTTGTTTAACCGGTCGGAGGCGAGAGGACCGGAAGGTGTGGCGGCGAGCGAGAGGGAGGTCTGGGAGGGGCGGAACAGGAAGGGAACGGTGGAGGCCGAGGAGGACTTGGATTTCGAAGTCGCTGATAAGGTGACTGTAGGTGGCAACGGCAGTGGTGAACTGGTTTTCCTCTTCGAGGGCTGTTTCTCTAGCGGCAGCTTCTTCGCTGGAGACAGGGCGGGGACCGTAAATGATTGCCAAGCGCTCCTGTTGCGCTTCGACGAGGTGACGGGGAAACTGGTAAGGTATGGTGGTAACGTAAGGGGTGACGTAGGGGTAAGACTATATGGGACTAGATCCCCACAGGTGTTCCACTAAACTAAGCGTAAGACCCTGTTCGCCTGTCGCTCTCGCCGGGTCAGGGCAGTGGCACAGCTATGCAGAGAACAAACGGCTAGTGGCTGCAGATCACAGGTCTACCTCTGCACGGACGCAGGAACTACTTGAGTAACTATGTCTCAATCGCCTTGTGGCTGCGAACCACTCTTGAACGGGCGCCGACCTTCAGACACCAGGCACGACCCTGGGCTGGTGTACAGTACGTAAAGGATGCGGTGCTAAAAACTCCCAATGCCGAAGCACTACGGGAACGGCACTAAAAGGCTGGCCGTGTACGAAACGCAAGGTATGAAGAAGAAGCTCCTTAACCCTGGAGTCCGGGTACAGTTGTCTTATAAGGCTAGACGAGCGCGTAGTAGAGCGAAGTAGATGTTTAGATTCGAGCTCAGGTGAGACGACCCTAGGCGAAGACACCAAGGACCCTACTACACACTGGAACTCTGAGAGGATAGGACGCGAGAACTAGGGCAATAACCCAAGATGAGCTCGAATGGGGAGCCTCTGGGTGCTGGATTGCACTGTATATATACTACTCTACACGAGGGCTACGCAAGGCTACCCACGAGGCTACGTACTGTGCAATGCTATGCTAGTGATGTCATAGTGGAGCTAAGGCTATGCGGAATGACATCAAGGGAGGCAGCGTGTGCAGCATAAGGTACAGGTCTAGACTGAGGTAGATAAGATACGGCTGCACACTACGATAAGATAAGATGCTATCTAATCACAGATTAGATAAGATAAAAAGTCGGACCGTTACACCTTGCCAATGCAAGAAGTGCCGTCCTTCCCCTCCACTCTCCCCCTTACTCCTGTGTCTACCAACAGCGCTGGGATGGGGAGACTGAGGAAAGAATCTAAGGCGTCATCTTATCTCTCAAATGGTGAGGAAGCTTTTGCATCAAGGATCATGATCGTGCAGAGACATTATTCCGCCGTTGCCACCACTGTCATCGTTCCTGCTTCTCCGGAGAGGCAGGAGGAGCTTGTTGACAGCGTCACATCGGTTGTTACTGGGATTGCTCTGGAACACGACGGCACCTCTCGACTGACCTCCCATCTTCGCTCACGCTCAATTTCGTCTGTTATCGGTCAAGCTATCACGACAGGAGACATCAGTCCACCACCGTCCGACCCGCTTCCTCCAACGCCTCCTAATATTCGCAATGCCAAGCTTGCTCAGCAGCTCATTCACAAAAAGTCCTATTCGTCTGGCTTCTCGTTTGGCGCTGTCGTTAACGATGATGTCAATGAAATTGATGCGCTTACCGCTGGTGTACTGCCGCTTCTGGTCCCTGGCCTCAAGGTTGGAGGGGAAATGAAGATCAAAGATTTTGAGTTCTCCCCACCCTTAAGTAGTACAGTTACAAAGAAGCCTCGTTGCGCGCCAAAAGAGTCGCATGGATCAGACTTTGGCATATTGGCCCGAGATGGATTTTCCTCCCCCCATCTCCACTCTACTCCCGCGCAGGATTGTCGTAGGGCCAGGAAGATCTCCGCTCACAGAAGGAATCATTTCAGTCTACCAAGGTGAGATAACTGGTGATACTATGTCGCTTCTATGCTCATCACATGGATTACAGTCTCGGACTCAGCAGAGATGCTCTGCAAGCATGGAAATCGGACATCAACCATGCGCTAGCGATACTCGACGTTGCCCGTGAGCGATGCTGCTCGGAGGAACACGGTCTGGGGTGACGAGGCCGTGCCGAATGTTCTCGCTCATCCCATACACGGTGAACACGACCACCTTCAAGTTCCTGCTACCGGCGCCTCCTTAGGTCGCTGGATATCCGCGCGCCGTCTTGGCCTCCGTCCCGAGGTTCCCCATGGAATGGACAGCGTGCGCACTTCCGTTATCACACTGTTGTCAGACAAACCCGTTCCCCCTCCGCTGCATCCACAGTAACACTTTTCGAGCCCGACGCCGAGAGCACCCCTTATGACGGTCACAAAAACTCCGATTATCCATACTCCAGAAAATACCAGGCTGCAACTATGCCTCAGCCTGTCTCTCGTCGCTCAAGTATTGTTTATATCAAATCCCCTGGTGAAAACGGCCGTCCGGAATTCGTCACTGTTTCGACGGACTGTGTTGATGACCCGATGGATTCTACTCAGTGGCCAACCCGGGCGGTGAAGCCTCTTATACCCAAGTCGAGCAAGCTGCAGTGCAAGTTGTCATCATCTGAAGCCCCATCGAGCTCCCCTGGTGGGGGCCTCCGACCACTTTCTCTTCTTCGAGATCGCAATACGAACAAGGACAGCGGTGACAACGTCGTCTCATCCAAGTCGGCTGGAACGCGCCCGCTTCTTCTCGGAAAGAAGAAACCGAAGGTGAAGGTGACTGGTTCGGACGAGAATGTTGATTCCACTGGTTCTGCGAACAAGTACTTGAAGCCGCTACAGATTCATCGTCGGCTGAGACACGCTTCTTCAGCCAGCCCCATCCACACCCGGCTTCAGTTTCCAGCTGAGGGAAATAAATCAGATGGAGAGAGAGATGTGCCAGTATTTGGAGCGGAAATTGAACGTCGATCTGAAGGTGCGCAGATCTCCCAAGCCCTCAGCCTATACCTGACTTATAGCCTGGAGGGCTCGACCTCATCTCTCCTACGCCAACAGAATCACTACTCAGGCATTGTACTCGCGACGTCAGCTGGGACGCACCCACTTCTTCTTCGAGGACCCCCTTCCCCCCCTCCCCATTCATTTAGATGCAGCATATATGCATTTCTCCAGGTGCGTTTCACGCCAACAGAATCATCGCCAAGTCAGCTGGGACTTACCTACTTCTTCTGTCAGCCCCATCCGCACCTGGCCTCAGTTTCCAGCTGAGGGAGACAAACCAGATGGAGAGAGAGATGTGCCAGTATCTGGAGCGGGAATTGAACGTTGATCTGAAGGTGCGCAGATCTCCCAAGCCCTCAGCCCATTTCTGACTTATAGCCTGGAGGACTTGACTTCATCTCTCCTACGCCAATGAAATCACTACTCAGGCATCGTACTCGCGACGTCAGCTGGGACGCACTGTTACGACCATGTCCAACTCCGGATCTTATCCGGTTACTCCGGTCGCATCGCAGCTCTGTAACTCAACTCCGGTCGCTCTCACTTACTCCGGTCATCATCACGCTGATAACTTTCCGTTAAGTG
>Ga0307518_10000799_pt1 | contig 23635 bp, 32 predicted proteins | sample 25_EM_MG_FD_203889 | JGI IMG/M metagenome (GOLD analysis project Ga0307518, IMG submission 203889) | Populus trichocarpa ectomycorrhiza microbial communities from riparian zone in the Pacific Northwest, United States - 25_EM | ecosystem: Host-associated > Plants > Roots > Unclassified | place...
CAGCACGAAGCTTAGCCTCCCCAGATCGGAGATGAAGGGTGAACTGCACAGAGCCCTCCAGTTTGCATGTGCGCATAAACGCAGCAGCAGAGACTAGGGAGATGTGGGGAGCAGTTCCTGGCGACGACGGAGCACAAATATTTGCAATCGGAGCAGACAGAGTCGGAACCGGAGCAGAAGGAGATGGCGCAACCAGCTCCGAAGAGGCAGGCGGCCGGGGCCCAAGATTTGCTGGCAAACTCTGAACAGGTGAACAGAACGTGATGCTACTCTCAGCCCAGTCAATCAACGGATTGTGGTGGCGGAGCCAGCTGTGTCCCAGAACAAGTGAACAGGAAGAATCCAGCGGAGTAACATAATAGGAGTCAGAGGTGATGTCGCCAGTGGAGAAATGGATAGTGAGGTCAGTGACCTGGGTAATGTAGGTAACACATTTTTCATCCAAAAAGTGGAGTGGAATCAGGGGTATTGATCGGAGCAGAATAGAATGCCGAAGGGCAAAAGTGGAGTCGATGAAACAGTGAGTGGAACTGGAATCGACAAGAGCGGAGACAGAAGAGAGTTCATAGGTCAAGACAGAGACAGAGGGTATCAGAGAGTTGGAATGAGAAAGAGCAGATGCATTGAGTCGGAGCTCCTTAGGCATGCAGGCGGAGTCAACGCAGTCTCCAGGCTGCACAGGAGTACTGGAGCTGCGGACTATTTTTTCGCCTCAGCAGACTTCTCCGAAGAAGTAGTCGGAGTTGTCGCCTGAGCAGCACGAACCTTTGCAGTGCGCGAAGCGGACTTAGGGCAATCCTTTGCATTATGGCCAGCATCTCCGCAGAAAAGACAGAGGGAGTTGGAGATGCGCCTTGAACGCTCCGCAGGAGTGAGTTTCCCATCCTTCCCAAGGACATTGGAGAGGTCTGGAGCGGATGCGGAGGAGTTCTTTGCGGAGGACTTTTGAGAGGACTTATCTTTATCCTTGTCCTTGCCCTTAGAAGCAGAGTTGGATGTAGCAGATGCAGAGGTGTTCCCGGAGGAAAAGGACTGCTTTGACTTGTCGGAGGAGTTGCATGCGGACTTCTCTTGACGAGCGCATTCAGTTTTGCACTCCCAGTAGTGAGCATCAATGGTCTGCACAAGAGTGCAGAGCTCGAAGAGAGTACGAGGTCTGCCCACACGAGAGACTTCATCCTTAATCCGATCTGGAAGTCCATTATAGAACATGTGGCGGAGTGCGCCTTCACCATATCCTTTGACCTGGGAGGCATAGTGGTTAAACTCCACAAGATACTTATTAACTCTATGGTGGTCCTTCATGGACAAGTGGTCCAGTTGATGCTCCACATCTCCGACAGGATCAGGTGGTCTGAAATTGGTCTGGAGTTCGACAATAAACTCCTTATAGTCATCCATCCATAGTGGGTGGAGATCTGGATCATTGGAGTTGAGGAGATCAGGTTCGAACCAAGCAAGTGCAGTGCCTTTGAGGTAAGACTGAGCAAAAGCAACTTTGGCTCGATTGGAGCGGAAGGAGTTTGGACGATTCTGGAAGTTCAGTTCACATTGAACCAAGAACTCACGGAGTTTCTTAGAATTGGAGCCATCAAAGGTATCGGGTTCCCTGCATTTAGCACGGGAGGAGGAGTCCTGAGTCTGAGAGGCAAGTCCTTCGATTGCGGTGACAAGATTTCCAAGTAGGAGCACATCTGGTGGAAGCGGAGTTGCAGGAGGAGATCCGACTGGAGTATGCGGACCTTCCCCATAATCATCTTCATTACCAGGGTCATCTCCAGGATCATCATCACCTGGTGGAGGTGGACCTTCATCGTCAGGAGTAGGAGTAGGAGTAGGAGTAGGAACTTAGAGTCAGGCAGAAGCAAGATGAGGACAGGGCTTTGTTGATATTTGTACTAAGGTACAAGGAGATACACAGAGACTTATATACTAACTGAAAGGACAGGATCCTTGTGATAAACACAAGACATGTGAAAGGTGGAGTAGGAGAAACACATGAGAGGAAGAAGCACATGAAAAGGGTAAACACATGGAAGGAATAAGTAGCAACAGGGTGACAAGTAAGTGACAGGAAGGAAACAGGGTATATACCTGAAGGTATGACAGAAGTGGGCTGGACAGACCGGAGGAACAGAGTAGGAGTTCGGAGGAGAAATGTCGGAGTTGGTAGGAGATATGTCGGAGCTAATAGGAGATACGTCGGAGTTAATAGGAGATACGTCGGAGTTGGTAGGAGATGTGTCGGAGAAAATAGGAGATACGTTGGAGTTGGTAGGAGATGTATCGGAGTTGGCATGGATGTGACATTCGGCCCCTAAAAGGGGGATACTGTTACAACCATGTCCAACTCTGGGTCTTATCCGGTCACTCCGGTCGCATCGCAGCTCTGCAGCTCAACTCTGGTCGCTCACCACTTACTCCAGTCACACTTGCACAGATATGCCTCTGTTAAGTACGACCCTTGGACTATCCTCTATTTGTTCGTTACCACACCTCGCCATTTACCCTGCCTTGTCATGAGTTCTCCGTGTTCTCGATATATCCTGCACCTTGTATCATTTTCACCGGACCTGGTTTATTTTACCCGGACCTGACCTATTACTTTCTCCGGTTATCCCTGTCCGCTTTTTAGGCTGTTTACTTGTCACCGTAAGTACTTGTCCCTAGTTTGCACTTAGTATAAGTACTCTGTAGATTATCCTGTACTCCTCAGTCTGAAATCAACTTAGTCACTACTCCAGTTCCTGTCTGTCTTTGTCTCCGTCTCTGTTTCCATCTCCAACCTCTTGACCGGAACCTACACAAGGGATCAATGCTCGTTGTCCTTAGTCATTGAATCCAAGTGGTCATCAACTTTGGCCGGACTAACTTCTTGTCCAGCCCCCTGCCCTTGTCCTCTGGACCCCCTACCAGAGTAGACCTGGACTTGACACCTGACCCCAGCTGGCCCATAACATATCGCCGATTGTCAACCCCTGCTGGCCATAAAGTATGGTACAATGTAGGTACATTATGTGCATTCAAAATAGTGGACAACAAAGAAGTGTCCCTCAAGGACTTCAGAAAGCTAGGAGATCAAATGCTAGTATTCACAGATGGTTCATGCACTGATGGACTCATAGGCACATCAGTGGTCCTTTACATTGATCACACCCATGTTGCAACCCTATGCTACTACCTAGGCAGTGCAGAACACCACACAGTGTTCAAGGCAGAGGCAGTAGGCCTAATTCTTGCAGCACGCCTCCAGATAACGAGACCCGAAACAAGCTTCCCAGCATCAATACTAGTTGACAACCAAGTGGTCATCAGATCAGGTGAGAGACCAACAGCCAAACCAGGCCACTATCTACTCCTTCATTTCAGAAACCTCATGCACCAATTACATGAGGAAAAGGACAGCAGCAGGGAAGATGTGATGGTCAGGTGGATAGCAGGACACCAAGAGGTCAAGGGCAACAAAGTAGCAGACAGGGAAGCAAAACTGGCAGTGAAAGGAGAAGCCAAATCAAGCCCAAGACACAAGCTACCCAGTGCACTACAGAAACACCTGCCTCGCAGGATACCTGCACTCAAGTAAAGCCACAATGCAAAACTAAAAAAGATCTGGAATGATGAATGGTCAAAGTCACCCTGCTTCCCCCACCTCTCCACAATCAACCCCACTCTCCCTTCAAAGGCATTCATGAAACTCATGGGCTCCCTATGCAAATGGCAAGCCAGCCTCTACATGCAGCTCAGAACGGGTCACGCACTGCTCAACAAACACTTGTTCTGCTTCAAGTGTAGTGACACCCCAAACTGCCTTCAATGCAGCGACTCCACGCCTGAAATGGTGCACCACTTCCTGTTTATATGCCCAAGATACAACAGAGAGAGATTCATCCTAGAAAGAGACGTCGGCCAGAAGGTCTACCATGCAGCTTACCTACTTGCCCACCCTGATGTGAGAGCGCACCTCCTACACTACATCAATGAAACAAAACAACTGAAAATGACATTTGGTGAGGTATAATACACATACTTAACACAGAGATAAGAATTGTACAGACTTCAATAGTGAACAGTCCAGTCACTCTGGACTTTGGTACCCTAGACCCAAGAAGCACAACCCACACTCCACAATAAGCCTACGCTTTCCAATGGAAGCTAGCAATGTTAGACACACCAATCACCCCAACAATCATGTCCCCTGCCCCCATTCAACTCCATATTTTACTTTTCTTTCTCTTTTTCTCCCTCTCTCTATCTCCTTTCCCATCCCCATCCCTGCACCTCACCCACCTGAAGGGCAGCAACCATAACTTTGCCGCAGGCACCTAACCCCATCCTGTCCTGTTCCGTCCATCAAACTGTCTCCTCCACCAGCCACCCACCAACCTCGCAGTGGAGTCATGAGATTACAGAGACCCCAGGGACAGAGTGCCCACATTTTCTTTCCTTCAGCTCATGCACACTCATGCAGCTGGGCTAGTGTTTTATAGAAACAACCCTACAATACACAGAAGTACCAAGCACATTTAGCCACATAGTTAGTATAGTGCAACATAGGGTGACATGTCCTCAGGCACTTAAATTGGATTTTTTAAATAAAAAAAAGCACTGGAAGGGGGCATATCATCCGAATGCCAAGGCCTACACTGGTGCACTCACCTGATGATCAGGTTTATGTGTCATTGAGACGAGTATCATGTGTACCCTGTGGAATGCCCAGAGATGAATAAACACCACTGAAACCACAGGCACCCAATATGTATTATGGTGTTGAGTCAATTGTCTTGATGGTACAAGTCGAGAATGGACTATGATGGATTCAAGTAGACTATATTTATGTTCGAACAACCAACAAATGTACATAGTTATCACACGTCTATAATACTGACAGTCACTCCATATAAGCTTCTCTAGCCATATCAGATCAATGTAATTTTTTGTTCTAATGGCCATCAGCTCTAAAATGATACTCCAAGTATCAGGCCATATATTCTTAGTAGAGTAATCCTCTAGATTCTGATGTCTCGACATTACCTTACAAATGACTGCATAACTCATTTCACCATGACAATCATGCATACCATATATCACACTTGAGTAGCAGATTACCTACATGATAACTGAGCTTATTTTGAACTTGTTTCCACCTTTTTGTTTGTGTAGCACTTTGTTACTATTTCATTCACCAATAAAATAGGGAAGAGCATGTGTATGGGGTACCCATGATGGGCCATTACCCATGAGTACAGGTCTGGGTCACGGTCTCAGTACCCATGGTCTATACCCATGGCCTGTTTCCTGGAAGCATACTACATACCTGATACCCGTGTGACACGACTTCCAAATCAGGCAACAACGCATCAGTAGGCCTTTGACTCTTTGCATCTTCAATCCCTTCTGCATTGATGCCTGGGTCCAATGACCCCACACAAGCATGTTCATATTAATTTATCTATTTCATTGATTATTTTTTCTTACAGGACCTCTGCACACACACCTTGCATGGTCACCTATGGCCGCACATCAACCGCCTGCACAGCTCGATCATGTCCCAAGGTATGTTTTCTCTCCTTTCTTTTCTTTCATTTGCGATGACCTACCAGCACTATCGATGATGTAACCACAACCATGACAGCCCGCCACCTGGACGAACTGCCATCCACGCCAGTACGATGACAACACAGGAATGATGGCAATGGCGAGGAGATGCAGTGCCATGGCATGGCGTCATGACGACAACGATGGCGATGACGCACGACACGACGAGATGTGGATGGCCAATGCCACAACAACAGCATGTCCATGGCAGCCTGACAAAGACCATGACGACAATGGCTGGCAAGAACAATGACAACATGACGCAGATGGCCAATGCCATGGCATCACAACAATGATGGCGATGGCTGGCGAGAATGGCGACAACAACGTGACATGGATGGCCAATGCCATGGCGTCACGGCAATGGCACATGGCGCATGACACAGCGACACACAACAACAATGATGGCCCATGGCACATGGCATGATGATGACACCCAACACACAACATAGTGACACATGACGACAATGACACACAACACACAACCTGGTGACCCACGACCCACGGTACAACAACAACAACAACAACAGCATGGCGCAGTGGGATGGCAATAATGGTACAAGTAGTATGCATATTGTGTATGTAGTACATTTAATATACTCCTGTAACTTACAAGGTCACCAGAGGGTATACCCACATACCCGTTGATGGTACCTGCAGGTTGGCAGGTATGGGTCAGTGTTCTGATACCCGTGTGGAACCCGTGGTGGTGGCGAGTCGCAGAGCAGGCTATCTGTGCTCGTGTTCCATGCACTCGTTCCTGGTGGTCAGGTTGTGGCCACACTCCTCCCCCAAACCTGTCCTCTGTCTATTCCCTTCAAACTAAAAATCAGGGTCAGGTTGGTTATGGTCATCGAGTTTTGTTTTGGCTGGCAGTGTGTGACAAGAAAATCTGCTCAGCCATTGATCAGTAAGGGGGGTCAGATTGAACGTACTGTTGATTGCACTGCCATGTACCCCAATAGTGGTCCATGGCCTCTGTCACTCATTATGGCACACGTCAGATAGCTGAGTTAGACCCATCAAGTATGGACTCCCCACCTTCCCCACCTTATTGTCTCCACATTTGGTTAGGCACTGCTTGCTCACAGCAGCTGATTACAAGGAGCCCTGACTGAGGGGTTGGGCTTGCACACCTGATTTGTCTCGCAGCGAAGAAAGGGAAAGGTTGTTTACTCACATGTCAGCCAAAGTTCAAGGATCCTACTGGTCACCTGGTGAGTAAATAAGGTCATATTTGGTAGTCGTTCGGAAGCTCACCTTGCTGATATAATCACATGCTTTCAAAAAATTTATAAGTCCCCTCTCAGCGACTATTTCCTCCATCACTGGCTCCACCATCACCACTAGTGCAAATGATGGCAACAACAACCACCATCCCAAATGATGGTAACAGCCACCACCACCAATGTCCATCATCACCACTGCGAGAAACAACAATGACAACAGCAACTAACTGTGAATGGCCCCAATGATGAAACAACTGCACCACACTGCGATGACAATGACCACTGTCCAATAGTGATAGCACTTCCATGCCATCTACTGTGAATCCCAGCAACCAACTACTGCCCTGAACGACAGCAACAAACCACACTAACCACCTCCCTGAACGACAACGATAACCACTACTGGCACCACCCTCTGCTAACGACAGCAAAAGGTCAACTGTCACCCCAATGCTGCCGCTGCCACTGTGAACAATGACAATGGCCACTACCCTTCAGTAATGACGACCCCAACTGCCACCTCACCACTGCAATCTTGACCAGTGTGATGGTGACAATATCCACCACCACCAACTCCCAATCACGACAACGAACCCCACCATCGCCACCATACCTGCACATCAACGATGATGAACCCCTTCGGTACATGCCCTCTGTGTGTTTTTCCCCTCCTTGCTTACATTACTGTTATTTATCCCCACTTCCTGTCTGTTCATCCATTTGCATAGTACACTGTTACTGTATACTGCACAGCTATATTAAATCAGAATATAATGTCACTAGATTTGTGAATATTCAAAAAAGTGTGACATTTTCCACCTGCTATTATGTAGTGATTATTGAGGCATGAAGATCAAAATTTAGCTTGTTTCCCAACTACATCTACAAGGTCATTCCAATAGATAGCCATGCCATGAAGAACAATAATCATCATTGCAGGGATTAATAAGTTATGTCATGCATACTGGAGTCTGTCAGGTCTACATTGATGACCTTGGTTGTTAAACTTAGCATATTTGTTGGAGTACTAAATATATGACAGCTCGTCACATCTGAAGAAAGTATATAATGGAAAATCAGGAAGATACTATTGCTTGGGAATTTGCCATCAGATGGCATTGTGACTAATGCATCTTTATGAGAGAATACCTAACATAGACCTAGCATGATATTCTAATATCGGACACGTCCTAAACCCGCCTTGCATGATTCCAATTACAGTTATTCAAGACGATTATAAGGGGTATATAAACCTATGTAACAAATTTGTTAAACCCACCCTTGGCAGCAGTTTTTTTATGTTCCCACGGTCTTTAGATATAATTATTGTGTATGTAACAATGTATCTAATAGATCACCTTCCCTGTGGGAGGTTCCTACCAATTCCCACAAAGGTTGTGAATCCACTGTGAGCTCTTGACGATGGTCCATTACGCTACAACAACATTGTGATGAAGGTGCGCCGAGCGTGTTACGTCCCTCCTGTGAGGTTCCGCGAGTAGATCAACATCGTCAGAGGGTTTCCTGAGCACGTTACATCCCTCCCACAAGGTTCTTGCTGGTTTATCCAGCAAGAGTTGCGATGTTGTAGGTAGCATTATCTGATGTTTGATGATCTCCAGGGCTTTTTTATAGGCATCTGTCAGAGGTACTCCTGAGGGTTTTGTTCCACAAATTTCTGAATTGACCACATAACCACCATTATATTTAGCGCTGACAAACAGATTGTATTGGGGTATATAGGGCGCTCAAACAAGTGTCGACAAGCAATACAAAACTACGCAACATTACGACAAGCAAGAATGAGCAATGTATCAACAGGAATGCTACTTATCAGTGGACTCCGACATTGGGGAGTCAGCTGGACGCGAGGGAGGAGTAGGATTGCCTGTGGCAACAGCAGGGAGGGCGTTGGTTTGTGAATGGGATGTTGGGGCACAATGGGATTGGGGATGCTCTTTGTAACCTCCATAAGCTGTACCACCAAAATAAAAATCTGGTCCATGGGCAACAGCACCCTGGCTGCGGTAGTTTGGGTGACCCACGCCATGGTTCTGCATGCTGGACGGGACACGTAAAGCACCCTCTGCGTACGGTCCATGGAAGGATGGATGGTTGGATGGTGGGTATGCAGGAGGGTAAGGCGCAGCCAGATGGTTGTACCACCCTCCAGGAAAGCTGGCGCCGTATTCATAGGGCACACCTGGCATTCCATGGCGGCATTCCTGGCCCAGGGAGCCGTTCAATGAAAGGATGTTGCTGAGATGGGTGGATGGATGAATCTTGACGAGAAACAGGGCAAGGAACCTGGTAAGGGTGGGGCGGACGAATAGTATTGCGAACAATGGAATGTGAGCTGAGTTCTTGAAGGTCCTGGCCTTTCGTTGTGGATAGCCATCCCTCCTCAGCAGCAAGGAGCCTTGCAGACACCACAGGTGATGCCTCGCTAGATGGCCCCATATTGTCCATATGGTTAGGGAATACCCGAGCCCGAAGGTTGAAGGGTTCACCCTCACTTCCTGCGTGGGTTTCACCTTGCACAAGACGGGGTCTCAGGCGCTCAGCTTGATCTGCTTTTGGCAGGTCGAATGCAGAGGGTTCTGGGTGAGACAGCTGTGGAAAGGGAAACCCTGGGCCAGCTGTAGCATCACCAGCAGTACCAGAGAAGAATGCAACATCAGACCAACAGGGAGCTAGGCTGTCACCCTGACCAACGAAAAGGTCAGCAGCAGGACGGATGCCCGGACTCCCAGGAGCTGGCATGGGCGATTGCAGGACTGGACGGAAATACTAATTAGTATTGTGCATACAAAGTTAATCTTACGGACCTTGATCCTGTTTGGCATCACGTTTGTTGTCCAGGGCTTCGTGTGCGGGTGCACCATGAGACAGAATCAAAGTATGGTCAGAAGCCGAGCCCAGATCACTACCACGAACAGCAGAAACGAGAGGAGTAGAAGCACAGTCCATAATTCCATCAGGTAGACAAGGTAACTGGATATTTTTGGAAACACCGGCCAAATTTCCAGGAGCATCAGGTGAACAGGCATTGTCGGAAACCGTAGAGTCAATAGCATTATTAACAGCAGCACACATATTATCAGGAGTCGATGGGGGCGATAGTGGAATGAGCAGGAGAGGGGATAATAGGAATGAGCACCTGAGCAGTGTTAGTAGACTTCTCGTGAGGATCTGGAGCGTCTGAACAACCAGCTTTCTGAGTAGAACGAGAGGGGACAGAGTGATGGGTAGAGTCGATGAGCGCCTTTGCAGTGTTTGACTTCTTGCGAGGGTCTGGAACATCAAACTGAACAGCTTTCTGCATAGAACCAGAGGGAACAGAGCGATGAGTAGTGTCGGAGATAACATGAGTAAGGGCCTTGGCAGTGTCTGGAACTTCAGACCGTTTCTGCTCTCGATGTATATCCTCCTTCGATGAAACATACATTGGTGACGAGGGAAGGCGATGACGCTTGGTACCAGTGGTATGGGCCTTCAGATCTTTGAAGGCCACCGTCTTGCTCCATTTGGATGTCTGGCCCCTGCTATCCAAAGGTGGGACACTGCTTTTCTGCTTTGCACTGCCTACTACTGGACCTTTTGCTTTGCGCTTGCGTGTAGAAGGTTCTTGTTCGTACTCAGAGTCAACATCCCCAATAGTGTTCATCCTGCCAGCAACCTCACCATCTTCCATATCTACGTCACTGTCGACACTGCGTGATTCTTGATCGGGCATGTAGTCATCGCCGGTTAACTCCTCGGACATTGAGCCACTTGAGAGGGTGATGACACTGGAAGTTGCCACGGCCTTCTTCTTGGAGGACCGTTGTGGAGGGAACACACCAAGCAACTTTGTTGCAGAAGTGGTGGCAGATTTAGAGTACTTGCCACCGGGAACCTCTTCAATGCTGTCAGAATCGTTGACGCCCAATTCTCCAATGTCGACATCTATCGAGGGAAGCTTTCAGCTTTTAGTCTTCTTGATACACGTAGCAGACGGGTTGGACAATCGACTTGGTCCAAGATAGTCAATTGCTAGATTACAGAAAATGTGCTTGCCCTTTGAGAGTGCAGAGTCATGCGGTGGTGGTGCACTAATGACGACTGGACTCTTTGATGTGAGGAGAGCCGCTATAGCTACATTAGCATTATTAACAGTATAAAAAAAGAATGACATACCTTTCAAGTTTGGGACGTGCTCAAGGCAGAGCTTGCTGTCACTGGTATCCGTAAGTGCAGCCATCAGCTTGGAGCATTCTGGTAAAGTAAGCTCCGATATACCCTTCCCGCTTCCCTTGCCGCGATGCTCCTCGCCTGGAAATAAAACGTCTGCTGGCCAGTTCTTCAGGACGAGCGCATGGCTCGCCAGATGACTGAGGAGAGACTTCCAAGGAAACAATTTTTGCGATGATAGTTTGAAACCATATCTCTCTTAGAGAACCGTTAGATTTTTATCGAAGCCGAGACATGATACACCCACCAAAAAGCTTCCTGAGATGTTCCTTGACTTGCTCGCGAACTGGTCGCTCAGTTATTTCGACGATGTCGTCATCGTCGTCATCGTCCTTCTTTTCCTTGGCAGCGCGTTCTTTCCCTTTCCCTCCCTCAATGATGATTCCTTTGGCTGCATCAGCGGTGCCTTCGAAAGCATCTGTCATGCCAAATTACTCACGTTCGTCCTTCTTCTCCTTCACAGCGCGTTCTTTTCCTTTTCCTTTTCCTCCATCGGTGATGATTGGTTTGGCTGCATCAGCAGTGCCTTCGAAGGCATCTGTCAGGCCATCCAGAGATACCTTGTTGCTAAATAGAACGTCAGGCAATGGCACATGTAGATACACAATATTGACTTACTATACATGTGCTTTAAAATGACCAATAATCTCATCTGTATCTGCACGACAACGGTGAAGAAAGAACTATAAAAATGAGCATTAACAAATGTTAAACATTGTGTGGAGACATTGTTGGAGTATAAACAGGATTGTTGTGGTATATTTACCTACTTACATAAGCATGCATCGCACTAGAGTAGAGTTTCTAGTACCATAGTTCCCTCAGTAGCTTGCCAGCATACTGAGGGTGAGTACCATTCCTACTAACCACTTTCCTACTTACTGATACCTTGTAGTTACACTACAGGTACATACTAATATACAGTAGCTTGCCAGCATACTGAGGTTACACTACAGCTCTCCTTCTCCCTTCTCTTTAGGCTAGACCTTCCCTGTGCAGACCACCACCTTTCTATAGGTTATGAGCCCTGGCTCTGCCTAGCCAGAAGGAAAGGAATACCAGGAGAAAAGGAACCCACAGGTATAACAAGTGAAATGGTCAAAATTCCCGCACTTGAACTCGACGGACAAAATTGGAAAATTTACCGCGCGAAGTTACTCGAGCACGCAGCCACGAAAGGTTGGCTAGATGTATTAGCTGGCGGACCGGACAACAGAACAAACGATTGGGAAGGGTGTAATGCTTTATTGCACGAACTACTCCATGATACAATCCCTATATCTATCTACATCCGACTTCGTCGCAACACCGCGCATCAAGTTTTTAAACACCTCGCGAAACGTTTCCACGACCGCGATCCAATTACGGACCCCCGCGCGAAGAAACTCGCGACCTGCGCAAACGAGGCCAAACGTTATTCGTCAGCGAAAACTCCTACGAGCGAGAATGCAGCCACTGGCGCAGATCGGGAAGACCCACCTACCAAAGACCTCATCCGAGGCACCAAAGACGTCGACGACAAGAATGTCGGACGCGAAGACCCACGCACGAAAGCTGAGGCTTTGTCAAAGGGCACTAGCGCTAAGTGCACAGAGACGACACCTGTCGTACTCGAAAGCGCGCCACACGAAACGCAAAAACCACCGCAGGACTCACTGCAAACGACACCGAGGCTGCCAACTGAGGGCAAGCCAAGCGAGTGCAAGCAGGAGGTGACGGGGAGCGTCGTGATGGCAGGACGCACGAATGGAACGGTCGGAATGACCGAACCACGCAAAACGGACGCAGACGTCGACTTGACACCCACGCTGGGCAGAGAACCAGTGACGAGGGACTGTGGAGTTGACGAGGGCGACGGGGATCGCGAATACCAATCGCGAATCCAACAAACAGAATTTTCCTGCAAAGAAAGCCGTCAGCACGACAAAAATGAAAACGCAAATGTACCTAATGCGCACGGACTGCCGCTCGAGGGGGAGTGGACAGTATGTGCGAGCGGCGAGGCGAGCGACTGGAATGGCGACGCAAATGCGTCGAACGCAGCCGTTGAGCGCGTGGATAGTCCAAACGAGTCGAGAGTGACCGAGGACACCCCAGGAGTCGAATCGGAGGGCTGCGAGAGAGGTACGAGCGAGGGAGCGTGCGTTGACGAAGAGGACGGCGATCCAGGCCGTAGAGTCGAGCCTGCGGACACCCAGAACGAGTCGGATACACTCGTGACCACGTCAATCGCGTCGGAGAGCCCAGACAGCGGCGGTATACCGCGCGTGCACCTTGGAAGCACGATTTGGCGTGCAGGTGACGCGAACGGCATTGGAAACCGAACGGAAGGGTCAGGTGGACAGGCGGATGTGTCGAGAGGGTTGACGGGCACTCTGGATGTGCCAAACGGCGCTGGAACAGCTGGTATGAGCGATGGTGAGGGTGCAGAGACGTACCTAGGCGTTAGGGACGCGAAACGCGTCGTACACGCGACGGACGGCGTTGGGACCCATGCGGACACGTCGAGTGGGTATGGAGATGCCCCAAGCGTCGAAACGGACACGTTAACCACTGCAAACGCGACGGAAATCGTCAGCACACCCCCAAGGCGAAAGAAACCGCCAGACTCACCTGTTAGCACCATAAGACGGACTCCCGACGAGCCAAACGGCTGCAGGAACCACGCAGATGCATCGAGCGCACGCACGTACGCGTACTGCGTTGGAAACGACGCGGAAACGGTTGGAAACGCGACGAAGAACGTCAGAACGTATCAAATCGAACGGAAAACGCAAGACTCACCTACCGGACGCGAAATCGCGACGCCTAAGCCTACTAGTCGATGGAGAAAGGTTAGCCCACACGGTATCGACGTGTACGTACCGTGGAACGCGCCTGTTGAGGTGCTGGGGACCGTGAATCGAAGGATCGTCTTTGGACGAGTCGAAAGCGGAGACGAGGCGATTGCGCCAAGTGTCGAGGGCGAAAGGGCTGGCGAAGGTGACGGCGGTGGATACGGAGATGACGGAGACGTGGGCGACACAATGAACGGCGGCGGCGTTCACTCAACACGAGTGAAAGCAGCGCTGCTAGCTGGAGAAAGTCAGCATACGTGCCAAAGTCGAAGAATTCAAAACAACGACTTACCAGTGTCGTCCTGGCCACCCGTCCAACGCGAAAGGCGTCCGTACGGACACGTCAGGCGTCGACGGCGACGCGGAAGGCTCAAGATCGAGCGAATAAATGTCAGCAAAGCGCAACGAGTCGAAACGACTCACCTGGCGCACGCACACGCGACGCAACCACCCGGATACGACCCGAACCGAGCCTATGGAGTCGTTAGACCCAGGCGTCGACGTGGAAGGATCAAGATCGAACCTAGAAACGTCAGTCGAACACAAATGGTCGGAACCACTCACCTTGGACGCGATAACGCGTTGCGGTCGACATGGAGACCTAAAAAGCGAGTCAGAAGGGTAAATAAACTTACCTTCAAATATAGGATGCCGGGGGAGCCTTGGCGCGACGACGGAGAGTACGGATGAAGCCTCCGCGCGCTGCAATCAGCGCAGGCATATGAGGCGCGACGCGACTTACCAAATCGGGTAACGACGCGGAAGTCACGCACTCAGAAAACCTTCGCATTCACAAGTCTCAAATTCTATTCGAATCGGACACATACATTTGGAACAACATTCAGCTAAGTAAATCTATTGGATTACTTTACTATACATTTCTATCCATTACCCCACTCTGTTTATGGGGGAGTGTTGGAGTATAAACAGGATTGTTGTGGTATATTTACCTACTTACATAAGCATGCATCGCACTAGAGTAGAGTTTCTAGTACCATAGTTCCCTCAGTAGCTTGCCAGCATACTGAGGGTGAGTACCATTCCTACTAACCACTTTCCTACTTACTGATACCTTGTAGTTACACTACAGGTACATACTAATATACAGTAGCTTGCCAGCATACTGAGGTTACACTACAGCTCTCCTTCTCCCTTCTCTTTAGGCTAGACCTTCCCTGTGCAGACCACCACCTTTCTATAGACATACCCCTTTGGCACCAGGTGTAGTAAAAGCATGGCCTAATCCACCATCTTGATTGACGACCTTACCAGCCAAGATGTAACTGCCCTCGATTCCATGTGCCTTTGAAAGTGCAGTGAACTACAGCAAAGGTATTGAGTACGCGTCGCAGATGGAAAACCTGGCAAATATGTACCGTGTGATCTAGATTCCTTACGGCCTTGCCAAAAAGTTGCTGGCGCTGGGCAACCGTTTCGCCTATATCTTCGAGGTCGTCGTACTCCTTCCATGTTTCCAGAATTTCAACATACTTGTCAGGATACTCTTCTTTGAAACGTTGGTAGCACTCCTTCCTGATCTCTGTAGAGGGGTTACCATCAACTTTCCGATCTCCAGGGAGCCGAGCAAGTTCAGTTTCTGTGTGCTTCGTGAAATAGGCGGAGTAGCGGTTCCAAAGGTTTGGTGCGTTGGAGCGCGAATACTGACGGTTATAACGGTCCTTGACCTGTTGCCACGGCATCCCTCGACTGGCCCCTAGTTTGGTAAATATGGCGTTGACCTCTTGAAAGCCCTCATTAAACCCATCTATGAGTGCATCTGGCAATCGCCCGCGAGTATACGAGGGGCTATCACCAAATCCTTCACTTTCCGCTTCGAGGGTGTGTTCTCGAGAGGACGGAAGTGGTCCTAAATCAGGTCCTTGGGACAGACGAGGGCTAGTACAACGGCGAGGAGTGGGCGTCTCAGGGCAGGAAACCGACGTAGGAGATGGTGGAATGATGTTTGTTGAAGGTACAGTCTAATTATATAATTAGTCAAATGTTTGCCTGCGGGTAAAGCAAGCGCTTACATTGTTAATAATATTCTCGGCACCTTCAGCGGGCCCAAAGCCCAATCTATCGAGGGCTGAACCAGGAGCTAAACCACGGGTGCGAGTCAATTTTGTCGAAGGTAGCGCCTAATTATATGATTAATCAAATGTTTGCCTGCGGGTAATGCAAATACTTACATCGGCAATGTTCCCAAAATTTGCGGGTTCAAAACCCAACCTATTGAGGGTCGGCGCCAACCCAGAACGTGGCTTGGCCAAGTTCGGGCACTCTGAGGATGGCGCTCTTGTGAGGGTGTCGAGAGGTTGGACGGATGGCGCCCTCGTGATGGTATCAAGGGGGTGAACAGATGACGCCCTCGTGAGGGTATCGAGAGGGCGGACAGAGGGTTCGGGTTTCTGAGCAACAGGTGTAGGTCGTGGAGTGTCATCACCCTCAGCAACTATGTTCACTTTAAACAGGAGGATCTTCATAAAAAGCAGGCGACTTACTTGTACTTGTAGCGAGAGATGTATCTGTTTGAACTTTCGCGGCAGCCTGGATGACAGGTTCTGAAAGGAATGGGTTGTCATCGTCGGCGGTTTGAAAGTCCCCAGGCTCGATTGGGGACATATGGCTTCGGCGGCGAGACGCTGCACGAACTAGACCAGTGTCTCGTGTAGTTGCCTTGATTTTCTGGCGGAGTCGAGTTGGAGTCGTCGCCGGAGCAGGCGAAGGTTCACGGTGACCACCTCCAACCTGGACGATGACAAAGTCATCTTGAGTGCTTGTAGATTTTTCAGGATGCGTTGAATGAGCTTCTGAGCATGTTGATGGAGATGGTAAGCGGTTGCCCGGAGGGTCGGGCATTCCTGGCTCATTGGAACCGTGCATCTTTTTCTAAAAGAAAAATAAATTACAGATAGTGCGAGACATGGGAAGGATAGTACTACCCACTGTGGCCATGGAATTTTTCAGGTGCGCAGAGGCGGATAAACAGGAGACGATTGCAACCAGCACTGCTGGGGCATCTTTAAGTCGGATGCCCATCGACGGGGATCTACTGAGGATCGCAATGCGCATCTGAGGAGTAAGGTAGGCCCAAACTTCCAAAGAAGCAGAAATTCCAATCCGAAGAGTCGGCTTGAGATGGTGACGGCAAACTTTGAATGGAGAGGATGGAGAGGGTGCGGAGAGCCTCTGGGTGAGTCTAGGGACATTTGCTATAGTTCTGCGACTTGAATAGATGATAGAGTCGAACCTTTGCATCGTTTCATAAGCCAGATCTGCAGTGAAGTGGTCATCGCAAGTCATCTACGTGGTCAACTGGTCAGCAGTACATCGTGGTTAAGTAGTGCTGGAGTAGTCACGTTGCCGGAGGAGTCCGACCACAACAGCCAATCACGGGCCGAATAAACTTCCTACTGAAAGGAAAACATAGCCAGAGCATCGAGGAATACGTTTTCACCTACAAAACTAGTTGGAACTAATCTACTACTCTCCCCCCTGTTGGATTTTATCAAAATCAATAGGTATTACACTGTTAACAACCTGGGAGCGTGTATTTGCCTTGCATCTTTGTAGTTTTGTATGTGGTATCTTGTCCCTTATTGAGGTTAGCCTAAACGTTGCAACACTATGGGGCGCACAGCTAAATACTTCACTCTCCACGACAGACAGGCCGCCGAACGCAAACAGAAGGCCATCTATGCATCCACTAGGTGATTAATCTCGTTTGTCTAAAGTTCATTAAATAACTCAGGTACGTTTCAGAGGAAAGGAATTCCGGTCCATTCAGAATCGTCGTGCATACAGCAAACGTACTGGTCGTCACCATGCTATCTATATGCCTGAATCCAAAGCCGTCCAATCCACCACCATCTCCTCCGCTCCGCCCTTATCACCAGCACTTATTGCTCACGCAACGAAGTCTCTACCTTCATCGCCCCTATTTCTGGAAGCGGCTCAGAGTGCTGAGGCTCTAGATGAATCGGACCTCCCTCAATGGGAGGGGGAGCCCCCCTATTCCTATGCCGAGCCTGATTCGACGCCACAGGAAGAAAGGTTCACTCACAATCTTGTTGAGGTCATGCTCGGCCGCCGGATCAGGCTGTCAAACGAAGCGAACGCTCAACGAGGGAGGCGCTTTGAAAATGGCGATCATGAACTGATCTTGACAGAACTTATCCACAACATCACGGAGCAGATGGTAAGATGGTTGGCTATATATGATGCTGTTGGAGAGGGTGTGTCTGGAGGCCGCAATGACCAAATGGCTGCATGTTGGCTGCAGTGGAAAGCTCGAGAGATATACAGTAGCACACAAGAGGTATTGATATTGGAAAAGGGCGGCAATCCCTACGACGATAGTCCAATGTAACTACGTGTCAAGTGCTGGTATACTAAGTATAAGGGATTGCAGATAACGACGAAATTCACACATGTCCATCTCACGCAGATTGGTAAAGTCGCAGCCACGAAGAACCGCTGCAACCTGAGCTAACACCCAAAGTCCACAGTCGTAACCATTTGATTGCAGAGGTTTCAGCTAAAAAGAATTTTGAGCGACAACGTTTGCATAGATTCTGCAGTACTTACTACGACTGGGTGTGCAGACCAGCATCCCGGAGTATCGCAAGAGATTCCAAGCCTCTTGGAGGCAACAAGAGAGAAGCGAGCGATTAGGTGGATAATGTCCTGTGAATAGTTAGCAACCACAACAACAGAGAAACATCATGTTACCTTTATGTCATGCTTCCATGGCTTTTGCTCCGCGAGGCTGTCAAAGAGAAGAAGTTGCTTAGAAGTAAGCTTGACAACACAAACGACCCAGTGGCCAGCCGGGGATGGCCGGTGAATAGGGAGTATCCATATCGACTTTTCCCAGTAACGAGTCCACGAGACATTGCGCCACAAGACATCGTCTTGAGCGTGATAACGGATGCGGGGGAGGTCGTGGGTTGACAGCACTGCACATTGCGCAGCGCTTGCAGCCAGAAATTTTGAATACAGAAGAGCAGAGCAACCGTTGATGCAAGCGTCGTTCAGTCGACCAGTTGGGGATGCGAGGCGCTCGTAGTCGTCGGTCTCGAATGTCTGACGAGGGAATCCATCCTGCGATTGTCGGACGCGCCTTGCATAAACGCCACGGACAATGAGCGTCTCACTGTAGATGTTGATCGTGTCAACCGCAAGGGTCTGCAGGAACAATGTTTCTAAATAGAAAGGGATATACTTGAACGGAACTTACGGATGGGATGGTCCAAATAAGTTCGGCACTATGAACGTTCTTCTCGGCTTCGATATCACACGGGTCATCTCCGTCGGCATTGGAATGTTCTTCGAGAACGTCTTCCAAGGCAATTTGATCCGCATCCAAGATTGGTTCAACTGGATCAAAGTCCACAAGCGGTAATCCCGGATCTTCAGTGAAGGTGTCCACAGAGACGTCGCACAGAACTGGAGGTAGCCACTGCACCTCAAGCGGGGCCGCGGTACCTGCAAGGGATGAAGCAGTAATCAGGGCAGTGCACGCATGACTGGCGTAACGAATGGTCGAAGCAAGCGGAGTAGGCCACCTTTCCTGCAGCTTGGCGAGGGATTCTCGATGTTGTTGAAGAAGCAGATAATACATAGAGTCTGGAGAGTATCAGTGCTTGAAGTCAATGAACTCTGAAGACTTACTTTCAGGCTGTCATATTGCGAGTTCAAGAGCACATAATTTGTGGCCAAACCAGTGGCACATATTGTCAGCCTCCATTCCAAGCCGCCATTGCTCTTCGAGACAGCGGTCAATTTTGAGGACCGCTCTAATGCCTTCCCTTACATCAGCATCTTCCAGCCATTGCGGGATTTCCCCAACAGAAGGAGTAACCCAAACATCTTCTAGAAGACTTTGGTCATTCCATAAATCTGCCAGCTTCGTGGGGAGTGGTGAAGGAAGAGGGATACAGGATGATGCATCGTATAACTCTGCAAGGTGTTCACAATACGTATTGAATTTACGAATGGCGGCCATAAGAGCTGGCTGTCGCTTGGCAATTGCTTTCCAGGTCTGTTGGTGGAGTTTCATGCCTAGAAACCAATGGTCAACACTACCGCAAGGAATTCAAGGTTCAATGTCACTTACCTAAGGTTTTCTGCTTACCGCCTATGGCACGATCAAGCTTATCCCATTCAAAAAAACTACCAATCGCTCACTGTCAAATGTTCATCTTCAGATCGCGTGCCAATAACAGGATGCGGACAAACTCCAAATTGACACCGTGGAGTTCTGGAAACCTATCATGGATGTTGAGGGAGGTATACAGGACATCAACCTTGTTCAGAAGGCGATTGTGGCCCCGTTCCAAGCTCTCAAGGGCTTGGAGGGTGTCCTTGTTGGAGTTATAAACAGATTGTTGTGGTATATTTACCTACTTACATAAGCATACATCGCACATACAGTAGAGTCTAGTACCATAGTTCCCTCAGTAGCTTGCCAGCATACTGGGGGTGAGTACCATCTACTAACCACCACATACACTTACTGATACCTTGTAGTTATCCTACAGGTACATACTAATATATAGTAGCTTGCCAGACTACTGAGGTTACACTACAGATCTCTCCTTCTCCCTTCCTTCAGGCTAGACCTTCCCTGTGCAGACCACCACCTTTCTATAGTCCTGCATCACATCCTTCTCAATTATTGTGCATGCAGTTTGTAGGGCTCTGTCGGAAGCCTCTAAGTCCGCCTGTAGCCCGAGAACCGTGTCTAATTCTTTCTTCAACTGAGCGGGCACATCTAAATACTGATAAGCCAAGAACTTTAGTAACAACACACAAAGGCTTATGCGCCTGGAGAGAAAGTTGTGCACTGCATTGGTCAGACCATTGCTTCCATAATTCCAGGATACCAACGCCACAAGCGCTGAGAATGTGTCGTGCTTCATTACCTTGTTCAGTAACTCCCTTCTTCAGCCGCCATTGAATCCAGTCTCCCAGGTCGGTTCGCATCTCCCATCCTATTGCCGTAGCATGACGATCAATGAACCAGATGCACCGCTGACGCTAAACAGGTATTTCAACTACTAAGTTAGTTGCTACAATGAAATAAACTTACTGATGAGGCTCGCTCAATGCCAATGAGCTTGATGAAGCGTGACCAAAGTCGTTCCGTCCCTTCTCCATCTGAAAGACCTAGTCCCCTAATGATGCGCGGATTGTAAACGAGTTGGCACGACCACGCATGGCCGTAGGCATGCATCGCGGTCGTGGCAAAGCGGATGCGACGAACAATTTTATCATCAAGCATGTCAAACTTATCAAAATTAGTAGAAGTATATGAAAATACAAATGGCATACCTTTTCTAATGAACGAGCAAGAACGCAACCAACGTCATACAACACAACAACAGTGGCCATAGATGGCAAATAGGAAAAGAGGTGTTCAAGAAGTGCGACACTATACTTTTGTTGCTCACCAGGGCTGTCGATGTTGGCAAAGAAAAGGGGAATATCATGATGGCATATCAATGCCATGATGCCGGTGTCGTCGAAGCAGTCCATCGCCGCCTTCTGTTTGTTACCGTCAGCAGCTTCATACGAAGACTCACATTGATCAATTGCCTCATCTGGAACTTCAGCATGGCGATGCCTCGGTGGCCGCTTACGTGCTCGTTGAATTCGCCGTCCGACCTCATCCACTTGAGCTTTTGGAATGAAGTACGCAGGATCATAGAACGGGGGACAACTTCCCGCCGAACGTCGATGGCGATGGTGAAAGTTTCCGTCAGTGGCCACGTGAATATCACCACCATCGCTTAATGACCGCCCGAAGGTGTGACCTGCAAAGCAGGCAGGGCATCGTTGTATAAGAATGGATGCGCACGAGCCCGGGTGCCATTGTTCAGAGGACGTCGAGATGGGGGTCAGCAGGCGTTGCTCGGTAGACTGAGCGTGATTGAGATGGTTCAGCACAGATTGGCGACAACATTCTATGATACTTTCCACGCGGCGTTCGACCTGCACTTGCAAAACATCATACCATTGCACAGCATTGCCAATGCTACGACGAAACGGTTCTTGAATGACACCACCCTACGTGCCAAGCCTGTAAACGAGTGCAGAAGGTAATAGACATAGCACTTACCTCTTGTGTGGTCATCCGAAAGCCTCGGCGCTCATAGTGAGTAGTAAGCGCAGAGGCAAGAGCATTGATGGAGTCGCACAATCGCTCAAATAATGAGCGGTAGAATCCGAGGAGGTCCACGGAAATGGCCAGGCGCGGTTGAGAGGGGGCAGTGGGGAAAAGGCCCGAACGCAGGAGCAATTGAGGAAGCGATGTGCAGGAGCAACTTTGAACTGTCACAGTGGCAAAACCTGAAATGAGATCAGTCTTCATGTAGGGGAAGGAAAATGTCATGCACAGTCGAAATATAAGCAGAGCAGGGAAGAGTGTTTGGGCTCACAAATTCCAGTCCCATGACAGCCGAAGAGCAGGTTGTCATGGTTTGTGAGTGGTTTTCTGATGGTTTCCGTTAGATACTGGAGAAATGGCTCGATGATGGTGGGGATAACTGCCATCCAGCTGTCATACAACTGGCCGACAGCCATACTTGGTGCAGAGTAGTTACTGGCAACATCTTCAAGCGTGGGTTCATCAGCTGGGTGCTGGATCGTTTGAGTACCGTCTAATGTGTCTACAACATTTTCCTCCAGGGGAGGAGAGTTTGTACCAGATGGTGGAGGAGAGGATGAATTGTGATCGAAGAGATTGTTCAACTGTTGAAGGAGTCGTTGCCGTTTTGCACTTTGACCTGGAATGGTGACATTAATTTGAGTTTTTCTCTTGTCACGCCGTTTTTTGGGACTGGAAAATTGCTGGCCCATGCCAAGCATGGTGCTGGGCAATGCATGGTGGGTCCCAGGCTGGGGATGCATATTTCAGAGGTGAAGTGAAGAGGAAAAAATGCACCACAGACGTGCAATATCCGCAAGCATAACCAAGCATAAAGTTCTCCAAAGAGGCTCGCCGAGAGCATCCCAGTGAGCTCTTGAGATGGTATGGCAAGGGTTGAGGACACGTGCGATGCTCTGAAGAGGGTGGGATGAGGGCTGCAGAATGGTGAGGTGAAGGTGAAGCGGGGGGAGGACGGAAAGTAAGCGCACCAAAGTGGTAAGGGTTCTTAACATGATTCACCAACCTATTCTTAGCACTGGTCAGGAGATGCCGATGTGGATGGTTGATCTATTAGATAAATTGTTTTGGTCACAAAATATATATCTAACAGACCGCTATTGCTTCCAAAAAGTGGTGCCTAAGGTGGTTAAACCCGTGGTGAAGGAGTGGGGAGCACCTTCTGACCAGATAAAGTCCACCGTGAACTTGAGCTGGAAATATTTGTGTATCATGGCGAGCTTTCCCTGTGGACGAGCTAGCCAATCGTAAGAATCACTCACCCCAGGTGACAGACACCTTCAAACACCTTCAATAGGGGAATTCACAGTTCGTTTTCATTGGCCGTTTTCACACTGTTTTCAATTTCGTTTTTGTTGGTCGTTTTCACTGGTCCTGCTGACTCATCCTGGCGGACTCTGAATCACACGTCTGTGGTGCCAGTGCGCGTGTGTTACACCCCACATGTTCACACATTCTCTTAATTACTTTCCCTCCTTTGCTTCTTCTATCTATGCCTCATATTAAGCTGAAGTCAGCATCTCATGTTCCAACAAGTTCACCTCAAAAATCACCACCAAAGAAGGCTAGTA
>Ga0307518_10000800_pt1 | contig 23630 bp, 33 predicted proteins | sample 25_EM_MG_FD_203889 | JGI IMG/M metagenome (GOLD analysis project Ga0307518, IMG submission 203889) | Populus trichocarpa ectomycorrhiza microbial communities from riparian zone in the Pacific Northwest, United States - 25_EM | ecosystem: Host-associated > Plants > Roots > Unclassified | place...
TGTAGGCTTCAGTGAAGGTCTAAAGGCTCAATATCTTCAAGTTTATTCAATCTATTCAAGTCCAAGTATTTCTCTAGGCTCAATCGGAGTCTAGTCAGTCTATCCTTCATCTCCCATTGCTTCTGGATGTCAGGAGCCCCCTTGCCCCTTTGCTGCACCAATCTCTAGGTGTAGTACTGCTACTTCAGTCTCAGTCACCTCAATCCCCACTTTGACACTTCCTAGGCTATAGGAAGAGTCCAGACACCTGTCCCCTTCATCTTCTACTGCTCCTGTACCCCAGGAGTATCCTGCATCTCTGTCTGCATCACCCTGTTGGTGTAGATCCCCTCTCCCCCTCCTCAGCACATCCTCTCTGGACACCGCGGAGGTAAACCACCACTCGCACAATTTCGTAGTCCTTTGTTGGTGTTGTGTTTGGGTTATTGTTCTGACCCAAATCCACACTTTGACTCACAGCGTGTCCAGTAGAAAGGGCCATTCCACCCCTGCCAGTCGTCATGTGGATTACCATAGCTTTGATGAGGTATATCTGGGACACCAGAAATACGCCTTCCAAAAACATAGGCCAGCTCTTCAACAGATCCTCACCCACTTGTCACGGAAGACAGGCTGGTCATTCTCAGTCCTTATGGGTGGGCCTGATCCGACAGACCCTGAAGGACAATGTGTCATTGCAAGGTGAGCAAGCCAGTATTACAGTTTACATAACTTACACAACGTTGGCATAGCCTTCATACCGGGAAGAATAAGCAGGGATTGAATTTCGCGGAGTCATACACTCCCTTCAACTCTACCCTAGTGCAAGCATACACAGAATTCCTGGACTCTAAGCATCGTAAGTCCCTTTTTTTTCAAAAAAAAAAAAAAAAAAGGATACTGACCGTGCTCTAGGTGTGAGCACCCAAGTGGAGGAGGAGAGTATGCGCCTAGACAATGGTGATAAGGACAGGGATGCAAACATGGGGGCTGATGGCATGGATGATGGTGAAGACAACAATGGTGATGAAGACAACCCTGCCAGTAATGGGGACGAGCAAGATGCTGAAGTTCGTGAGGATCAGGAAGGCGACGACGAGGACAACGAGGGAGGTGTGGATAAGTTGAGTGACAATCTTGGCTCAGCTTTATATGCTCAACCCTGGGCAGGGTTACAGGTGTTGCAACGTTCTCTCATTGCGCTCTTCAAGTTCATGGCCCATCTATTGCAACAACCTCGCCGCAGCACGTTGCAACGGCCTACAGTCCTGTCACGTCTCCAATTCATCCGAGCGTTGCAACCAACCTCCCAACGCCTCCACACGTTGCAATGCCCACCCCACTGAATACTGCGGTATGTCCGAATGATGCAATTTCTGACCGCACACTATTCCCTTCTCCCATCATGGCAACACCCCAAACCACGCCCCTCTCTTGCACGCCCAACCTCCAATTTTCGGATCAACTTCTCCTGGAGCTTGGCTCCTTAGCGCCAGAATTGGAAAACATGCTCCAGGCAGGCACCGGCACCGGGGCAATGTATCAGGAACAATGGTCAACTCCCCAGTGGAACTTCAATGGTCTAGTATCCAACCCATTTGTTGTCACTGACCCGGTGGCTGTCAACTTTGCCAACCATAATGCTGCGCTCTCCACCGGTAATGCAGACACTTCTCTTGACTACTTTTCGATGGCAGCGCACTACAAGCCTCACCCAGCAGTTGGACTATCTCCGCTTTCTCTTACTCCATCTCCACAGTCCATAAATGAGCTGCCTTTGTTACCTCCCGTCCCTTCTGCCAGTGATGGTATGTGAACGATCATTTTGGATACCATAGTTGGATGTACCACTGATGTTTTTTATTTTCCAATCAGATGCTGGGGAACCCGAAAGTCCTGTCGCCGGCCGTGGTAAACGCATGCCTGTCCCATCCTTGTGTGCTCAGAGAGACAACATGATAGGTGATAAGGAGAACAGCTTACCAGTGTTTATGGAGAAAAGGGTCAATAAGGTGAAGGCAAAGGCAAAGGCAAAGTGTCGCGCTGCGGACGATGTCAACGATGGCAGGCTGGCCAAAAAGGCGAAGTTAGTCACGTTGTTATTTTTAAGAGACCATTTGTTAATGATTTCTTCAGGAAAGGAAAGCCTTAAATTTTTATCCCGAATCCATTGCAATTCTCCATGGCCATCATCTCTTTGCTTATATTGTGCGCTATAATTTGTAGTCGTTCTCAAGTAGTCTCCTTCGCAATATTGTTTCGTCTGCATTGTATCAGTCATAGTCTTGCTTCAGTACAGGGTGATAGTCGCCCTTCATATATATTATAATGGTACTCAGATATGTACAGTGTTCAATCAAAATGAAGGTGTTGCAACAGAACAGTATGTTGCAACAAAAATATTGCATTGCGGATGCTTGCAACGCGATGCAACAAAATAGGGTGTTGGTTGCAACGCGTTGCAACAAAATAGTGTTGCAATGCGATGCAACAAAATAGGGTGTTGCAATGCGATGCAACAAAATTGGGTGTTGCAACACGATGCAATGAAATAGAGGGTGTTGCAACAACAGTGTATTGCAATGGCGTGTTGCAATAACCTATTTACCGTAAACAATGCAACACAGCTCTACAGTAGTTACCATATTTCGTTGCAATGAAGTTACCCTCCCAGCTCGCCAAAGGGTGCGTGCAACGTGATATCTGGCGGGGGATGGGTGTGGTACATCAAATGAGCAACAGGGGGGGAGCTGCTTGGGGATGAGGCGGATGAGGTGGACGCAGAGGCAGACGAGGGGAACACGATGCTGATGTGGAAGTAGAGCTGACCGGGCATGACGAGAGCAATGGGGGAGAGTAGAGAGATTAAATAGAGGGTAGGGGCTGACCCGAAAAGGAAAGGGTCTCCGAGTCGGAGCAAGTACTTCTTGCCTTCGTCAAGACTCAATGCTAAGTGTCAAGCCCAGATGACAGCCTATCAAACAGCAAGTCGGGAAGCTGGGTGTACTAACGAAATGTCCATGGTGACAGACCATGATCGTACCTTCCAAGCTGTGAGAGCCCAAGCGCAGGCCGTCTTGTGCCTTTCTAGCATCAATGTTACCATCCGCCGCTCGTCTTCCACATCAACTCTTGAGTTGCCATCATTTGGTGTATCAGCCAATTCACCAGCCCTGAGTCGAACCCCAACACCGGTATACTACCTTGAATGTCAACACAACTGGACGAACAACGCCAGCAGGCACACGAGCAAGATCACATTGACACACAACGCGAACTCGAGCGTTACGAGCAGGAGCCAGTTAGGGCCCCATGTCGTAGGTGTTATTTAATAAATAAGGTGCATTGACGGCCTTATTCTAGTTTTTCTTCATCGGTCATCGCTGGCTTTTCGACTTGCCAATCACCATGCCAGACATTGAGCTCAATGTCTTCCTCCCTGATGTTCGCAAGTTCTACGGCTTCTCAGTAGATGTCAATATAAGATTAGCCCGTTTACGGACTGAGCTGACGAAATGGACAAGCCTGGCCGAGTCGGAATGCGAGGAAATATTAATGGTTTGTTGATTTCGCTAGATCTTTCTTGACAGGACCTGAAGCTGCGCCCTAGGTTCCGCCTGGCACGATCACTGTACTGCTCGATGGAAGTGTGGTTTCCTTGCAACATTCCCTACTTCAACATGAGCCTTCAAAGTTCAAGCTCCTTCCTCGCTCAGCTCTGAGTGCAAATCTTCTGAACCCTTCGCCAGATGATCTACATCTTATTGTCTGAGAATGTGTGCCCATCCTGCCAATTATCCTTTATGAAATCTGACTGGCTTATGGCTAGCTGTTCACCCCGTCATCAATGTCTTCCACCTGGAGATTGGGGAGCTGTATGTGAAGGAGAAATTCAGCTCCAAGGACCTTGTCGAAGTCCTCGTACCTCAAGGGGTGAAGTATCACCGTAGAATGCAATTTTACAAGGTGGGACCCAGCTGCTGGCATTCACACCATACTCATTTCTTGCTGAAGCCTCCGCGTGCGATCCCATACGCTCCTGAAGAGTCCATGCTTCAAGCGATCCGTTCCCTTGACCGTAGATCACTTCCAGTGATCGAAAAAACCTGCTCTTGGAGGATATTTATCCATGGGGTTTTGAACCGGGCAAAGTGCATTTTCTCCTCCACATTCCTCATAAGTCATACGTCATATATTCACGGTATTCCTCAATCACTGAATGCTCAAGTAGCCCCGCAGTTTGCACAGGAGAATGACAATGTTGGGGAGCTTCCGTTCACTGAACGACGGCAGATCTTTTTCAAGCATAATCCACCCAAGTGCCCCTCCTCAGAGGCTCAACCAAACAATTTCCATCATGAATGCTCAACAGAGCAAGAACACAGCCATTTTGTGTGGTCGCCATCAAGAACATACGGTGCCAGCCTCCCTGCTTGATGAAACACTCTGTAAATTTTGTCATGACCTCACCACTGTCACTCCATCCGCTGCCGACATCGGGTGCTTTCGGAATCTCCACGCTGCTTTGACCAAAACTTTCATCAACGAGCACGCTCGCCGGGGGGAATTCACACAAATTTTCATCGATGGGGGCATTGTACCTGCTGAACTCGGTAGGCACTTTATAGGCAACTACCACGATGATGGCGACCTTCGCGTCACCTTCCCAGACATTGAATTCCTCTATTATGTTCAGGAGATCAAAAATGAAGTTAGCACCAGCGGATCGGACCCCTACATTGAAGCTATACACTATTGGTTTGAGCAAATCCTCATTTGCCTCAAGTCCAAGAACATTAGCAAGGAGGACTTGGAGCATGTTAACTTTCCTGCAATCATCCTGCTCCAGTTTGGTGAGTATTCCACCGACCCTCTCTACAATTCTGACCTTTGGCCTAGGAGCTTATCTAGCTGTCGCTGTCGTGGCGTACACAGATGAACCGGTCGTCAAGCACCTCGCTTGTGTACCTCTGCATGTGCACTCGACAAATAAAGAAGAACTGGAAGCCGGAGAGCGTGCAGTTGCCTCCCTCCATCTGGCTCTGGCTGATCTGCGCATCCTCTACTCTTCCATCCTTTCCAACAAGTCGAGGCCTCGAGCTGATTTCCCCTTCGGCAACTTTTTCAAGGCCGATGGTTGTGAGCATTATTTCACGTATGACGGATTAATCGAGGACAAGAGGGTCTTTCGCACTCACCTCAGAGGTAAAGAGCCCACAAGCCTGTGCATCAAGTTCAGTCAGCACTACTCCGAGGATGTCCATAGAGTCACCTTCAACCTTGGTCTTGCCCCAAAACTCTATGCCATCAACCACGTTTATGGCTGGTTTATGGTCATCATGGAAGATATTGTATGGCATTGCATGTTATCACTGGCTCGTCCCGGAATGTTTGAGGGAAAATTGAAGCATTTAATTCATACACTGCCACTTGCAGCTTTGGAAAGTGTCCTCAAAGCAAATTGTAGTCTGGTTTTAAACCTTTGTCTATGGTCGGAACAATGCAGACATGTGATGGAACCTCGAGGAAACATTTCCGTGAATGTACTGAGGTGCCTTCGCATTAACAAGCTTCTTTCTTCTGGATTTCCTCCCAGGTCGTGAAGGTAGAGAATGCAGGATCTATGGCAATTCTCTGCAAACCTATTTCAACGGTTGAGAGCTGGCGTGACTACAGATTTACTGTCCTCACATAGATGCTTGTATCCATTGCCACATTATATCTTCAGCATTAAAATTCTGGCCCATGAGGAATGATGGTGTATTGACAAGCACGACGTTGTATGGGATCTCTTCAAGTGTGTCTTTCCATGTCTGTACCTTTTTTGTTGATGGATATTGCTTCTGGTCGGCTCTTTCATCATCGTGCAGTACACGTATAAGCTGGCGATCGAGTCAGAAACACTGCAGAGACATCCATACATGTATTATTGTGCTCCTTCCCGCACTGGCTAACCCGACTAGGCTAGAAATCACTTCAGTCTGACAACCAAAATAAACACAATGATGGCATCACTGACAATACTACGACATCATTTTCCTCAATGCTTTGAGTCTTGGTTTTCGAATTCCTTGGTCAGTGTATACAAGTAATGAAAGCTGGTAGGAACGTGGAACCAAGCAATCATTTGAAGGATACAGTGTTGCGCTGCTCGAATTATTTGACACTTCTTGCTATTAGGATGCTTGTCGCTTCGCCTAAATGATCTCTTGGGGATCAGAGAAGGGCCACAACTATTAGCGGGCACAACATGAGGGTCAGGCATATCCATGGCCACTTTGAGGTTCAATGCACCAGAAACTATGCCAGGAAGAACAGGCATTGCAAAAGAAGATGAAGCACTGGCTCCTGATACTGTTGGCTCGCCGGACTGTGGTAACGTGGTTGAAAAGGAATCAACACTTCCGAAAATACCCACCATCATCTGATCAATCTTTTGAGCTATGTACAAAATTTTGGGATGGTTTGAGGGCTCTCATTTCCAGCAGGAAGTACACAGGTCCCACCAGTCATCCGTCAGACGAGAACAGGTAGTTTCATCACAGGGCCGGTCAGGTGGACCCCTCACAATCTGGGCTACAAGAGCACCATGTGATTGAATCCCATTAAAAGGATGTTGCCTAGTGAACAACTCCTATATGAGTTGGCATAAATTATGTTGATGAACCTGGGTAAGGCACAAACATACCAGCATTGTCATACCAAAAGCCCAAATATCACCCTCGGGGGATATCTCGGCACCATTGAGAGCTTCAGGTGCCATCCAAGATGATCCAATTCAAGGTACCTCCATGCGGTTTACCAACGTGAAAAGTAAACAAAGAGGTGACCATATATGAAAGCCCAAAATCAGTGAGCAGGGCATGGCCATCATTAGATACCATAATGTTAGGCTAGCCATATTGATCAAATTGAATAGTTTAACAAGATGGGCGACCTACGCCTTTCATGTCACCGTGATAGACATGATGACTATGGAGATAATTCAGCCCACTTGCAATCCCCTTGAGCTAAAGAAAATGCACGGGACGATCAGGAATACTTTCTTTGACAGATCTTGTATTGTAAATTTACCAAAGGGTGGGGATCTACATCTGTGTTTTGGACACATTGGTACACATTTCCCCTGTGCATCCACTCAGAAACTATTGATATCATGGAATCAAACTGAGTGACAATGCCGAGATGGGGAACAATATTTTTATGATGGGGCTTCGACCAGAGGTGGACTTCATGCAGCACTTGCTGCAGGGATGTTCATCAGTGTGATCCACATAAACAAAGGGGGTGGACCTCAATGATTGCATCACTCTCTGGCGGACAGAATCTAATTGTTTTCACGGCCACCTTTCTACCTTCTGGACGAAAAGTTCCTTCATATACACGCACTTGACCTCCGTAAAGGACACGAGCCTCGTGCTGATCGACAAACCCATCCAGATTGACACAGTACCGAAGGACTTGTTGGGCGAATCTTTCAAGTGAAGACGTTGCATCCATGTTATTCCCCGTCCCTGGACGATGGCTGAATGGAAACATTCTGGAAAGAAACACAGTCTGGAGAGGGATGAAGGGCTTTTTAAATTCTGAATACTCATGTCTACCAGCCTCCTGCCAGGACATTTTTGACATCACTAGACAGTCTTTGGTTCGAGGTCTGTTTTCCAATCACTTCACCATACATAAATGGAATGGATCCCTTGGTGGATACTCACATATGTATACTCAAGCGAGGCTTCTCCCTTCTCCTCCCCAAGTAGGTTGCCAAAAAAAACACCGGTATTTGAACCCCTGTAGTCGATACCAGAATCCTGAAGTGCCTAATGGAATATGAACAGTAATGTAAATGCAGAAGGTGGGATACCCACAGCTTCAAGGGTGAGCCTGATCGGGGGATCAAAGTGGGCGGCTTCCTTAGCCAAGATACCAAACTCGAGAGGATCGAACTGATCGATGCTGTTGATGAAACCGGCCTTTGTGCAGTGGTATTTTCCAGGCTCATCCCTGCCACCTGTAAACATACATGCAGGTTAGATTCCGCTGCAACCAAGGATGCACATGCAGGTACCGTACCACTGGGCATGACTACATCAGTCGTTGTCTTTGTCGTCATTTGTACAAGTGGGTGCCATTGTTGTTGTGGTCAGTGCGACCCCGTCTTCGGAAATTTATCAACAAGGTTGGTTGCCCTTGCTTTGTTTTTGGCATCCACACTCACATCCGCTGCTATCTGCGCCTTCCTCTGCTGAAGTGGCATGGCAAAAAGCATTTCCTGGAAAGTCATTTAGACTGAATTGCCTGCATGGAAGCATCGCAACACTTACAATCCATGCACTTGCTTTCTTCCCAATATCCCTCAAAGACGAACTCCTGTGATATTTTATGACCTTCTGGAGATTCCTTCGCATCATGGAGCGCAATTCACCATTGTCGTGGGTGCCCAGCTCGACCTCCCAGGAACATGGACTCAAGAGCATTGATGCCGTTGTTCAGCACGCCTTGAGGAGAGTTCCAGCGAAGCCTTTCTGTCAGTAAATCCCTTCCTACAGCTCGTGCGGTCATCTCAAGTTTGAAATCTCGCGGGTTATCAACCAGCTCCAAGAGTGTCATAGGAGCATTGTCTCCAGTGCGGTTGTCAATGCAATGTATCCTGGTATATCCACCTGGACGAGTTGCATAGCGTTGCGTAAACGTTTCGAGTGGGTCGTCCAGGTGGTCGTGGTCAGGTGCATCGTCAACGTCTCGTCTTGACATTTGCCATGGGATATTGATTGGAAACTCTGAATACAAATACAAAGAAACAATATGGCACGTGGAAGGGATGAGACAGGATTTCGCAGTGAGAGGGGGCACTGAAACAAGACGGGTGCAGGTAGTAGTTCTATTGGTAGTTCTAGCACTAGAGTGCCGTCGACGACGGCCAACACCTTGTTCATAAAACAAAAGTACTATACACACGTTTAAACACCTTCCTATAACGCCGCTTAGCCAAACATTCAGTGTGGTCAGTGGGAGCGACGAGAGAGTCACAGTCACCAGACAACAGTTCCCCATCACTCCTGCATATGCGTTCACTGATTACCTCTCCCAAGCACAAACCTTGAGCACAGCATCCCAGAGCCCCGTCAGGGTAACTGACACTATTTAACGCATATGCCGCGGAAGATCCACCATCCGCCTTCTACATACGTGACTTTGACGAGCGTTTGTTTACAAAGCATCCCAACGAACATCTACGGAAAGAGAATGATCGACTGGCCAAGCTAGATGGAAGAATGGGATGTATTTCAGACAAGCAGAGAAATATAATGAAGAAAATATGTAAACGAGGCAAAAGTGTAGTTGGCATGTGGATGTCGAAAAAAAGTGGTCCAATTTCCACTGGGAGTGACCTTGTTTGTGAACAAGGTGAATACTATCACTTACACCGTTGTTGGCACCCCCACCCATTCGGCACTTTGGTTTTTTACCACCCACCACTCAACTACACACAACATTGACTAGTACAAAATTTATTTTATACCACTTGGATACTCTGATAGCTCGAAGCATCGATATATGTGCAGTAGTTGTTGAGATCGCAAAAAAACACTGGGTTGAACGGCAGTCACGCTCATTTGTCACCCAACTTGTCACAACTGCCGAAGTGGAGTCACAATTCTCACCATGGAATCCATGTGACACCAGTGACATATGGTGACATTTCTGTGACTGCCGAATGGGTGGGGGTGCCGACAACGGTGTAAGTGATAGTACTAGATAAGTCTCTATTGGTTGTTTGTCACTATTGTGAAATGTTTATGCTCTGTTGTCCAGGTAAGCTAGGCACGGCGAGAAATGTGCGAGAGACAAGCTGATCCCGCATGCACGTGATCTTTTCTGTACCCATATCAGGGTTACCCATCACCTGACCGAAATCCGCGCTGCCCTGCAATTCAAACCCAGTTTTACCAGACTGTCTATCGACAGCTTTACACTAAGTACTACTGCTTCATAGACAGTCTGGTCACCAGACTACGCAGGGACCTTGTAAACAAGGTGATTACTGATAGCAAAGTTTGAGGACACGTGATGTTGTTCCATTCTTGTCCAAGTTCTTTGTGATGTGACTATGCTGGATAAATATGTGGCATGTTTTCACATGGTTCCTTGCATGCCCTCATCGTCCCCAACATGCCACGACAAACCAAATTCAACAGCGAGACACCTAGAAAATTGAAAACATCATCAGTCCCTCGCAATGTTCAGAATTTCGACCTTCCCGCATTGAAGGAAAGCTTTCACTCGGAACTACGTGTCAGCATTTTGTACGAGAATGCAGTCCTGTCCAGTTGTTATAAGGGAGATATCATCGCAGATTGCTGGTTCCCTGACAAAATTTTACCGGTAGTCCCCAATACTGAATTACTCAATGCGCTGATGGGACCCGACGGGCAGCCGCTATATGACTCGTCAAAGAAGCAGTGGAACACGCAGTATTTGCCACCAATGTTGCATAAAGTAGAGAACCAGCATAGACTTAGTTCAGGACAAGAGGAGAAGGAACTTAGTACATTCATGAGCACAATTATGGATGCACTGATCCACCATCACGATGATGAACGTTCCTCTACCACGGACGTCCTGCTAGGGACCACTGATCCCTCCTGTTCTTCGCCTTCGAAGACAGATACATTTACACCCGCGCAATTGTCTCCTATCTCACCCTCAAAGCGTGGCGCATCTGCACCTGCCACATTTACTTCCACTACATCCATCCCCAACCCAACCCAACCCCTGCTTGCCAATGCATTGATGCCAACATCAACTCCCGCTGTGTCTACCCCTGATGTATCTCCTCTATGTTCCCCATCTTCTGAATCACATACAGAGTCTAGTACATCAATGTCAAGACCATTGTCTTTGAACACAGCAACTGCATCTGCCAACGCATCCATACCTACCACAGTTGCCCCCGATATGTCCACCCCCACATCCTCCCCTCTGTCTTCAGTTCCGTCAGATCACTGTGTGTCTGCATCATGGTCCTCTCGTCGACCTAAGTACGAATTCCCTCCAAGACTCTGGTCTTCAGTGGCTGCTACACAACCTCTACCAGGCGATTCCCTGCTCAAACCCGATTCCGTCCTGGTTCGACAACCCGCAGATGGAGTCGCTGGGCATCCGGGTTGGACAGACGTGCTCATGACAGCGGAGCTGACTTCCAGACAACAAACCTTAAATCTTTTTGTGCAAATCGAAAGCAAAGTGCTAGCAAAGTTTGATGCGCAACCCAATAGAGCGTTCTCCTACTCTCTTTCTTTCCACAGCAGGAAATATCACTTATGTATGTATGATCGCGCTGGGGGTGTGTACTCCCGCTCGTATGACCTGCACGAATCTCCTCTCCCACTCCTTCGTACACTCTGCGCTGCCACATTCGCTCAGACTTCGTGGCTGGGCCTGGAAGATATGTTCGATTGCCGACTCCACCATGTGATCTATGTAGATGGCGTGCAATATTTCATCATTGCAAAGTGTTTCTCCAGTAGTGTCATCCGGGGACGTGCCACTACCATCTGGTTTGTTTCTAAGTCGGTTCCACCGGGCAGCGATCAAAAAGAAATTTTCATAATCAAGGATTCGTGGGTGAATGTCGAGCGCCAATTATTAGAAGAGGAAATTCTCGAAAGGCTGAAGGATGTCAATTGTGTTCCCAAAGTGGAGAAGGCTTGGACCGTTCAGTGGGACGGTCGCGATGACTCCACTTCACTTCGTCGCCCTCCAACCTTCATGTCACTCTTCAAGCAGCAATGCAACCATCGTGTTCGCCAACGACTCATTCTTACCCCTGCTGGGCGTCCGATCACGCATGCTGCAAGTCCCTTGGAGGTTGTTACATGTCTCCTTGATCTTGTTATCGGTAAGAAATCATTTATCACCGTGATATTACTTCTGATTGATAAACAGCCCACAGGGAGATGTGGGTGCATGGGTACTTACATCGTGATGTCAGCATCAACAATGCCATGATATACAAGGAAACACTCCCTGATGACACCGTCAGGGTACGGGGTTTACTCATCGACTTTGACTATGCGATTAAGGTTGATCAATTGGGTCGCACAGCCGGACCTGGGGATCGTACGGTGAGCCTGGTGGACCAGCATCATTCTCTAGATCTCACAGCACATAAACAGGGTACACTTCCATTCATGGCTACGGAACTTCTTCACACTGCCAATACACCAGTACAGCACACCCCTGCCCATGACCTCGAATCATTCGTCTACGTTTTGTGTTGGATCGTCACACTTTATAATGGCCCGAAAAGCCAGTTACGCAATGATTTGTGCACAAAGTTGGCTTTGGAAGGGTGGTATGAAGGTAATGACTTAGCGGTTTTCGCAAATAATAAGGAGGGCTGTATGTCATCTAATGACCACCTCAACAATATCACCGATTACTACAACGAACTCTCTCCATGCGTTGGCACGCTATCTGCACTTGTTCACAAACAGCACCAGTACATTCGCAACACTCGCGAGCCCGTCAAAGTCAATTATCTCACTGGATCCAAGCGACCTCGCGCTGTGGAGAACACAGTGCCACCGCTCAACCACGAGGCGGTGATCTCGATTCTCCGCCTAACATGTTTGTACCTGAACAACCAGGAGCCCTCAGAGACGGATGCTCAGGACTTTCAGCTGTTCTGGCTCACGAAGAGGGACCATACACGTCTGGTGTCTGGCGAAGGTATCAGTATTTGTTCTTCGATGGACATCCTTGACTTAGGAGGTGGCCGCTACATGAAAAAGAAACGAATTCGGCGTCGTATATGTGGTCCAAAGGCAGTTTAGACTTTATGTATACCCTCTATGTATGCGTCATGTGGATGTACAAGCATTTCATTGTATAATACATCTATCTACATACATACTGTAAGCCTGCAGATACCGGCGGTTCGGTGGTAATTGCGTCCACCGTGTCATTTCAGCATCACTTTTGCGTCACTTCAGCATCATTGTTGACGCCGCTCAGATCTTAGTCATCCATATCCATCTTTTGAGCAGCTGCGCAGTGACACTTGGCGACCAAAGCGTGAACAGTAAATGCTGGTGAGGGATCCTTCGATGGGTCATGCTTTCACGACTGACATGGCGTCCCGCATGTTGCTGCACTTTCTTTTGACAACTTGGGTCTCGAGCGGTGACAAAAGCATGCACGGTGATCATTGCTCTCTCACCATCGAAGACATCACATCTTACAATGCAATCTCACTGTGAAAAAACCGTGTGCAAATCTCGCGTGCAAATCATAGCCTGACCGTCACACTGACGGTCCAGTCCAGCACTTTCGTTGGCAACTTGGGTCCTGACTGCAACTGCCAGGTGCCACTCGGCGACCAAAGCATGGGTGGTGATCGTCTCTCTCTCATTATCAAAGATATTGTATCTCAAACCAAAAATATACGCCGATTGAGCCAAGTGACTATGGTATCAACCATGGCATGTCATGCTGTGCAGTGTGCGGTCATGGCGGTTCTTTTGTTTGTGCTTTCTCAATGAGCCGTAGCGGCAGTGACACTCTGAACACATTGGCATCATGTTTCAGTGTGCATCAGGCTCAGGAGCCTTTCAAAATGTGTCGGGCCCACCGTCGAAGCTCAAGCCTTTCTGCTCAACCGCAATGCTATCATTGCCTCACCAAAACACGTGTTTCAATGTGTGCCATGCCATCCATTCGGGCTGCATTTCTGCTCGACCATGATGGCGAGCCTATAAAGATACTATGGTGGGCATTAAGGTCCTCCTGTTGATGTTTTGACTTTCGGTGAGGAGAAGGCTGCTGCTGATTAGGGTATCTATGTCACGACTCATCGCCCAGCATCACTCGCCCGTAGGTAGAGCGCCTGTAATGATATATGCTGTTTTTATTTGTCTTGAAGAGCTCAGCAGGCTCTCTGCAAAGTAGACAATGCTTACCACCACCACCATTACTATTCTTATATTCTTTATATTCTCCAACTAATCAGTAGCTCCTGGTAATGGCCTCTTTCGGGAGGACAGAACCAACTCCATCATCCTTCCCGAGTCGGGAGGAGTCACCGCCCCCGCCACAAGATGCTTCATCTGACGACACAATTGTTGGCTTACAGCTTATCGTATATCGATTAGAAAGACAGAACACCCGTTCTGTGGCCGCCCACCTCCATAGGGTCTTGAATGATTATCGGGAGAAGAGATCTAACACATCATCCGCGCCATCCTGATTACCCCATCAGACATCATAGCTTCCAGAGTGACTAGGTGTCACAGGGGAACTACAACGACACTAACAATGACAAACCCACAAAATATGCCCAAAATTGAGCAGCGATCTATTCACTATTTAATTCACTGATGGTGGTCGCAAGTTAAAATGTTTAGTTGCAAACCAAGATGAGGCATTGTGGGCAGGTGAGAGAGTTGAGGGTGAGACCATTAGACCCGGAAGATCCGGCCAATCAGCGATAAGACTTGTGTGCGACTACGACTGAAGGAATGGAAAGTTACCGAACAACACACTTAAAATATTCAGCCATAGCTAGCTGTGGTAGTTTGTAGATGGTGGACCAGAGTTTTTGAATAACCTACACATGAGGATGAAGCATCCATTGCCACTTGAAATAGGTTTGAAAATCTGTAATAACACAAAGCGATCATATTAGGAAAGTGGCATTGAAAGCATTCTTTGTCATCTACAATTGCCACTGCACCATCCACATACTTCATAACACATTCCAACCTCATGTCTGACTACTACTGGCAACGGGGAACTGTCACTGAACTCCAGAAGGAGTACATAACACAGGTCAAGTACACAGTACACGATGTAGATGAAAATACAAATATATTCGAGATCAAGCAAACAAATATCAACGATGAAGTTCCTACGACGTCCCATCGTGTCTATCTGCCACAACTCTATCACAGATATCTGGAGGCAACATTCTGGAGGTACTACCTCCTGATAAAACTATTTCTCTTGTACAAAACACGACGTGGAAAGTCATTCATGAAGTTCTTTCTGACCCTCGTCAAAAGTCTCGTCCACCTCGACAATGTTATCAAGGCGACCATTCGCCCCCTCATAAACGAAGATATTACGAAGGTTCCTCAACATAAAAGCCGCAACTACGAGGAATATCTCATCACAGAGTTCCTCATAGGCCGACATGATCCAAAGACAGTGACACAGTTCAGAAGACAGTGTCCTACGAACATTGAGCGCATGTCTCTCACTCAATTTGGTGATGTTCCCTCTACTTTCATTGTAACACAGTCACTTATTCATGCATCAGATTGGGAGAAATATGCTAAATGCCTTCCCTCCAATCTCGAGGGGAGGAAATATGGGTATAACATCGACAATGTGCCCAAGAATGACTTTTTAAAGTTGTGGAAAGAGGTAGAGACCTGGTACACGCAGAAATTGGATCCTCAGTGGAGTGAGTGTTAAATATATACTCTTGCACAATGGACTTATTTTCCATGGATAGTATCTTCATGGGTGGCATGGGATGGTGAGGGGACACATCCTAAGAATGTAGAGGTCCAGGATCGGGAGCAGGGGAAGGATGACAGGAATGGAGAGGAAAGCCTCCCAGATTCAAGCCAGGTATGGCATCTCTCCCTTCTCACGTAAAAGGACACCATAACTGAAGATCCCCGATATTTATAGGATGATGCAACAATGACTGGTCAGGAAAATCCCCTTGACGATCATGGTATGTTTCTACTTGTATCAAATCTTGTGCATGATGATCACCTGCATAGGCCCCTCAGCCCCATCCAAGGAAATGGCGACAACACATCCATGTGCTGGTAAGTACTATCAAATGACTGGCTTGGATATCTGGATGCTCACCAAATAACCAGGTGAACCAACTATGCAGGTTGACGATGATAGTGCTCAGACTATGCGAGATACAACTACAGAACAGACTCCTGCACATGGTGGACATATGTCACCACCATTCCCACCAAATCAGTTGATGCTAGGGGGAAAGCGTCCAAAACCATGGGAGGATGGGAATGAGGAGAGACCAGCTAAAAGGCGGTCAGAAACCCCCAAGACACGTCATCCCACACCTTCAGATGATAATACATTCCGGGTTTTTGATCTCATGATGGCTGCACTTCCTTCTCAGTGTAAGTAATGTATTATAACTATATACTATGCCATTTGAATGTATGTCTCCATGCCATCAGGAAAAATTGAAACATCCCCACATGAACAATATGTTGGAGGGGATGATGGAGATGGTATGACACCAGGTGGTTCAACTACGGCGGTCCATGTGTCCCATAGCTTTCCACCGCCCTCCCCAATTGGCATGTCTCATGGTGATGAAGAGATGATATGCGACAATGCTCCACTGCCGAGTAACCCATTCGACTCTCCCCCCGAACCTTATGATACTCAACCAAATGTTGCACCATCCTCAGAGCGTGCATTGGAGGATAGCCGACACATGGAAGAAGAGGAGTACAGATTTTCTGAATGGACTGGCTTTGGGGGTGATATTGAAATGAATGATACTACGAGAGAGGCCACCAACATGCCACAGGATGCCCCTATCAAGACAAAGTGATCTAGGGGCCGTCCTGCAGGAAGCAAATGCAAGGTGAAAAGGAAGGTGACACAGGAGGTGATCAACACCCGTATACTACGGAGCCAGGCCTCTTCAGCTGCTCACGGGGAAGTGGCCAAACATGATTATGATGTGGTGGAAGTAACTGTTAGTCCACGCAAAGTAGTCGCACGCCCCCCGCCATCAAAGATGCGTGAGGTGTCTCCAACCCCAGTCCGACTGGCGGCAGGCCCATCTAGGAGTATTGAAGCACCATCGAAGCCTACTCAACCTTCACCCAGTCAAGAAGTATCCATGCTAACACGCCTCACAGAGATTACCAAATATTTGGCGAAAGGGTGCAAGAATGGGGATGATGGGATGGATGTACAGGCACGAATTTCTATGTTTCATGTGTTCATTTCATGCTTTCTGCACTCAGCATCATTGTCCATGGTGCAGGCAAAGGTGTCTGAGGCTCTGAGCAGGTTCGTCAATTGCCCTGGCTGCACAAATTCAATCCTTACCATTCCTTCAGTCGTGACTGGCGCTTCTGATAGCAAATTTGCAGTTGGTGTCTGCGGGGTTCAATGTCCTTCTTGCTGCCCATAACCAAGCCATGCTATCCACTGTTGCAGATGAGAATTGGTACAAGTGTTCCAGATCCATCTCACATTAGACATATCTTTCATACTTCATCCACCTGTTTCAAGTCAAGTGGACTGCTTGATAGGTCAAAAGCAAAATATACCTGATTGATTTTGTGAAGAATGATCCTGACACTTTCTGCAGGCTCAAGGGGTATTTGGTATATGCTCTGAATGGAATACTTCCATCATTGTTCACCTGATGCATTTGTAGTCAACAATGTGGGCAAGTCACATGCAATGCTGATGTACTTTGTGGACACCACTGACCAAGAGAGAACGAGGACATCATGACTATTAACATGGATGTTATGGTCCGCATGACCCATGTGGTTCTCCCATGGATGATTGAACAGTTGTATTTCTCCTGTTCATGCAATGGATTTCTTGTTCATTGTCTAGGAATTCTGGGTTGATCCTCAACCTTGGAGTAGATTCCCTCACTGATGCTTGCGACATACTTGGGCCCAAAAACATTCATCACAACATTCAGCAGTGCACTTGTGGAAGAAGTCAAGGCATAGAACATGACTATTCAGTATCTCAACACCTATTTGTTGTACACATGCTCCTATATCGGCTGTCAATTCCTTACAGCAGGTAATCACTCTCCTGCCCCATCAGGTGTTGAATGTCCAAGATCACCAAATCATTGGCTAAGGTTCCTATCCTGTCTGCATACATTTGTGCATCATTGGGTAAGATTGGGCTGGCTTGCAGAGCCATGATGACAGACCACCTGAACACCCTCACCGTGTTTTGGAGTCATGCGTTACTCAACTACATCATCCATGTGATTGGATGAAAGATGTTGTTCATTTCATACACACACCAATTACACAACAACATCCATTGTCAGTGCTTAGGAAATGTGAGAGAGAAGCCAAGAAGCAGTAGGTACATATTCTTTTCATTTGGGCAACCTGATGCGCTCCTTGACATGTTTCGCCCATTCAGTGATTGCTTTTTCCTGCTCTGTGTGGAGTGACATCATGGGTGTATGTACTCACAGAAACTACATAGAGATCTAGCCTTGGATACACTACTACATTGGGAATATAAAACTTGCTTTTCCTATCAAGGTTTGCCCCCACACACGGAAGGAAAAGTCAAGGTCAGGTGCATCATAAGCAGATATGAGCCCTGAGGTCATGATGAATCTGTGCTGGGTATCCACCAAGGCCTGTGTAGTTGTTGAGCAGCAAAGACACCCCATTTCTAACTGACCATACATTCTGTGTATGCATGCCTACATAATGGGAGCAGGGTGGAGATGGTTGAGTGTTCATTGCAGTGAGGCATTGCAAAGAGTGCCCTAGTTGTTATTGGTATGCTGCTGGGTAGTTTGTGTGGCCACTGCCCAAGATGGTGTCACAGGGCATGTTTTGGAATGGTGGAGGGAGGTGATGTCCCTGAGGAATGGAGGAGTTGGGTATGTGGCAGAGGAATCATCCCAGACAATGAGTGAGAGCATGCAGTCATGGTACAGAGAAAGAGGCTTGGAGCAATGAGGGTGTGCAACACTGGCACTGGCTCTGCAATGGGCATGGTGGGCACCAATGGGGAGGTTTCGAGCCTAAAGCAAGGGCAAAGAAAAGGCAGAGGGAGGAGAAGAGGGTACACAGGTGAATGGGGTGAATGGGGTTGAGCAGGATGTGGAGGCTGGGAAGGCAAGATGGACACAGTGTGGGTGCTGGCCAAATGCAGTTGTATGATGGATTGATATGTTGGGGTGTGCGAAGGCAGAAGAAAAAGGGTGGGATCGGGAAAGGTAAGCAACATTGGGAGAGTAAATGACTGCAATGGAGGATATCAACCTTCTTCAATGGACAAGTCAGATTCCCATTCTCACTTTCACTTTCCCCACTTTGGGCAGACATGGATTGGAATACAGACGAAACAACATTGTCATTCACAGAGTCTTCACACTGTGCAATCTATGTGCTGATGAAGACATCATGCTGGGGTGGGAATGAGACGATGGACATGTTACCTGTGTTGATGGAGAGCCAGGGATGTTTGGGTGCGTCTCTTGTGTTAGTCAAGCAGGTCTGATGGCTCACCTACCCACTGAACACATCCCATTGTCCTGATCTCAACCAGTTGTGCTGGTCCAGTTGGCAGGTGAGCCAGAGGGAAATGGGCTAGGAAGTTGATGCTCAGAGAGTGCAGGTGAGCATAAGGAACAAAAGAGGGGCACATGAAATCTTGCAGGACGAAGGACACTGGACAGTTGGAATTTGGTCAGGGCTGAGCCTGTGAACTCTGCTCCACAACAGGTGGCAGACCAGATTTGGACCAGACTGTGAATGCCTCAAGGTGGTGGAGTTAACTGCAGTTCACTCTCCCTTTTCCCTCTCCTGCTAATTGAAAACCAAGCCATCCTCTCAATGTATAACTTTTCCAGCGATGCCAAAGAAGAACCACAAGACTGCAGACAGCCAATCCAGCCAATGCAGGGTATGCAAATCCCACACCACATGAGGGGGGACCCTGATGTCATTTCAGCATTCTCCTTAGCTGACTCCCTCTGCCTCTGGGGGGCCGAGGGTCTTGACTAGGTCCCAGTGTAGGTGACAGCAGGAGACTGAGGGACCACCATGCCCTTCTGATTCATTTGTCACTAACTCTGCCACTTCAGTAGGGCAAGAAGGGTCATTCACTGTGTTCAATGAGGTATGATGTTATCTATGCATCTGCAAGCTGAATCTGAAGAGTTTCCATGTGGTGAACCACATCCAGTCCATGGCGATTGACCTTGAAGATGCTAGGGCTGTTGTAATCACTTCCACCAGTCCTGGAGAAACCATGGTGGAAGGATGTGCTGCTGCTACTCATGAGGTCCGTGCACATGCAGCCATACATTGCTGACACTTATCAATCCCACTAGGTGCCAGATATCCAACCTGGTCTGACAGTACTCAGCCACACACAGGACACACATATGGACCCCATTCCTGGCTCAGTGGACATTGCTGTTAATGCACTTGGTCTTGTAGACACCACTGGATATTGCCAAACCCTTAGCACTTTCAGTACAGTCATCAATGGCATTACTATAGTTTGTCATCCCAATAGCAGATGGTCAAGCTTGACTGATAATCATGCATAGATCCATCCATACACTCAGATTGCCTTGAGTGCATTGAACAGGGCCTCCAAGGTATGCATTGATCATGCCTGATGTCTTTGATTAATGGAATCTGGACAGCTAATGCTGTTGCATGCAGGTATTGACACATCTCTCAGGGGGCTTGTCACTACAATCGAACAAACTTATCTCATCCTGGAAAGCAGGTCTTCATCAAAGATCAATGCAATGAAAGATGTCCTACTGGAGATTGCCCAAATCATACAAGAATGCGCACAGTTCATCATGAAGTACTTGGAAACCAAAACTTCCTGTATGCCACTTATTCCTGTAGCATTCATGAAACTCATGTTTTTCACAGGGTCATGGCTCAGGAAGAGTGTTCCCTCGGAGACAATGACCAAGGTCATCAACTATACCTGGAAGTTAGAGAAGCTGATGCAAGAGCTTTGAGATTGACCAATTCCAGATATCCAATATGGCATTAAACAGATATACAAAGATCTTAGCTCGAACTGCTTGACCTGTGTGGACAGAGTTGGACTGAATGAGGCAAAGAAATGCCTCGATGGTATGAGAATCGAGATCTTGAATAAAATTGTTGACTGGATCAACAACACAGATGCCCACCACACCATGCATCTTCTGGCTCCAAAGACAGGCTGGAAAGGGGAAATCAGCCATAGCACACACAGTTGCTCGGCATGGCCAGAATCTTGGTGTGCTTGGATCATGCTTCTGTTTCAGTCATGTTAGACAGCACAAGCAGCTCCATATGAAGCTCTTCCCATCCATCATGCATGACTTGGCTCATTGTGACCTCCATTTGCAACCACTTCTGGTTGAGGTGACAACCAACAACCATTCATTGAGGGACTCAACAAACATTGCAGCACAGTGGAACAAACTCATTCTCAAATCCCTTTCCCAATTGAAGGGTTCCCTGACTGGAAATGTAGTGGTGGTCATTGACACTTTGGATGAGAGTGGTGCAGAGTGCATGAGGACAACTGTACTTGAGGTCCTTGCTACATATGGCACAGAACTTCCAACAAACATCCAGATTCTCTTGACTTCTTGGCCACTTGTGGACATTGGGGAGGCATTAAACTCTGGTCCGCATATATATGCCAGGTTGCTCGATGCCATTGATATGGAGTTGACCATGTGCGACATTCATCTCTATGTTTCTACCCATCTGAAGTGTCTCTGTGAGACATTCACTGACAAAGATTTCCAACAGCTCACTGTGAAATCAGGTGGGGTATTTGAATGGGCACATCTGGCATGCGACTTCATGTGCCCCTGAATCAGGGTGATCCTGAAGGACTGTTTTCATCAAATCATGTCTCATGCTCCTGGTGCCAGAAGGACTCTTCTCGATGAAATGTATACCACATTTTTGAAGGATCTTTTCTGAGGTTCCAATGATCGCCAGGACTTTCATTCTGTCATGTGGCAGATCCTGTGGTTGAAGGAGCTGCTCCCTATCAGTGCATTGGACTTTATGCATGAAAGGTTCCCTCAGGAGGATGACCACTATCCTGTGGGATACATCCTCAATTTCATGGCACCATTGCTTGCTGGTGCCAGTGAGGTATCTACTCCTGTCTGCCCCCTTCATGTGTTGTTCTATGACTTCTTGCTTGATGAAAAGTGAAGCAGGGAGTTTTTTATTCAGCAAGGTGATGTACATCATAATCTTGCTGTTGCCTCACTTTCTGTCATGCAAGGTGGCCTTCATTTCAACATCTGTAAACTGGAAACATTGTACATATCCAACTCTGAGGTGGCAGACTTGGAAAAGAGGGTTGAAGAAAACATTCCACCACATCTATTGTATTTGTGTTGATTCTGGGAAACCTACCTCCAAGCTGCAGCATTTGATCCAGACCTGGCACAATTCATCAGCAAAACAGTCATTTTCACACAGACACTACAGAGATACAGATTTGTACAGACCAAAAAAAAATCATCTATGGAGCAATTAGAACACATATACATTGCTCTGTACAATCTGTACCTGACTGTACAGGTAGGTCCCCCATTGTGCAGTAACCCTTACTCTGTACAGGTCTGTACAGTAAAATGCTGTTTTGCTGATGATTGGTGAGGGGGCTTGTCACTGGAGAACAGATGCTATTTTGGTTGGAGGCCCTTGGTGTATCAAAGTTGATTAGGGAGGCCTGTGGGGCACTGATTTCTGCTGAGGGATGCAGGTGAGTCAATTCATATGTAATATGGGATTTCATCCCACTAACATTGAATTAGCACTGAAGAATGGGGTATGAAGAATTGGTAATGTTCATCAAAGATGGGATCAAATTTGTGGAGAACTTTGCTGGGATCATTGACAAGAGCACACCTCACCTGTACTTGTCAGCATTGCCATTTTCACCATCAAAGTCAATATTGGCAAGATCTCAGATTGAAAGGTTTGCAGGAATTGCACAAGTTGCTGTAGGACAACAGGATGACTGGCCCAGGAATCAACAGATTCTTCAAGGGCACACAGACTTTGTGGAGTCAGTTGCATTCTCACCAGATGGAAGGCACACTGTGTCAGGTTCTTGGGATAAGACAATCCAACTTTGGGATGCACAGACAGGTGGCCAGGTGGCCAACCCCCTCCAAGGGCACACACTCCCAGTCTTGTCAGTTGCATTCTCACCAGATGGAAGGCACATTGTGTCAGGTTCTTTTGATAACACAATCCAACTTTAGGATGCACAGACAGGTGGCAATGTGGGAAACACCCTTAAAGAGCAAACCACAAATTCCCTTTCAAGTACACTCTCACCAATCCACTTCTCATCTTCAGCTGCACATGCACTCCATGATGCTCAGAGTCTTTTTATTAACATGTCCAATATCAATGTGGACTACTGAGACCTGATTCATCTGCAGAATGATGGCTGGATTGTAGGTCCCAATGGGAAACTGTTGCTGTGGGTGCCTTCCTCAAACCATAAATTGTTTTTCTATACCCACTGGACACATCTGGTAATCCCAAGAGGTATTCCTGAGCTTAATTTGAGCAAGATGGCTCATGGCCCTGCTTGGCATAGATGCTACACACCTGTTCCTGAAGACGCTGCCCGTAAGCTTATGGAAAATCCCGACAAGGAAGCCTGCGGAAGACGACAGTAAACCTTTCGTCGGGGAGACTGGTGTCGCTGCATCATTTCCACAATCCTCTTCGATGGCAGTCTCAGCGAGTGATGGAAGCTCAGGTGCTTCCTCAGGTCGTGCCGAGCCCTGCAACTCCTTTTCGATCACATCGCTCTCAGGTACGAACTGAAAGACTATGAGCAATTAC
>Ga0307518_10000801_pt1 | contig 23602 bp, 11 predicted proteins | sample 25_EM_MG_FD_203889 | JGI IMG/M metagenome (GOLD analysis project Ga0307518, IMG submission 203889) | Populus trichocarpa ectomycorrhiza microbial communities from riparian zone in the Pacific Northwest, United States - 25_EM | ecosystem: Host-associated > Plants > Roots > Unclassified | place...
ATCCAACGGTAATATTTAAGTTATAACATGATAGCTACCTCTCTCCCCTCCTCCATTTCTTCTTATTCTTCTTTCTTTTTTATTCTGCAGAAAATAGTACATAACTTCCTCTCATTTTGTCACAAATCAAGCTCAATTCATCACAAATCTAAACACCCCAACATTCAATCTGTCAGCATCCATGTTCTGGTTCATTTTTTTTTTTAAGATTCTCCATATCTAGTAAGAAAAACTACTTATTTTTAAAATATTAATTTTTTGACATTTTTATGTAATATATGTAGTTTATTTGTGTGTTTAATTGTTTTATAGCATTTTCCTATATAAATTTGTTGTATATTTGTATGACTTATACATGTTAGGGTTTGTTTGAGATTTTGACAAATTATATTTTTTTATTATTTGATGAAATTGAGTTTGGTTTTGTAACTTAGATATTTTATAATGAAATAAATAGTGCCTTATTTAATGAGTGCGTTTCAGATTTTGTCAATTTTATTGTTAAGTTGAAAATTTCAGTAAATTTGGAGGAATTTGAAATTTTAGAGAAAATTGATAATGATTTAAGGGTACTATTAAAATATATTGAATAAGTTTGAGTTAAACTAATGGTAGCTAATTAGTTAGGTATCAATAATTTATTCAGTTCACATTATTAATTAATACATGTTGTCATCAATATTCTATATAGGTTTTATATAAGTAATGGATGATTGTTTTTTGATGTATCGAGTTTCACCTGAAGGGTTGCGCATGATGGATTATTGTAATGAGGTTGAGAGTTTTATTAATTATGCACTATCTAATATGAAAATATCAAGTTCCACTCGAAGGGTTGCGTATGGTATAAGATGTCCATGTAAAAGGTGTGAGAATAAAAAGTATCTTGATATAGATGTTGTTACGATGCATCTTCTATAAAAAAGGGTTCATGAAAAAAAAATACTTGTGTTGGTTTGCACATAGTGAACTATATGTTCCTTACAAGACCATGGTAGAAAAAATAGTTAGGTCAACTTCTAATTCTAGCAATGTGTGTGGAGTTGTAAATGCTAATAGTAATCATTATAGGAGTATAGTTATGGATGTAATGAGAATGAATCAAGGTGATATAAGTGAATGTTCAATTGTAGATAAAGAAACAAATGCAGACGCAACCAAGTTTCTTGATCTTTTAAAAGATTTCGACAAACCATTATGGAATGGGAGCACAAATCATAGTAAATTATTTGTCATTGTACATGTGTTCACCATCAAGTTAGATCATGGGCTAAGTGAGACTAGTTACAACAGAATCGTTGAATGTGCAAGAAGTGTTTTACTTAAAAGGAATAGGCTGTAAGAGAACTTTTATGCTGTTAAATCCATGATGAAATCACTTGGCCTAGGATACCATAAACCTAACATGTGTCCAAACTTCTACAAAGCTGTACTACCTAGAAAATGCAGATTTAAACGAGTGAAGAACTTGTGGGCATACTAGGTATAAACCCAAAAATGGTAGGGGTAGGACTCTTGTCACACAGAAAACTTAGATACTTTTCAATCACTCATAGACTGCAAAGGTTATTCATGTCTCCAAATACTATCGAGCACATGACATGACATCATTCACATGATACGTTAGATAGAGTCACGGTACACCATTTTGATGGTGAAATCTGGGAGCAGTTTAATAGGGTGTATCTTTAATTTTCAATGGAACCATAGAACATATGTGTTGAGTTATATACAGATGGACTTAATCCATTCAAATCATTTGTTGCACCATATTCTTGTTGGTTAGTGATATTCACGGTTTATAACTTGCCACTGAGGATGTGCATGAGATCAAAGTTCATGTTTTATCTCTTTCTTTTTATATCATAGGAAACCCTAATCATTTTTCTACAAAATAGTCTTTTCCTAAGTAGACAATTTACATTTAAGTGTTTCAATAACTATTTTCCTAAAAAAAAAAAATTGCCTTGCATAAAATCTTCAAGCTTTGACTTTTGACTTAGAGGCAGACTTGGGCTAAAAAACAGAAGTAGTTATTAAACTTCAACATAGTAGAGCTCCCTCTACAGAGATCTGTTTGTAGCTCTGCTAGTGGGGAATCTAGAAGGGAATATATTAGTTTAAGACCTTATAAAATTTTCTTCCACCAGTATCAACATTAAAACATAAAAGTATGGACAGACCTGGACTGAAAAACAAGAAGAAGATTGAAACTTCAACAGAGTAGAGCTCTCTGTACAAGTGTATGTTTGTTGCACAATTAGTGAGAAATCGAACAGGAGATAAAGGATTTTTAGATTAAACAGGTGCTCCTCCTCCAGTAGAGACAACGCATGATTTCACGCGCTAGTAATGGCGGTGCCGTGTGGTTACACGCGCTTCCGGGATTACCTAGCAGCCTTGGAAGGTTTCCAACAATCTCTAGACAACCACAACAACCTTGGAAGGTGAATTCCTAACCCTAAACCATTTATTTGATAAATTGTTAGTTTTGGGGACAAAATATTAATTGTGCATATGGTTTTGGAACTGTTTGATGATGATTTGTGATTGATTGAGTTGTTAGGACAAAAAATATCAATTTATTTTTTTAGTAGGGCCAAGTTTCTCAAAAATAAATTATATTTGCATAATTTAGTATACTAAAAAAATCACAAAAATAGTCTTTTTTTTATGCTTATTGGATTTGATAACTAGTTTATTAAAGTCATAAGAAGTTGGCCTACATTTCAAAAACACCAAAAATATATTTTGTTTGTTTTAATATACAAGATTATGAACTTATATGTAAGATATATTCTCAATATTGAATAAAAAGACACTGTTTTTTTTTATAAAAAAAAATTCTTGGACTTTAAAATGGTTAGGTTTTAACCTGATAATATAAAAATCTCTATACTCGGGAGGATTTTTCTTAAACCTTAGACAAACTTTTCTAGGCTTTAAAATGGCTAGGTTTTAACTTGATGGAATAAAGATCTCCTTATTGAGGAAGACTTTTCTTGAATCTTAGATAGATTAACGAAGAAAAATACGACTTAGGGTAACACAACAAAGCAACTTACCATAAGTAGGATGCACTGGGAGTGATTCATCTTCTTATTGCACAACTAGTCCCTTTACCCAGAAATTAAAACTAGTTAGGGTTTCTAGTGACCAAAATACTAGGTAGTGACTCACATTCCTTTCTTTTCTCGATAAAGGACAATAATTTCTTATCCTTTCCACCCTCATCATTCTAATAATCTCGCTTCAGGATAAAGATTATCGTGGCACCGCACATGTGTGAAAGTTCTGTTAAGATTTAAGCCAGAGGCCTAACAATCAAGATCAGACAATAATATGTTTGGTCAAATTGGTTGGGCTAGAGGTCTAAACATTATAAAAAATAGAAAAGCCCAAGAAGTCACTAAGCTTTTCATTAGTGAAGTGAATAGTTAAGTGAAGAATGGAAAGAAAACAAAGAGAAGAAAGGTTGATTCATATTCTAACATAGGAGAGAGATGAAAAGAGAAGAAAGATGAGCTACTGAAGCTCCACCGTGCCTTTTCCACCTACAAGCATCGCACCTGTTGTAGAGACATCTCAACAATCATGTTATGTGAAAGGGGTCAAAAGTAAGAAATTGAGTCGCCACCTAGTTTATGGTCAAACATTGTATATAGGGTAAGTTTCATTATTATTTGATTTTACGATCAAAATACCTATTATGCATACATGTAATATTTTGCCTAAACTAAATACATTTGTTTATTAACAATAAGAATTTCTAGGATAATGAATTAGGATTTTGGCTCGAAAACGAAGTCCAATCCACACTTTTCTGATTATAGAGTCAAGATTCGAAATAATAATTAATGGAGACTCGGGTTTTGAATTATTTCCTTTAACTATGCAATTTATATTAACCCATTATAAATTAATTATTTTACCAAGCATATCCATTTTAAATAACCATAAATGTTTCACCCAACTTAATTGATATAAACAAGCATAATTGAACATGAAAAGAAAAAAACCATGAATATATTGTGAATTTATTCAAAACAACATACATGTCAACATACTTTTGTGATTCAAAATTAAAATAAAAAATCACAAAATTATTCGAACAATAAATAAATTACATATGGGATTAAAATTGACCTTTATGAGTTTTTGGGGTTGGAAGAAATGGGAATAAAGTGGTAGGTAATATAGAAACATTCCTAACATGTAGGTTGTATGCACGTAGTGATAGTTTTACTTTTAGAACATCGTTCCATGCATTCCCAGGGAATGAAAGCGAGTGGATATGTTCGCATTGTGGAAAAACCCCTATTCTTTTTATTGATATAAGATGTGTCGACCACCTCTTCTTAAGGTGGGAGATTGACAACTGAAAAGTTGGTGGAAGTTGTAGTTGAATTTTTTGGATCGATACTATTTTTATCTTTTTTTCTTGTGCTATGTTTTTTTTTCTTTTCTTGTCTTCTCTTTGCTAGGTCTTTTGTTTGACTAGACTCTTGTAAGATTCTCCTTTCAATATCTATATGTATGTTCTCCATTTGCTTGTTTGAATGCCTCTTATTTATATTGTCTAAGATCTTCAACAAAATAGGAAAAACTAAACTAGAAAAATAATGTTAGGCAATTATATTGTTTTTTTTAATGGATTTCTAATTAATTAAATTTCCTATTATTAATGTGTAATATCTCTTTCAACAATTTTTAAAATTTTTCTAGATCCTCCTATTTATTTTTGTTTTTCTCTTTTGCATATTCTTCCCCTAATATTTTTTTGTCACTAGTCCTCTTTGTCCTTCATTCTCTCTTTCTTCTTATTTCACTCTATAAACTCTTTATTATTATTATTATTATTATTATTATTATTATTATTATTATTATAAAATTTAAATTAAATACTAAAAATTAAATTGGATTGAAAGTATAATTTTTTGAAAACACAAAAAAATTAAGGGTAAAAAATGAGTTATGATAGCTGCCTCCTCTTTACAATACTTACGACAAGGTTATTAAAAAATTTATTTTCTTTTGGCTTGTATAGTTATTTGTAAAGATGCATAATACTGGAAAGGTATTTTTTTTATGGCAAAAATAATAGTTGATAAAAAAGTAAACAATGAATGAAATCTAAACGGATCCATATTATTAGGTGACCAACCTTGACAAAACAATCTAAATAGGTCCATGTCTAAATGAGTCCATGGTATTAGGCGACTAAAAATCAAATAAATAGTCTAATTAGAAGGTGACTACCTTAAAAACAAAATAAAACATAATATCATCAAGAGGAAACTATCCTCAAATCAAATGACCAAAGAAATAGTCTTAATTGTTAAGTTTAATTTGACTTGCTTGGAAATGAGATTTGTTCAAAAGATGGATTGATTGCAAACTCACCTTGAACTTCCTAATGATAGGGTTTGAAAATTTTCTAATGACAGAGCTTGAAATTTCTTGATTGCAGGGCTTAACCATAACAAGAACTTATTCTGATTTATCTGTGAAGCATAACTTATATATTTTGAAAGCCTAATATTTCTTTTTATATCATTTGCATCTTCGAAGACCTTTAATTTTATAAATGTCAATAACTAGGTATTGACTTACTTGAATTATATAATAATTAAACATGCATGGTTCATCAATTGTATTAGTTTGGCCACATAGACTCTATTTGTCATTGCTTTCAAATTGTAGTCTGAGAGTATCTGCTCATTATTTCCTATTTTTGTCATCACCATGAAGAAGTTGTTTCCTATACCTCGCTCATGACTAGTGATAGAGTTCTTTAAGTCATTATCTAACTATTCTCATTTATTTATCGTTCTTCAACTCAATGGAGCATCTACCCATATATTTACCGTATAAAGCAAAAGTTGGAGGCCTAGTATAGATGGATGTATCCATTTGAGAGGTTAGGGATTACATATACATCATAACTAAAATTCTATTGTCTTTTAAAAAAAAATCAAAACACTCATTTAAATCTATGCATGTACTTGTTCAACCTTAAGAGAAAAGTAAAAACAAGGTGCATGTTGAAGCTTCGATATGCGAGGCTTATACCGTTAAAAAGATCTCAACATTTATCTCATACTATTTTGAGCCTCACTTGAGAACAAAAATCAATCGCATTCTAAAGCGTGATGACAGTGGGGAAGTGCCTTTGAGTAAAAACTTGTCAATATTCTCTCATCTTGGACAACCTGTACCAAAAAATGTTACGAGGGAAAGATACTTCATAGAAATTGAATTTGGACACGTATATAATTATGTACTATTTAACTGCGATGAACTGAGACCTTTTATTTAGTAAATATAATAATTAACATGTCTTTACTTTCGAATAATTTATCTCTTATACTTTCATAAACTGATAGATTGTTGAATTCCTCGTAAGCAACATCGTCAATTTTTACTCTCCTAAAACTCACAACTGACTAAATCTGATTTCGATTACAAGATGAACAATTTTCCACATGGTTCGGAACACTTGTAGGGACTGTTGAATTATTCTTATCTCTCATGATACTTAATTTTATTACACATTTCTTGTTAACTATTAATGGTTGTAATTCATGTACCAGGTTTATCAAATGGGAGGGAATGCTAATGTTATTTTTTATTTACTAAGTCTGGGTCCTAAAAAAAAGGTGAAGTGCTACAATAGGTATTTCATCAGTGGACATGGTTTTCATACCGAAAAGTATGGTCAGGGTAGAAACACATAAGACAGTGGAGTATATATTAAAGAGTCAACTTCTAACGAGTTAGAAGTTGACTACTATAGGGAGTTAGAAGAGGTAATTGAATTGCAATATCATAGCGAGCTGAATAAAGTGTTTTTATTCAAATGTTATTGGTATGGTACCATTGAAAAAGGAACCAAAGTAGATCCCCATCATGGGTTGTTCAAAATTGATACAAAGGCTAAACTGTGCAACGTTGATGATATCTTTGTTTTTGCCAGGCAATGCCAATAAGTTTATTACACGTACACTCCTTCCTTTACATATGATCATTCAAGAGTTGATAGTTATCTGTAGTGAAAATCAAACTCAAGGGTCATGTCAAGGTTGTTCAAGATGGGAAAATCAAACTCAAGGGTCATGTCAAGGTTGTTCAAGATGGTAATAATGAAGTAACTATGAGAGATGATCTCTTTCAACTTGATGAGTTAGTATATCTATATCAAGTTGCTTTGTCTACCGAAATAGAAGAAAATTAAGATTTTCACGTTGTTGAGAATACTTTTGTTGATGTTGATGTTGATGTTGAGGAATTAAATGATGTTTTGAGAACCAACGAACATAGAAAACTCGATGAAGATGATGATAGCGATGAAATCAATATAGAAGATTGCAATAGAGATGATGATGATAAAATGAAAGAAGAAGAAGAAGAAGAAGAAGAGAATTATGATTAATTTATACAACACGAATGTGTAATGAAATTAACTATAATGTAATATTTTTTTATAAAATTAACTTTAATGTAATAACAATGATGTAAATTTATTATTTCATGACAAGGAAACATTTGTTTTTTGTGATTTTATTATTATACAGAGAACTGGTGTTATTGTGACGTGTTTGTATTGTGAGTTTAAGTATTTGTAAGATGGATAGCTAAAGAATACAAATACAATTTGGACAAAGAAATTGTTTTATACTGATGGAATCACCGACAGATTGTAAAATACCAACAGATATATCGATGGATAATATCTATCGGTATATTCCAGAGAGGTTTGGAACTGTTCATTTCCAATGGTACTATTCATTATGTCCATTACATATGGAATCACCGACGGTTAATATCAATCGATATTTTCTCGAGAGCTTTGGAACTGTTCACTTCTAAATGGAATTGTTAATTATTGTTTATTATAGACATAATCATCAATAAACTGAAATGTTGTCAATGATATTTAAGGGGGTTTTGCAAATTTTCAATTAAATTTAAAATTTAAATTAAATGTTATAGATGGAAACACCGATGGAAATGTTAAATATATTAATATTTAATTATCCATCGGTAAAACCGTCATTTAAGAAGCCCCAAATTAAAAGACCAAAATCTCTAATTTCATAACAGACGAGCATTTCTTCTTCTTCTGTCTTCCTCTTTTGCCAAAACTAAAATGTTTCTATTTATTTCTTTCTCTCTTCTCTTCTCCTCCAACACTTCGTTTATTCCCTTCTCTTCTTATGCACGCCTGCTAAGTGTCGCACATATACGGTTTTGCGACGATCGTCCTTTCGGACTGGTATTTGCATGAAAGGGTGTGGGTAGAAAGAACAATGAATTCTTGTTCTTTATTAATGAAACTAAAAGTAATGGAAGTTGTCACCTAGTATTATAATCACTAAGAAACCTATTGGTCTACAAGAGCCGAGATAAGGGGATAGGTTGTGAATAGGGAGGACATATCACTCCTAAAACACTTTACCTATGGTAAATTGCATTGTAATTTGTCTGAAATAAACTAAGTGTCTTGTTGTGTTTTCTAACCGTTGATCTGTCTAAGATTTTAAAAAAGTTTTCCTCATTAAGGAGGTACTTATCTTATCAAGTTAAAGCCTAGCCATTATTATAACATGAAAAAGGAAAAAAAACTATCTTTTTTATTTAATATCAGAAATACGTATTACATATAAGTTCATAATCTCAAATATTAAACAAAAATAAAAATTTTGGTAAACATTTAGAACATATAAAATAAATGATAAAAAAAACTCTTTCATTTAAATTCAGGAATACATCTTACGTATAAGTCTATAATCCTAGATATTAAAAGAAACAAAATAAATTTTTGGTGTTTTTAAAATATAGATTAAATTCTTATGGCTTTAATAAACTAGTTATTATACAAAAAAAAAAAAATTGCATGCAAAGTAAAAACTATTTTTTATGATTTTTTTATATAAGAAAATATGCACATATAATCTATTTTTGAGAACTTGACCGTATGCAATAAAATAAAATACGTATTTTGGTAAAATTTTCTTTATGAGAGAATATATATATATATATATAGGCTCTGTTTGGCAGAAACCTTTTTTTCTTATAAAATAAAATTGTTAAAATAGGATTAAAGGTATATCTGCCAAACAACCCTTTACGCAAAAAAAAAAAAAAAAAAAAAAAAAAAAAAAAAAAAAAATAAAAAAAGAAAAAAAAAAAAAAAAAAAAAAAAAAAAAAAAAAAAAAACAAAACACAAAAAAAAAAAAAAAAAAAAAAAAAAAAAAAAAAACATTAACAAAGTAAAACAAATCAACTAAACAAAGCCTTAAGGAGTGACCCAAAAGATAACCTGTTTGGGTCAACCCAAGATGTTGGTTCAATCGTGAATTGACCCAAAAACAAAACAAAAGAAAGGGTTTAAACCAAAACAAGATAAAAGTTATAAAAAAACACAAAAACATAAACATTTCTAAAAAAATGGATCAAACACGAACAAAACAAAAAATATGTTGAATGTTCTTTGTTAACCCTTAAATGTGATGAACGAAAGAGACCAGTTTTAAGCAAATAAAGGCATAATGTTGTTTGCAAACATTCGTAGAACAAGAATCAAATGTCTATTAACATTAATTAACATTCATCAAACACGATTTTGTCAAGAATAGATTTTGGTTCGAAACCAAAACCCTAAGATTAAAACTTACTAAAGTGTGTTATCGATGCATAAAAGTCCTAGATTATTTAATAATAATGACATGCGAACTAGCAGAAACCAACATTGAATCAAAACAAGTTCTAAAACTAGTACTTAAAGCCATGTTCATCTACTATGCACTGTGGGCACATTATCATAAAGAATACGGACATACCAAAAACCCAAAAACCATGCATTTGACCTTTATAACATGCATTTTTAGCCCCAATGAAACACATTATCAAAACTAAACCTATTTGGATCTCAAATAAACAAAAGAACAACATCAAATCCTTATTCTTCATACATGAAATGCAAACTTTGAAGTTGCCAAGACAAAAACAGAAATTTATTATGCGAACTTGGATCCAAACCAAACATTTTGACAATCACATAAGACTTAAACACAACCAGGTGATAAAAACATGCTTCAAAGCAGCCCTACCTCAAAAGTCAATGTAATAATGTCTTCCTCAACCCCTAAGCAAAAGCATCTATAAATCTACAAACAAAACACATTAATCAAACACTTATACAAACTACAAGTTTATGCATTCTATGACAGTTATGACCTAGAAAACTGACCTAAATCAAACCCAAAACAAACAGACATAAAAGGCCATTAAAATGACCACATGAAATAAAACAAAAACAAAATTAAAAGGTCCATAGCTTAACAATACTTAAAACATAGCTAAACAACTATCAAAGATCATGCTACAAAAACAATTAAAAGGAGGAGGGGAGGGGGTATGCTCATTGAGCTCCACCTCCTTATCAAAGGTTAAAGACTTACATAGATAGATGGGATCAATAGGCTGGCCTCTAAACCCCTTACTGGTTTGTAAAGGACTTATAGTTGTTGCTTGGTCTCCAAGGTGAACAAAAACCCTTTCCTTGGCCCTTCCTTTACTTCTTTTCTCCTTTTCTATCCTCAAAGGTTTAAAGGTTGCTCTCCTTTCTCTCTTGTCTCCTGGTCTTCCCCTATTTTCTTTTTTTTCATAACTTTAAAGATTGTTATTTTCTTTCCTCTTTTCTATCTGTTTTTCCTGTCTTTATTAGCCTTTTTACAAGTAAGAGGTTACAAAACCATCCTCTTCTTACTGGTATTCTGAAACTAGCATGTAGAGGATTCACCTCTTCATTCTGTTAAGGATTCCTTTTTTTCCTCTTTTCTGTCAATCTTTCTTATTTCTAGGTCTCTAACAAATTGTGGGAGCTTCTAGAAAGGGTTGGCAAAAGGATCTGAAACAGGTCCAAAAAATGGCTAACTGAGGGTTCCTCTTCTTCGATTTAAGTATGGTTGATGAGAGGTTATTGGACCAAAATAAACCATAGATGTTGTAGATGGGATGTTTCCTTTCAACTAGAATCAAACCACACTCTATTTGGAGACCTATAGCTCTTTCATCATTGATTCAAAGTTGGATGAAAAACTGTCAAAATTTATGAACGAGTCAAAGTTGACTTGGGACAAGAAGTTGAAGAAATTAATGTGGTAGGTGAAGTACAAATGTCAAACAAGGGTGGCACCACCGTGAAGAGGGGAAACTCTTCTGTCAATCGGTGGTGGTTGGAGCCCAAAATATGGTCGGAATCTTCACATTCATTCGCCTAAAAGTACCTACTCAATCAACCAAAATTGAAAAAGAATGATGCATAATGCCCTAAGTGACGCTATTTTGGCTAAACCCTACGAATTAGGGTTCTGTTAATTCAAGATTTGGTAAATTTCAATTTAAGTCCTTGTCGTTTTAATTTCATCATTTGTGACCTCAATTGGCCTTTAAACTTTTTAATTTATGCAATCATGCCCCTTCAAAAATTAAAATAGCCTCCTATTATTCGAGTGTCGTTTTCAAATTGGCTCTTTGTTTCCAATCTATTCAACTTGATCCCTAATAAGCACCAATCTTTTGATTTCTTTCAAATTGACCCATGCTTTAATAAATTTTGGTTCTTGACATTACGTGTGTTGGCAAGTTGGTCCTTAGTCATGAAAATTTTCAATTTTAGCCTTCAACAACCCTTAAACTTTTAATTGATATCAATTGAACCCCTAATTGCATCAATTTAGTTCTTCAAAGTTTCAATTGAGCCCTTATTTTTTCAATCTATGCAAATTAACCTGAATTAAGCCCCAAAACTTGATTTTCCATCAATTAAATCTTTGATCTACCCTTGAAACCTATAAGAAGTTTAATTAAGTCCTTGAACTCAATTAATCCTTCCAATCTTGGTCAAATTGGCCTTCAAACTTATTTGCTCCTTAATCGAATCAAATTAACCTATTAAAAGTTTAATTAAGTTATTAAACTTAATTAATTATTTTGATTTTGGTAAAGAAAGATTCCAATCTTACTTCAAATTCAGTCTTTCTTTAGCCTATTCTTTTATATATATATATATATATATATATCAAAATGTAATTATTTATAGCATATCAAAAAATATACAAAGCTAGAGAACCAATAAGTTCATATACATGATTTACAAAAAAGGGAACAAACTCCCTGATAAAACATATACATCAAAGCCAAAAGAAAAACTAACAAGCTAAAAGAATTAGCTGACAATGGTTAGAGGAGGAACCAAATCAAAGACAAGGTGCCCCCTCTAACACACGACAAAAAATAAGCAAAAGGCAGCACCAGCCATAGCAACCAATCAAGGCAAGCCCTTCATAGAGACAATCATATAGAAAGCCATCAGAGAAAACATCACAAACAGCCACCACTAAAAGATGGACAACATCTAATCAACACTGCAGTCCCACCCGAGAGAACCCATTACCAGCAAAGCCACAGTTCGAGAAGCCACAACAATCACCATGCATAGCGGTACAGACCCTCTAGAGAGGCACCATCTACAAAGAAATAGCTAGCAATAGATATAAAACACCACAAGCAGCCACAAACCGAAGGAAGGGCAACATCTCACAAGAAATCCCTCAAGTCAACCACCAATGCAATCATCCCACATTGATTATAAGGTGGTTGCTCTCATGAAAATACAAGATCATGTATAATATCACCTGAAATTTCTGAAAAAGAGAGTCTACCAGAGAACAGGTGTTCTCAAAGACCCTTCTGTTCCTTTGTTCCCATATAAGATAAACAACAATGTTGAGGGAGACCCTTCTCATTCTGGCAACAACACTCTTCCACTTCAAATTGAGGCCCCTAACAGCATTATTCAGAGTAAACATACTCCTGCAAACCCCAAGCCAAGATTTAATCTTCATCCATAAGAGAGATGTCCAGCTGCAAGCAAAGAAAAGATGATTGTGGCTCTCATCATGATCACGACAAAGAACACAACTAGCATCAATATCAATGAAGTGTAGCCTATCTCTCGTTCTCAGTCTCCCCAGCAAAGCCAGCTAAAGAATGAAGCTATGTCTTAGTAAACACCAAGGGTCCCAAACAACATTAACCCATGACACCGAGGAGCTGATCTCGTAAAGAAATTAAGGACTTCCATAGGGGTGAGGAGGATCTCTGAAAGGGAACCACCCAAATAATGGTATCTTGCAAGTAAAAATGGTGCACCCATCGAATCAAAATAGAATCATATTTGAGATGTATACTCCACAGCTGTTTTGCTATAAAGCAGTTGTTTCTAGCCTTGATGTCATACAGGCTCAAACCCCCTTCATTCTTTGGTAAACAAATATGCTTCCAGGTTACTAAAGCAAACCTGTTTCTAACTGTGTTGCCAGTCCATAAGAAGTTCTTGCACATGCATGTAATTTGGTTGATGACATTATCTAGCATGGGAAAAATACTAAGCCAAAATTGCACCATGCCAAATAGAACTGATCTTATTAATTCCATCCGCCCAGCATAGGATAAATGCTTGCCCATCCAGCTTTGTATTGCAGATTTAATTTTATATAGGAGGAGAGAGAACTGGCTAGCCAACAGCCTGTGAGGACTGAGAGGGACTCCAAGGTATTTGAAGAGGAGGAGTCTTGGAGGATGCGCTGCTTCATGCTGTCCCCAACTCCACCAAAATAAATAAAAGACTTCCCTGCATTAATATGTAATCTTGAGGTTTGGCCAAAGACATGTAACTGCTCCAGTAAAATCAAAACTGAAGATCTATCCCTCCAATATAGCAAAAGAATGTCATCCACAAATACAAGGTGATAGATACCATGAAAAGCACATTTCTGATGAAAATGGAAGTATGTTCGTTGTGATGTTATCTTCAACAGACGTGAAAGATACTTCATGCAGATTAAAAATAAATAAGAAGAGAGAGGATTACCCTGCCGAACTCTACACTTCCCAGGGAAAAAACCATAGATGTTACCATTGATAACAACAGAGAAGGAAGAAGTTTCCACACACATCATAACTAGATGAATCATATTCCTCCCTCCAAGGAAAGCATTCTAAGTTGGATCAATAATGTCTTGAAAGGCGTAGCTCAATCTTCCAGCAAGAATCTTGGAGATCACCTTGTATACCACATTGCAGCAAGAGATTGGCCTGAAGTCATTGGCTGAGGCAACATTAGTAGATTTCGGAACCAGGGCTATAATGGAATGGTTGATCTGCTTGAGAATTTGGCCAGAAGTAAAGAAATCTTGAACTGCCGCACAAAAATCAACCCCAACTATGTCCCATGATTTCTTAAAAAAAATGATGAGTATCCATCAGGTCTAGGAGCTTTGTCGTTACCAATGCTGAAGAGAGCTTCCTTGATAACATCATTGGAGACAGGAGCCAAGAGAAAATCAAAATGGGTTTCATTAAGGCAAGGACCACTATGAACAACAACATCATCAATTGGTGTAGTAGATGATGAAGTTCCAAAAAGGTTCTGGTAGTAATGAACAAATTCATCTCCAACTTCATCTAGAGAGGTAGTAAGAGCACCATTACTACGCTGGATAGCAGGGATGAAATTACGCATGTGCTTTTGACTGATCAGAGCATGAAAAAAGCTAGTACCTATGTCACTTTCCTTGAAAAAATTACATTTAAGCTTCTGTGCAAAGAACGTTTTCTCAGCAGATTTGAGGTTAAAAAGATCCAGCTTCATCTGTTAACTCTATCCAGAAGAACGATGTCGTCTCTAGTATCATGCAGGAGATATTGATGATGCTCCAAATCAGCCTCAACTCTAGCAACCTTCTCTGAAATATGACTAAAATGAAATCTGTTGAAAAAGAAAGAATTTTTTTGCAAATGGCCTATGTTCAAGTGATCAGGATGTGGTTTATGATCGAGTAACCTGCTCGTGGTCTCTGATTGGGTGACCTGTCTGTGGCTCGTGTTCGGGTAGTTTGCCCATTGTTGAAAAAGAAAGAATTTTGTATAAATGGTCTCTGTTTGGGTGACCAACTTGTGGTTCATGTTTGTGGTCTCTGTTCGGGCAACCTACTTGTGGTTCGTGCTTGTGGTCTCTGATCGGGTGACTTGCCCATGGCTTGTGTTCGAGTAGCCTGCTTATGGTCTCTAATCGGGTGACCTGCCTATGGCTTGTGTTCGGGTAACCTTCTCGTGGTCTCTCATTAGGTGATCTACCCGCAGCTTGTGTTTAGCTTGCTCGTTGCTAAAAAAGAAAGAATTTTTTGCAAATGGTCTATGTTCAGGTGATCAGCCCGTGGTTTATGATTGGGTAACCTGCTCGTGGTCTCTGATCGGGTGACCTGCCCGTGGCTTGTGTTTGGGTAGCTTGCCCATTGCTGAAAAAGAAAGATTTTTTTATAAATGGTCTCTGTTCGAGCGACCAACTTGTGGTTCGAGCATGTGGTCTCTGATCGGGTGACTTGCCCATGGCTTGTGTTCGGGTAGCCTGCTCGTGGTCTCTGATCTGGTGACCTACCCATGGCTTGTGTTCGTGTAGCCTGCCTATTCTTGAAAAAGAAAGAATTTTTACAAATGGTCTTTGTTCAGGCGACTAGCCCGTGGTTCATGATCACGTAACCTATAACCTACATGTGGTCTCTGATTGGGTGACTTGCTTATGGCTTGTGTTTAGGTAACCTACTCGTGGTCTCTGATCGGGTGACTTGCCCATGGCTTGCGTTCTGGTAGTCTACTGCTAAAAAAAATCTTACTGTTTCTTTAAAGCTAGGGTTGATGCTTTTCCTTCCTAATAGAAAAAGTTGGGCTTTTTGGTTATGGGGTTGTATTTTGATAAAACATATCTAGGATTTTTCATGATTGGTCTGAGTTCGGGTGACCTGCTCGTGTCTGAACTTCTTGGAGTCTCTTGATGGCAAAGTTGGATTTCTGATGATCAAGTGAAATTTTTTGGTGTGTCTTAGCTATATGGTTGGCACCTATCCCTTCATAATGGAAGTTCCAAATGTTGTTTTTTGTTATGCGATGAGATGATATGCATATGTCTTTACCTATTTGGAAACATAGGTCCCCTTTTTTTTTATCAACTTCTTGAATCTTTCTAATTGCTTGGCTTCTAACCTACTTAAGTTGGCATATAGGTCTTTGCTCATAACTCACCATGTCCTTTTAAATCCATAATGTTTTTTAGAAAAATCATTCCATTGCAAAAAGATTGTCTGGAAGAGTTTGAAACAAAATTTATCCCTTGCCTCTTTGATTGTTGTGGGAAGAACTTTGCTTCTTTGTCGTATTCTTCCAAATGTGCTTATTTTGATGGCTTAAGTAAAAGATACTTTTCAAAGATACAAAAGATGTGGTTGATTTTTAGGGAAGAAAATTCTTATCCATAATGACCGTCAGACTTTTGACTTTATCTGATTTTTAAAAACTTAATCGATTTTGATGTATGCTTAAAAGAACCCTTTTTAAATTTAAGCAAATCAACATTCTTTTAGGAAAAGAAAATAAAGGTATTTAAAGGTATATGGTGAGATGACCAGAACAACAGTAATGGTAAAACAATCTGTTCATTATGCCCATATTCATGATGAAATCTTTAAAGATGCATTTTATCAATTCAAATTATTTGTTTTCTTGATAAAAAAGGACTTATAAAGGCACATAATATAGGTTATTTTTGTTATGAAAGAAAAAGAATTCATAGGCTCAAAAAGTATTTCAGGGTTTATAGACTTAGAATTACTACTCTTAACTCATTATGTTTTTCATCGTGCTTCTTTGCTTTACCCATTTTGATTGCTTTGGTGAGACATTCTAATTTGTTTTGACCTTTATTTGGGTCTTTTTTTTATTGACTTTAGAATGGCTAAGTTTTAACCTGATAAGTTAATAATCTCCTTATTGAGGAGGACTTTTATTAAACCTTAGACATACTAACAGTTAGAAAACACAACAAAACCTTAGTTTATTTCAGATGAATAGTAATGCAGCTTATCCTAGGTAATGTGTTTTAGGGGTGATACGTCCTCCATATTCACAACTTGTCCCCTTACACAGACTCTTATAGACCAATAAGTTTCCCTTTATCAAAATGTATGAACTCTTTTATCATCTGTAATGAAGGAGTCACAACTCCTTTTCCGTTTATCTATTGCATTCAGAATTTAATCATGATAAGAACTTGGTAAAATATTCTTTTGCAACAATCAGCCAGAATTAAAGATATTTCTCTGGATCAAAAGGATGGAAGTCATGAATCAGTTCAATTCATGCATAAGCATCACCATACAAGCATTTTTAACATATGTGCATATATAAGAATCAAAATATAGGTCCCCTATTAAACACATTTATCACACTAGATCAAAAATAAGCTAATAGAGAATGAAGAGCATACCCATTTGGAAACTGAGCATAAAAAAAATAGGGAGTGTCAAAAGTGACGTAGCAAGGCTAACTAGCCTACTTGAGCAAGCATTGAGAACAAGGTCAACAGAAACGTTGGTTGCTCAAATTGTAGTGACTCCTTGTAAAGACCCACATAATTTACCAATTCATGACATGATGTTTATTCATAATGAGTATAAGATGGGGTGATATTTTTGTTTTGTATAGTCATTTTCCATTGATGCATTGCATAATATCATTTATAAATTCAGCAATTAGACATCATCAAGTGATGTAGAATGCCCCCCCTACACACACACACACACACACACACACACACACACATATATATAATACCCAATAGTATCATAAAAGAAGATACATAGTCATTGCATTCATAGCATGAAGTGGTCATACATGACATAATTCATATTCACGATTTTGAAAGTCATCATCATAAGTTTTTATAAAAGTGTCGATCGACAGTTCATAGCCATTACAGAGTTGTACAAAATGCATATTATCTAATCATATTATTACATGATTTATCCCAAAATACGTTGGATGAAATTTCTAAATGTCATGGCTATAAGACTTCCCTGTTACAAATTAAGTTCAATGTAATTGAATAACAAATATGTATATTTGTAATTACATTAACAACTTAAATAGATAAGTTCTTGTCATTGCATTCTTGTTAATTCTGTTTTCAAGATTTCATTTCACATCATCTTACGGCCTTATGTTGCATTATTTCTTGGACTATAAACATAACCCTTATTAACATTCATTACGATTTAAAAGCCCTAATACATTGGGTATCATTCCAAGAAAGAGTATACTCTTCGAACTATGTTCTTCTAATCTGCGATTCTTATAACTTAATCGTAGTGTAATTGATATGTTATTATTCTTGCTTAACATATCTTTGACTACATATAAAAGCAGATATCATTATCATTGTCAACCAATCCTAATCTTATTCAATCATTCCGATCACCCAACATGGATCTTAACAACCGAAACTAGCCTTATGGTTTCCTTCTAGTTATCAACCGAAGATACCATTAACCGAAATCGATCATACCATTCAATCTGGGTTATCCGATATGGATACCATTAGCCGAAGCTAATCACATCATTTGATCTCGGTATCTGATATGGATACTATTAGCTGAAGCTATCACATTATTCGATCTCAGTTATCCGTTATGGATATCATTAGCCAAAGTTAATCACATCATTCATTCCCGGTTATCTGATATGGATACCATTACCTAAAGTTAATCACATCATTCAATCATTATGTTCCATAAGTAACTTTAATCAATTGAAATCGAGTAACAACATTATGTATAATTACAACGAAGACTTAATAGAAATCAGTTAAAGGTGGAAACCACCTACCTGCTCCTCCCGTAATGTGTCCTCATCCGGTCGAAGATCTGATCCTGGTCGCGCCTCCTAGTACATCAAGTGATCATTACTTGGTACACTTGCATTTAGATAATTTTAAAGACCATTTCTACACATTCTAGAACACACATATATTCATTCAGACATATCTCATATTCATATAATTGCATAGCGAAAATATTATTACATGAAATATATAAGGGGATATGTGCTACACATGCAAATGGACATATGATGGCTAGACAGATCTAGAGAGTTGGATATTTTTGGATGATCCTAAAGAAAAATTGCATAGATTATGTAAGAAAGTGTCACAAATTTCAAATGCATGGAGATAAGATTAATGCACCATCAATTCCTTTATTCAATATGGTGTTACCTTGGCCATTTGTAATGTAGGGAATAGATGTTATTAAGCCCATTAATCTGAAAGCCAGCAATGGACACAGATTTGTTTTAGTAGCAATCGATTACTTCACTAAATAGATTGAAGCATGCTCATACACGCATGTGACTTAGAAGGTTGTCAAAAGGTTTATTGAGAAAGAGTTAATTTGTTGATATGGGCTACCTGAAAGAATAGTCATGGACAATGCTCGAAACTTCAATGGCAAAACAATTATCGAATTATGTGCTAAATGGAAGATCAAGCATTTGAATACATCCCTGTATAGGCCAAAGATGAATGGAGTTGTAAAGGCCACCAACAAAAACATAAAGAAGATTATCCATAAAATGGTGGTCACTCGGCATGATTGGCTTCCTTATGCTCTCCACCTATACAGAATAGCAGTAAGAACATCGACTAGTGCTACACCTTATTTACTGGTATATGGAATGGAGGTGGTTATGCCTCTGAAAGTGGAAATCTCATCATTGAGAGTATTGATGGAGTCCGATCAAGAAGAAGTTGATTAGGTAAGGATAAGATATGAGCAGTTAAACATGATCAATAAAAAGAGACTAGCAGCAATATTCATGGTGATCATCCTCTCAGAGCAAGATTTGTATGAAAGGGTATGGGTGGAAAGAATAAGGAATTGTTGTCATTTATCAATGAAACCAAAGTAATGGGAGTTACCACCTAGTATTACGGTTACTAGAAAATCTATTAGTCTATAAGAGTTTAGATAAGGAGGTAGGTTATGAATAGAGAAGACGTACCACCCCTAAAACACCTTACCCAGGGTAAGCTGCATTAATATTTTTCTGAAATAAACTAAGGTCTTGTTGTGTTTTCTAACCATTGGTCTGACTAAAGTTTAAGAAAAGCTCTTCTTACTAAAGAGATCCTTATCTTATCAGGTTAAAACTTAGTCATTCTAAAGTCAATACATGAAAAAGGAAAAAAAAAACTATCTTTTTATCTAATATCGAAAATATATCTTACATATAAGTTCATAATCACATATATTAAACAAAAATAAAAATTTTGGTAAAATTTTAGAACATATAAAATAAATGATAAAAAAACTCTTTTATTTAAATTCAGGAATACGTCTTATGAATAAGTCCCAAATATTGAAAGAAACAAAATAAAGTTTTGGTGTTCTTGAAATATAGTGCAAATTCTCATGACTTTAATAAACTAATTATTAAACCCAAAAAAATGCATGCAAAGTAAAAACTATTTTTTATGATTTTTTATATAAGAAAATATACAGATATAATCTATTTTTAAGAGACTTTTCCATGTGCAATAAAATAAAATATGTATTTGGGTAAATTTTTCTATGTATTTTTAGGCTCTGTTTGGTAGAAACCCTTTTTTCTTATTGAGTTTCAATTGAGCCCCTATTTTTTCAATCTATGCGAATTGACATGAATTAAACATCAAAACTTGATTTTACATCAATTAAATCCTTGATCTGAACACTTGAAACCTATAAGAAGTTTAATTAAGTCTTTAAATTCAATTAATTCTTTCAATCTTGGTCAAATTGACCTTCAAACTTGTTTGCTCCTTAATCGAATCAAATTAACCTATTAAAAGCTTAATTAAGTTGTTAAACTTAATTAATTATTCTAATTTTGGTAAAGAAAGATTCCAATCTTACTTCAAATTCAGTCTTTCTTCATCCTTTTCCTAAAATATCTTAATTTGGTCATTCTTCTAGTTTCTTGATATTCTGTGGTTTAAAGCTTATCTTCTTATGTCCTGTATTTATTTATTTTTCTGAATGGATAAAAGTAAAGAATAGTAAAATAGTAAAAGGTATATGAGAAGAGATAATTTGGGGATCCAAAATTGAGTTATAACACCAAATATGTTCTTCTATTCTCTTCTTCTTTTTTCATCTTAGTTTTACTTCTTTTTTTATTTTTGTTCTTTTTTTCTCTTCTCAACTTCACTTACGGTGAAATTAAGATAAGGTTTTTTTTCTTCTCTTTTTTGGTGTTGTATGTTGCATTATATTTGTTTTTTATGAATTTTTATTTCTTTTTAGTATGTTGCATGTTGGTTTTGGCAATTATGATGTTTCATTTGGGATTTTGTTTTCTTAGTGTGATCTGTGTGAAATTAGAGTGTTTGTTCATGCTTGATTTTTTCTTTATTGAAGGATTTTTTTTCCTTTTTTTTCCTGGAATTGGGAATTCCTTCTTTTTGTATATTTTATTACTTCTTATTTTGTTTATCTCTACAACCTTTGTCTTTTGTAAATTGCCTTCAATCTTTTTAATTATGTTGTTTCTCAGGAACATTTGTTTCACTAAATATAATACTATACATCTTATTACTTATTTTTATTAATGTTTTAATTTTTAAGTCTATGTTCAATGTTGATAAACCTTTGAGATCTACTTGTTACTTCAGTGCATAGATTGATCTACTTATTTCATTGTACAATAACATAGTTGAATTATCTTCAATTTTCATTAACAATGTAGTTGTATTTGAATCATGTTTTCTACAATAGATTTTAATTGAGATTTAAACTTATATTGAAAAGTTATAAGCTATAGAAATTGAATAAAACCAACTGGTTTATGGCAATCAATTTTAAATTGATGAGTATTTGCAGGTAAACAAGTTTCAAGTAGTCTCCCATATAAGGGAGGTGTTGTCGATTTTTTTAATTAGAAATGTTTTATGGTAGCTTAATCCTTTAATTTATGTATATTCATAGGGGAAAGTCAGTAGCACGTCATATGGACAGGATCACTAGTAATTCTTCTAGCAGTGCTTCTAACGACCATGATTCGTGAGGTGCCAACCAAGAATAGGCACCTGAGGCATGGGCAACCACTCTTGATGCAGGCTTGTTGAGTGAGATGTTGTCATGCTGAGGGGGGTCTCTTAAAAGCGAGATCCATTTACTAGGAAGCACTTTGCCTAATGAAAGCTCAACTACTCAATGTAATTTTGTTTTCCTTTCATGCACTACTAAAAAATAAAGAATAGTTAATAATTTTTGAAAAATTAATTGAAATTAACAAATGCAATTTAGGTTTACAAATATTGAGGTTGCCTGAATGATAACATCGGCGATGAAATCATTGATGTAAGTGCTATTGTTTCAATAGAGTCAGGTTTTCAAAAATCCTGAATGGAAACCTATGATAGATGCATGATTTGAAAAGTTTAAAATTAGTATTAACTCAAACAGTTTTTTTATTATGTTAATCCGGTTAGTTTATTAATATTAATGAAATTATTCCTTTACAAATCTAAACTGAAAAGAAAACTTCTACTGGGATAGATCTGACAATGTTATTGTGAGGAAAGTTTGGGAAAATCATGTTGTAGATAGGTAAGATTGAAATCAAGATAAATATTTTTTATCCAAATATTTAAATTTTATTTTTCATTAATTAACCGATAATTCATTTGTACCAATATTTTTATCCAAATATTTAAATTTTATTTTTTATTTATTAACTGATAATTCATTTATACCATATAGGTTGCGTAATTTTTTATATGAGACGCAGAAAAAAGCCAAAAAAATATGTTAAAGAAAGAGAGCTTCCATGCTGGTAGGACGTGGTGGTTCGGAAGGATTTCAAACCTCCGTACATCTTAGAGGTTGTGTAAGTTGAATATATATATATAGCATGTGATGCCCGAGCATTTTGTACAATGGTCACAATCCAGTGTGGAGAACCAGAACAGACAAATTCACGGTTCCATTACCATGCACATCGGAGGATTCATTCCATTACCATGCACACCGAAGGATCCATTCCATTCGTTTCGCATGAGAAGCAAACGATAAGATTCTCTTTCTAATTACATCTATTTTTTAATTTTTGTTGTATATAAATATGTTTAACTAACAACAGTTTTCTTTTGTAGGCTACGATTCTTGGATACAAACTAAGACCGATGAAGCTTTTTATAGAAATACATGTGCGGAATAATTATCGTCAGAAAGGGGTGCAGCAATTCATGGATAGCTGAGCTCAATACTTCATGGTATGTTGGATTTCAATAATTTAGTTATTATTTTTTGAATTTGATTATTATTTTTTTTCAATATACATATAACATCCGGTTGAAGGAGAGATACGAGGACGATCCTCCAACCCATCCAGAACGCAATCCAAATATGTGGTTGAAGCAAGGTTGTTAAAATCGCGATTCAACTCGTAAAATCATACGTTTTTACGAGTCAATATAAGCTTTACGTGTTAAATCGTTCACAAAACTCGAAAATGGGTAAAATCAGGTCAAAATCGGGTAAAATCGGGTGAAATCGCTTAAAATCGCGATTTCACTGCCGATTCAACGAGTTTGCCCGCAGGAGATAAAACAGCAATGTTGATGACAGGTGTCAACCGCCTATTGGCTTTAACCGAGCAAAAGTG
>Ga0307518_10000802_pt1 | contig 23600 bp, 24 predicted proteins | sample 25_EM_MG_FD_203889 | JGI IMG/M metagenome (GOLD analysis project Ga0307518, IMG submission 203889) | Populus trichocarpa ectomycorrhiza microbial communities from riparian zone in the Pacific Northwest, United States - 25_EM | ecosystem: Host-associated > Plants > Roots > Unclassified | place...
GGGCGCCACCGCGCACTGGCGGTGTCCTACTTGCCGGTCTGCTGCTTGACCCAGTCGGTGAACGCGGTCACGTCGGTGTAGATACCCGGCATCTCCGGGCAGCTGGCGGTCTGGCCGCGGCTGGTGGCGCCGACCAGCGTCCACTTGTCGCCGGCCTTCACGACGGCGGGGCCGCCCGAGTCGCCGTAGCAGGCGCTGGCCTTGCCGCCCTGGTTGTCCATGCACAGCTCGCTCTGCGCGTCGTAGGCGCCGGAGCCGGAACAGCCGGAGTCTTCGGCGATCTTGGTGTCGAGCTGCTGAAGCACCACCGGTGCCTCACCGCAGCCGCGCGTGGGGCAGGTCAGGCCCCAGCCGATCTCCCGCACGTCGGTGCCGGCCGCCGGCGACTGGCCGATCTCGATCGGCGCCGCCTCCGCCGCCTTGGTCAGGTGCACCAGGGCGATGTCGTACGGGCCGGAGCCGTCGTACTTCTCGTGGACCACGAACTTGTCCACCTCGGCGACCTCGCCGCCCTTGGTGTGGTCGGTGGTGTTGATGCGGTACTGCCAGTTCGACGGCTGCTCACCCTCGACGCAGTGCGCGGCGGTCACCAGCCACTCCGGCGCGATCAGCGACGCGCCGCAGTTGTGGTCACCGCTCTTGGTCTGCATGGACGCCATGAAGCTGTAGGTCTCGGTCGCGTCCACGCCACCCACGATCAGCGGCTGTACGCCCGAGGGGGGTTGGGCGGCGGCAGCGGGCATCGCCAATCCGAGCACAGCGGCCGCTCCGGTCAGCAGACCGGCGACGAGGGAACGAGTCCTCATCTGCTTTCTCCTTCCACACCGGTGTGTTTCACCGGCTCACTCCGGAAGGGTGGCCAATCGTCACTCGTTCGTGGAAGTGACGAAAGTCGGTGGCCGTTGCCAGTTACCAGTTGGCCGACCTTGACCTTGAGTTAGGTGGAGGTGTCAATCTCGGAGCATGACAATCGCACCGGAGCAGGCCGACGAATGGACCGTCGGCACCCTCGACCTCGACGCGTACCTCGGCCGGATCGGTCAGAGCCGCGCGACACCCTCCGCCGCCGCGTTGCGTGAGCTGGCGAAGGCACACGTCCTCGCCGTTCCCTTCGAGAACGTCGACGTCGTTTTGGGGCAGCACAAGGGAATCGCGCTCGAAGACGTGATCTGCAAACTCGTCGGCCGTCATCGCGGTGGTTATTGTTACGAGCACGGAAGCCTTTTCGCCGCGGCCGCCGAGCAACTCGGTTACCCCGTGCGCCGTTTGGTCGCCCGCGTACAGCCGCAGAAGAACGGGCCGTACACGCATATGACGCTCGCGGTCGAGGCGGACGGCGTGCAGCACCTGGTCGACGTCGGCTTCGGCGCCGGGATGCTGGTGCCGATGCCGCTGGTCGACGGCGCGGTGGTGGATCAGGCGGGCTGGCCGCACCGGCTCGTCGCCGACGGCGACTGGTGGCGTCTGCAGAAACAGGAGGGCGATGGCTGGACCGACCTGCACGCCTTCACGCTCACGCCGATGCACCGCATCGATTACGAGGTCTACCACCATTACACGTCGACGCATCCGCGGTCGCCGTTCACCGGACAGCTCGTGGTCATGCGCCTGGAGGAAGGACGCAGCCGCAAACTGGTCGGGACCGAGTTCATAGTCGAGCTACCGGACGGGACCAGGAAGACCACCCCGATCCCGCCCGAGCGGCTCGACGCGACACTGCGCGCGCTGGACGTCGTCCTCACCGAAGACGAGCTCGCGAAACTGCTGACGATCTACCCGGGCTGAGGGCTCAGAGCTCGAATTCGGCGCGCTTGTCCTCGGGGACGAGGTCCTCGTACTCGCGGTGCTTCGCGATGAAGGAACGCACGTACGGGCAGTAGGGCAGGACGGACCTGCCCTGCGACCGGACGTCGTCGAGCGCGGCGGTCACGAGTTTGCCCGCCAGGCCCTGGCCCGCGAAGTCGTCCGAGATCTCGGTGTGAAGGAACAGGATCGCGTCGGTGCGCGTGCGGGTTTCCAGGAACCCGGCGGGTTTCCCGTCCACGACGATGTCGTAGCGGTCTTCTCCGGCTTTGATCTCGACACTCATCCAGCTGCTCCGAAAAGTTCGTCCGGCGGCGCGGGGCGACCCAAGTGGAAGCCCTGCGCCTGGTCACAGTGCAGCTCACGCAGGACCGCGAGCTGCTCTTCGTCTTCGACACCTTCGGCGACGACGATCAGGTCGACGGCGTGCGCCATCGCGATGATGCTTTTGACGATCGCGGCCGCGTCCCGCGATTCCGCGATGCCGGTGACGAAGGTGCGGTCGATCTTGAGCGTATCCAACGGGAGCCGTTGCAGCTGGGCGAGCGACGAGTAGCCGGTGCCGAAATCGTCGATCGCCAGTGAGACCCCGAGATCGCGCAACGAGGTCAGGACTTCGGCGGCCGCGGCCTGGTCCCGCATCAGCGCGCTCTCGGTGACTTCGAGGGTCAGCGCGTGCGGCGGGAGCCCGGTGGTCTTCAGCGCGTCCTGCACCCCGGCCACCAGATGCGGATCGTCCAGCTGGCGCGCCGAAAGGTTGACCTTGAGGTTCAAGTCGATGCCGAGCTGCTCGCGCCGCCTGGCGATCTCGCGGGTGGTCGTGCGCAGGACGTACTTGCCGATCAGGTTGATCAGGTCGCTTTCCTCGGCGAGCGGGATGAATTCGGCGGGCGAGATCGTGCCGTGCGCGGGATGTTTCCAGCGCAGCAACGCTTCCACGGCGACCATCTCGCCGGATTCGATGTCCACGACCGGCTGATACGCCGTCCAGAGTTCCTCGTTCTGCAGGGCGTCGCGCAGATCCTGCTCCATGCGCAGCCGCCGCTGCATCCGCTCGCGCAGCTCGACGTCGAAGAACTCGTAGCGCGCCCGGCCGAGCGTTTTCGCTTGGTACATCGCGACATCCGCGTCGCGCAGCAGATCCTCGGCGGTCCGGGTGTCGTCGTTGGCCGCGGTGACGATGCCGATGCTGGCGTCGATGTGCAGTTGCCTGCCGTTGACGGTGATCGGCTCGGTCAGCGCCTCGCGCAGATGTTCCGCCAGCGCCTTGATCTCGTCCGGTTCGGTGATCTCCGCGGTGACGACGACGAATTCGTCACCGCCGAGCCTGCCGACGAGATCGTTCTCGCCGATGCCCCGGCGCAGGCGTTCGCCCGCGATGCGGAGCACCTTGTCGCCTACGGAATGCCCGAGGGAATCGTTGATCACCTTGAACTTGTCGAGGTCGATGAACAGCAGCGTGGTCAGCTCGGCGCGGCCCGCGCCGGACAGCGCCTCGGCGAGACTGTCGAGCACCAGCGTCCGGTTCGCGAGCTCGGTGAGCGGGTCGTGCGTCGCCTCGTGGGCGAGCCGCTCGCCGATGGCGCGGCGTTCGGTGATGTCGGTGAACGAGGCGACCACCGCCTGGGCCGACGGGTCTTCCGGGGTCAGCAGCCGCGACGTCAGCGAGATCCAGACGTCGTCGCCCGCCGGCCTCCGCAGCCGCAGCACGAGGCCGGTCAGTGTCGCCCCGGTACGCCGGGTCACCACCGACGGCATCCGGGCGGGCGGGATGCGGCCCTGTTCGTCGTACAGCTCCAGCGTCACGCACGGGACGCCGATGAGGTCGTCGTGGCCGACGCCGATGATCCGGCACGCCGCGGGGTTGGCCGATTCGATGAGACCGCCCGGCCCGATCACGACCACGCCTTCGTCGAGCGACGCGACCACCGTGCTGTAGTGCTGCTCGGCCCGTCGGCGGGCCGTTTCGTCGGCGCAGACCAGGACGAAACCGTCGTTCATCTCCGCGGCCGAGATGCGGATGGCCAGCGTGGAGCCGTTGCGGTGGCGGTGGGTCGTCTGCATGACGCCGCCCCGGCGCAGCACCGTTTCCGGGTCGAGCGCGGCGCCGACGAGCTCGCTCACCGTGCGGCCGATCGCCTCGCCCGCGGTCCAGCCGTAGACGTTCTCGGCGGCGGGGTTCCAGCTGGTCACCACGCCGCTGCCGCTGGTCGCGATGATCGCGTCGCTGACATGGCTGATCAGCGCGGCCTGGTAGCGCAACGTCGCTTCGGCGGCCTTCTGCGCGCTGATGTCGCGCATGATGACCTGGAACGCGGGCCTGCCTTCCCAGGTCGTGCGCACCGAAATGCTCTGGACCAGGTACTTCGTGCCGTCGAGGCGGAGCATGACGGTGTCGGCGGGGGCGGTCGACGCGCCCTGCCGGTGCAGCGACGCGATCCGGTCCAGCAGGGCCGGGAGCGACTCGTCGGCGACGAAGTCCATGATCGGCCGCCCGATCAGCTCGGCGGTCGAGGACGCCCCGAGCGCCGTGACGGCGGCCCTGTTCACGTAAGTGACAACGCCGGCTTCGTGGACACAGACCGCGTCGGGGCTGAGTTCCACCAGAAGCCGGTAACGGTCAGTGAGATCTTCGAGGGCCTGCCGGTTCTCGCGGACGTCGGTCACGTCGGTGGCGATGCCGAGCAGCCCCGACGAGCCGTTGTCGTCGCCGATGGTGCGAGCGCGCAGGCGGACCCAGCGGATCTCGCCCGCCGGGTTCCGGAACGACTGCTCGAGTTCGAACTCGCGCCAGGGCGGGGAGGTGCGGGTGCCGGAGGTCAGCGGGGCCACGAGATCGGCGAGCCTGGACTCGATCTCGGCTTCGGTGAGCGAGCCGCCGCCCAGCAGGTTCTCCAGTCCGGGCAGCCAGGACAGGGTCTCCGTCTCGAAGTCGTACGACCAGATGGCGGCGTGGTCGCCAGCGAGGCCGAGATCGCCGAGCGGCTCGTTTCCGAGCGGCGCGCCTGCCGGACGACCGGAATTCCCGGCCCCGGGCACGGCGAGGGCGTCAGCCTCCATGATCCGTCCGAACCCCCTCTTCCGGTGCTGGCACCGTCGATTACACCACCCGCGGAGGGCGCTGTATACGCGAGCCGAAGGCGGGTCACCGCTGATATGCACGGAAGCATATGAATACACGCTGTGTGACTGGCCTACGCTGGCGTGTTCCATCGGGTGAATAATTTTTGGTTAACTTCACCCATTCGGCGGTGAGTTGCGGTAAAACTACTCCTCGCTCGTTCCCGGTGCGAAAGGTTTCAGCTGGTGGATGACGACGATGTTTCGGTCGCCGACCTGCTTATTCGTGAGGGCTGGGACGACCACGAGGAGTCACGGGCGAAGTCACGCTGGAGAGTTATCGCGGTGGTGATCGCCGTGGTCGTCGCCTGCGGCGCGGCCGCTGTTCTCGTCGGGTTCGATTCCGATCCCGAACAGAATGCGGCGCCGAACCCGATCAGCGTCATCGAGATGCCGAAGCGGCCTTCGGAAAACGGCGGAGCCGGCGCGACTTCGGCCGTCCCGTCCACCGAGACGGTCGAAACCGGTGACGGCGGGACCTCGACGCGGCCCAGCAGGACGACGTCCAGCCGCCGCACGTCGAGTTCGGCGGCGCAGACGTCCGACTCCCCGGACCCCGCCACGCCGACGTCGTCGAACGGGCCAGCGGACCCGCCGCGGACCACCGGGTCCACGGTCGTCCCGCAGCCGCCCAACCCGACCCCGCCGCCGCCCTCGACGACGCCGACCGAAGAGTGCAATCTGTGGCCGAAGTGGCTCTTCTGTTAAGGCGCTTGCAGTAGGTCCGGCTCCCGGCGTTTGCCGAGGTGGTTGAACAGCAGGTTGAGGGTGAAGGCGACGATCGCGGCGACCGTGATCGGGCTGCCGCAGATGGTCTGCAACCACGCCGGGAAATGCTGGAAGAAGATCGAATTCCCGAACCGGTTCGTGGCGAACGCGGGCAGCAGGCCCACCCCGACCGACACCGCGACGATGAAGGTGTTGTGGTTGCCGGAGAACTCCACCTTCTTCAGGTTCTGCACGCCGACCGCGGCGACCATCGCGAACATGACCACCGCGACCGCGCCGATCACCGGTTCCGGCACGGCGGCGACGAAGGCGCCGACCTTCGGCACCAGGCCCATCAGCACGAGCAGGCCGCCGGCCATCGCGACCACCCACCGGCTGCGCACCCCGGTCATCTGCACGAGGCCGACGTTCTGCGCGAAAGCCGTGTCCGGGAACGAGTTCATCGCGCCGCCGAGGATGGCCGAGAGACCATCGGTGGCGAGACCGCGCGCGAGGTCGGAGTCCGTCGCCGGGCGTCCGGTGATCTCGCCGACGGCGACCAGGTCCGCGGTGGATTCGGTGTAGGTCACCAGCATCACGACGCACATCGAGAGCACGGCGGCGATCGGGAAGGTCGGCGGGCCGAAGTGGAACGGCGACGCGAGGCCGAACCAGTCGGCGTCGGCGATGCCCTTGAAACTCACCAGTCCCATCGGGATCGCCGCGACCAGGCCGATCAGCAGCGCCAGCAGCGGGCCGATCTGGCTCGCGAACCCGCGCAGCACCCGGGTGAACAGGACGATCACCGCGATCACGCCGAACGCGAGCGCGATGTCGGCCGGCTTCGCGTAGTCCGGCGATCCGGTGTCGTGGCCGGCGATCAGGCCGACGCCCGGCCCGATGAGCGAGATGCCGATGACCATGAGCAGCGTGCCCGAAACCAGCGGCGGGAAGAACCGGATCATCTTCGCGAACGGTTTCGCGATGAGCAGGCCGAACACGCCCGACGCGATCATCGCGCCGTAGACGGCCTGCATGCCGTACTGGGACGCGATCATGATCATCGGGTTGACCACGGTGAACGTCGCGCCCGCCACGACCGGCAGCCGGATACCGAAGATCCGCCCGATCCCGATCGCCTGTATCAGCGTCGCGATGCCCGCGACCAGCAGATCCGCGTTGACCAGCAACGCGATCGTCGCCGCGTCCAGGTTCAGCGCGCTGCCCACGACGAGCGGGACGGCCACGGAACCCGCGTACATGATCGTCATGTGCTGGAGGCCGAGCAAGGTCAGCTTCGGCAGTGGCGGGCGGGCGTCCACCGGGTGGACCTCGGGACGGCTCATGGGCATGACCGTAGCGCGTTCACCGCGTGAGGATCACGTGTCGAAAGGGCCGGAGCTGTGTTGAATGGGGATCGGGCACAACGGAAGGAGCGCCGATGGAGACCGTCCTCGTCGTAGGGGCCGGGCAGAGCGGGTTCGGAGTGGCGACCTCGCTGCGGGACAAGGGGTTCGGCGGGCGGGTGGTGCTGATCGGTGACGAACCCGGCCTGCCGTACCAGCGGCCTCCGTTGTCGAAGGGCTATCTCGCCGGGACCGCCGGCGACGCCCAGCTGCGTCTGCGGCCCGAGGACTTCTTCGCGGAGAAGAACATCGAGCTGATCCCGGGCCGTGTCGCGTCGGTGGATCGCGACGGGTCGAAGGTGGTGCTCGACGACGGAAGCGCTCACGAGTACGACCATCTGGTGCTGGCGACGGGAGCGGTCAACCGGGTCCTGCCGGTGTCGGGGTCCACTTTGGACGGTGTGTTCACCTTGCGCACCAAGGACGAGGCCGACGTCCTGCGGGCCGCGCTGGAAAGCGCGGAGAACGTGGTCGTGGTCGGGGGCGGGTTCATCGGGCTGGAGTTCGCCGCGCACGCCGGGCGGCCCGTGACGATCGTCGAGGCGCAGGACAGGCTGATGGCCCGCGTCGCCACTCCGGAGGTCTCGGCGTACTTCGCGGCTCTGCACGAGGAGGCCGGGCACACGATCTTGCTCGGCAAGGGTGTCGCCGCGCTGCGCGGTGAAGGGCGGGTGACCGAGGTGGAACTGAGCGACGGCAGCCTGTTGCCCGCCGATCTGGTGCTGGTCGGGGTCGGTGTGGAGCCCCGGACAAGGCTCGCCGAAGGGGCGGGGCTCGCCGTGGCGAACGGTGTCGTCGTCGACGAGCATCTGCGCACGAGCGACCCGAAGATCTCGGCGGTCGGGGACTGCGCGAACTTCCCGTGTGTCCAGGCGGGCACGGCGACACGGCTGGAGTCGGTGCAGAACGCCGTCGACCAGGCGCGGGCGGTGGCGGCCGTCATCGCCGGCGAACCCGCGCCCTACGACAGCCTGCCGTGGTTCTGGACCGACCAGCTCGGCGCGAAACTGCAGATCGCCGGGATCCTGACCGGGGCGGAGAAGACCGTCGTGACCGGGGATCGGGAGGGCGGGAAGTTCTCGGTGCTGTCGTTCCGCGACGGCGTGCTCGCCGGGGTCGAGTCGGTGAACCGGCCGCCGGACCACATCGCCGCGCGCCGCCTGTTCGCCGCGGATCCGGCGCCGCGGTTCGAGACGCTGGAGGCCAACGGCTTCGACCTCAAGGCGACCTTCGCGTCAACCCGTGGTTGACGATCGGCTAGCGTCAACCTAGAGTTGACGGCATGACGAATCCAGTGCGGCTCGACGACCTCATCTCCCACATCAAGCAGCAGCATCCCGACGGCGACGTGCTCGGCCAGCTGTCCGACGCGGTCTTCCTCGGCGAGCACCTCGGCGAAGTGGCCGACCACCTGATCGGCCACTTCGTCGACCAGGCGCGGCGGTCCGGCGCGTCCTGGACCGAAATCGGCAAGAACATGGGGGTGTCCAAGCAGGCGGCACAGAAGCGCTTTGTCGACTCCAGCGGCTCGTCGCTGGAAGACCTGGTGAAGGTGTTCAGCCGCTACACCGACCGGGCGCGGCACGTCGTCGTCGCGTCGCGGGACGCCGCGGTGTCGGCGAAGAGCCCGCAGATCGAGCCCGTGCACCTGGTCCTCGGGCTGCTCTCCGAACCGGCGGCGCTCGCGGCCGGTTCGATCGTGGCACAGAAGGTGACCCTCGAAGCCGTCCGCGAGGCCGCGGAGGCGAAGCTGCCGGAACCCGTCGCCGAACCGGTGGAGGCGGCGAAGATGGCGTTCGGCGCGCAGGCCAAGAAGGCGCTGGAGCTGACCATGCGGGAGTCGTTGCGGCTCGGGCACAACTACATCGGCACCGAGCACATCCTGCTGGCCCTGTTCGAACTCGGCGACGACCTGCTGACTGGGCTCGGTCTCACGAAGGAGAACACCGAAGCGGTGATCGTGCGGGCGCTGGCGGAGATCGTCGCGGCGCGCGGGGAGGGCTGAAAGCGTCCTTCACCTCGTCAGACGCGGTGAAGGACGCTTTCGTCTCATGTGATGCGGGGAAAGTCCCCTTCGGCCCCGGTCAGGCGGGGGATTCCGGGCGGCCGTCGGCTGCCCAGGCGGTGTGGAACGAGCCCTCGCGGTCGACGCGGCGGTACGTGTGGGCACCGAAGTAGTCCCGCTGCCCCTGCACCAGCGCGGCGGGGAGCCGCTCCGCGCGGAGACCGTCGTAGTAGGCCAGCGCGGTCGAGAAGCCCGGAGTCGGGATGCCCAAGCGCACCGCCGTGGAGATCACCGAACGCCAGGAGTCCTGGGCGTCCTCGACGGCCTTGCGGAAGCCGCCCGAAGTCAGCAGCGTCGGCAGCGCGGGCTCTTCGGCATACGCGGCCGTGATGTCGTTCAGGAACTTCGCGCGGATGATGCAGCCGCCGCGCCAGATGGACGCGACCTTGCCGAGGTCGATGTCCCAGCCGTATTCGGCGCCGCCCGCCTGGATCTGGTTGAAGCCCTGGGCGTACGCCACCACCTTCGACGCGTACAGCGCCTGCTCGACGTCGTCCGCGAAAGTGTCCAAAGCGGACCCCGTCAGCGGGGCGCGCGAGGGACCGCCGAGACCACGCGAGGCCTCGCGCAGGTTCGACGAACCGGACAGCGAGCGCGCGAAGACGGCTTCGGCGATGCCGCTGATCGGCACGCCGAGGTCCAGTCCGATTTGGACGGTCCAGCGGCCGGTGCCCTTCTGTTCGGCCTGGTCCGCCACGATGTCGACGAACGGTTTGCCGGACGCGGCGTCGGTGTGGGCCAGCACCTGCGAGGTGATCTCGATCAGGTACGAGTCCAGCCGGCCCGAGTTCCAGGTGCGGAAGACCTCGGCGATCTCGGCGGGGGAGTAGCCGCCCGCGCCGCGCAGGAGGTCGAACGATTCGGCGATCAGCTGCATGTCGGCGTACTCGATGCCGTTGTGCACCATCTTCACGAAGTGCCCGGCGCCGTCCGCGCCCACGTGCGTGCAGCACGGTTCGCCGTCGACCTTCGCCGAGATGTCCTCGAACAGCGGCCCGAGCGACTGGTACGACTCCTTGGACCCGCCCGGCATGATGCTCGGCCCGTGCAGCGCGCCCTCCTCGCCGCCGGACACGCCGGTGCCGACGAAGTGGATGCCCTTCTCGCGCAACGCGGCCTCGCGGCGCCGGGTGTCCGCGAAATGCGCGTTGCCCGCGTCGACGATCACGTCGCCCTTCTCGAGGAGCGGGACGAATTCGTCGATCACGGCGTCCGTCGGCGCGCCCGCCTTGACCATGATCACGACCTGGCGCGGACGCTCCAGCGCGTCGACGAACTCCTGCGCCGAATACGCCGGGATGAAGTCGCCTTCGTCGCCGAACCGCTCGACCAGTTCCTTCGTCCGCTGCTCGGAGCGGTTGTGCAGGGCCACCGTGTGCCCGTGCCTCGCCAGGTTCCTGGCCAGGTTGCGGCCCATGACCGCCAGACCGGTGACCCCGATGCTCGCCTTCTTGCTCATCCGCACCCTTCCGCTTCGATTCCCGTGCCGAGCCTATCCCCGTCGAGGGATACGGCGCCGGGGCGAGAAGGGATCAACCGGGAGTTGTCCACAACCGGGCCCGCCTGTGGACAACTCGGCTCGTCCGTCCCGGCGCGGCGCTAGCGGCGGTACGCTGGGTTCGGGGTCGCCCCCCAGGGACGGGTGGGGGCTGCGTGTGGGGGTTCTGGGCGGAATTCGGGTGTTCCCAATGTCGCATTTGGGACGCTGAGGGTCACTGATGCGACATTGGGGACACGGGCGGGCGGCGAAGGCGAGCGAGAGCGTCCCCGGCGTGGGCGGGGGAGTCCGGACGTGTTGCGAAAGCCACTTTCGCAACCTTCAACGTTGCGAAAGTGGCTTTCGCAACACCCGGCACCGCAGAGCGCGTGAGCGTCAGGAGAAGCACCGGATAGGCGCACCGTTGAAGGTGACCATGTCCGCCAGCGCCGCCCCCAGATCGATCGCCCCACCCCACTCCAGCCCGTCCAGTTCGGCATAAGCCCGGTGCAGGTTCGCCGGAAGCCGTTCCTGTTCGGACAGTGCCGCATAAGGCCCCAGATCCGCTTCGCGAGCGGCCTGAAGCGGCGTCAGCCCGGCGGCCTTCCCGTACGACGCGAGTTTCTGCAGGAAACCCAGGTATCCGTCGACGACGTCGATCGCCTCGGGACCGCACACCGGGCCGTGGCCCGGCACGATCGTCTCCGGCTCCAGCGAGCGGACCAACTCCAGCGCCTTCCGCCACCCGGCGGGTGAGCCCATCAGCGCGAAGGGGCTGCCGCCGTTGAAGATCAGGTCGCCGACGAACAGCACCCGCCGCTCCGGCAGCCACACGAGGACGTCGTTGGTGGTGTGCGCGGCGTGTCCGGGATGGATCAGCTCCAGCCGGACGTCGCCGGCGTGCACGGTCAGCCGGTCGTCGAAGAGCACTTCGGGCGGCCGCAGCTCCAGATGGCCCCAGTCGTTCCCGGTGAACGAGTTCTCGTAGGTGTTGATCCCGGTCGCGACCATCACCTCGCGCGTCTTCCGGTGCCCGACGATCGTCGCGCCGGTCGCCAGGTAGTTGCCGTTCGTGTGGTCGCCGTGATGATGCGTGTTGACCACAGTGGTCACCGGCGCCCCGGCGGTCGACTCCGCCGTCGCCAGCAACGCCCTGGTACGCCGTTCGGTCGAACAGGTGTCGATCACCACCGTGTGATCGCCCGCGGCGACGAAGCCGCAGTTGTTGATCCACCACGAGCCGTCGGGCTGGACGTACCCGAACACATCATCGGTGACCTGCTCGGCGAAGGGGGATTGGTCCACTCGGTCACTATGCCCGACCGGCGTGCCCGAAATGTGACGAGATCGCTCCGCCACCAGGGTGACGTACCAGGTGACTGGTGTTTTCGGCCGTTTCCTGGAACGCTGCGCAATGTCATCATCGAACCCCGCAAGGTGAAGTACCCTGGGTGGGTTCGAGTATTCGCGCGCAGGACGGCGGGCAGCCGCGGTCCTGGTCTATGTCCGGGAGAGCAAGGCGATGGCCAGCACCGTCACCTCGCGCCGGAAGCAGCTCGGGAACGAGCTCCGGCATGCCCGCAACGCCGCGCGGATGACACAGCAGCAGGTCGCCGATGTGCTCGGCTGCACCCAGGGCAAGGTCAACAAGATCGAGTCCGGTGCCGTCGGGGTCAAACTCGGGGATGTGCGATCGATGCTGAACGCGTTCGGGATCAACGGCGACGAGGCCGACACGTTGATGAACCTGGCCCGCGCCGCGGCCGGGCAGCGCGGCCACTGGTCCGGCTACCGATCCGTGGTGCCGCACTGGTTCCGCACCTTCACCGACCTCGAACCCGCGGCCGCGGAGATCCTCACCTGGCATGGCGAGCGCATCCCCGGCCCGTTGCAGTCCGAGCACTACATGCTCAAGCAGTTCACCGAAGCCGGCGCCACCGACGTCACGTCGCTGGTCCGCAACCGCTTGGACCGCAAGGCCGTCTTCGAGCAGCAACAGCCGCCCTACTACCGGTTCATCATCAGCGAAGGCGCCTTGCGCCGCGCTCCCGGTGGCTCCGCCCCGGCGGTGATGCTGGACCAGGTCGAGCATCTGTTGGCTTTGGACAAGCATCCGCGCGTGTACGTGCACGTGCTGCCGTTCGGCGCGCGGCTCGCCGCCGTGCCCAACGACTTCACCATCATGCGTTTCCCGGACCGCACCAGGGATTTCGTCTACATCGAACACTCGGCGGGCGGGCTGTACCTCGACGACGTCAAGGACTTCAACATCTTCGTGGACTCTTGGGACAGGTTGCGCGGCGCCGCGCTGGAACGCCAGGAGACCCGGCAGTTCCTCAAGGAACTCGCCGAGCTCTACAGAACACAGATGCAAGCCTGAGATGGACCCGCGGTTCCTCCCCGAAGGCGTCGATCTCGAGCGGCCCAACGCCGCCCGGATCTACGACTGGGCGCTCGGCGGAACCGCGAACTGGGCGGTGGACAGGGAATTCGGCGAACAGCTGGTCAAGACCTTCCCGCTCATCCGCGTCCTCGCCATGGCCAACCGCGCCTTCCTCGGCCGCGCCGTGCGGTATTGCGCCGAGCACGGCGTGAACCAGTTCCTCGATCTCGGTTCCGGAGTGCCGACGGTCGGCAACGTCCACGAGATCGCCGGCGAGGTCGACGGCGACAGCCGGTGCGTGTACGTCGACAACGAACCGGTCGCCGTGGCGCACGCCCGCATCCTGCTGGAGAAGAACGGCGACCCCGCCAGGCACGCGGTGATCGGCGGCGACCTGCGCGAGGCGGACGACGTCTGGGAGAACGCCTTCGACACCGGCGTGCTCGACCCGGCGAAACCGGTCGCCCTGCTCACCGTCGCGGTCCTGCATTTCGTGCCGGGCCCCACGCTCGCCGACGTCGTCGCGCGCTACCGGAGGCTGCTGCCCGCCGGTTCCTTCTACGTCCTGTCCCACGTCACGATGTCCGGCGTGGAGGGTGACGAGCTGGCCCAGATCCAGCGCGTCGTGAAGCAGTACGAACAGTCGAGCACGCCCGCGTCCTTCCGCGACAAGGAAGAGATCCTCGGTTTCTTCGGGGATTTCGACCTCGTGGCACCGGGTCTGGTCCCGGTCGGCGCATGGCGGCTGGACGACCCCCGCTCGCCTGCGCTTAACTGCGCCATCGGCGGGGTCGCCCGCAAACCCGGTTCCTGACGAGGTGTGACGGTATGACGACGCAGCACGACCCCATCGACCCCGTGGCCCCCGAGGGGGTCGATCTCGAACGACCCAACGTGGCCAGGGTGTACGACTGGTTCCTCGGCGGTTCGGCCAACTGGGCCATCGACCGCGAGTTCGGCTCGCAGGTGCTCAAGCAGTTCCCGGAGGTCAAGACGTTCGCCCGCGTCGGCCGCGACTTCCTCGGCCGCGGCGTGGGATACCTGGCCCGCCAAGGGATCACGCAGTTCCTCGACATCGGTTCCGGCGTGCCCACCGTCGGCAACGTCCACCAGATCGCGAGCGCGGTCAACCCGGACAGCCGGGTCGTCTACGTCGACATCGAACCGGTCGCCGTCGCGCATTCCCAGCTGCTGCTGGAACGTGAAGGCCTGCTCGGCAGGCACGCGGTGCTGCAGGGCGACGTCCGGGATCCCGCCGACATCTGGAAACGCGCCCTCGAGACCGGCGTGATCGACCCGCGACAGCCGATCGGGCTCGTACTGGTCGGCCTGCTGTACTTCCTCGGCCCGGACGAGCCTGTGTACGAGATGGTCCAGCGCTATCTCGATTTCCTGCCGTCGGGTTCGTACTTCCTGTCCTCGCATCTGACCGAGGACGGCGTCACACGCAAGGAAGGCGACAACCGGGAGAACGTCCAGGAGCTGTACAAGAAGACCAGCGCGCCGTTCCATCTGCGGTCCCGCGCGGAGTTCGCCGCGTTCTTCGACGGGCTGGAGATGGTGGAGCCCGGTATCGACTGGATGGCCACCTGGCATCTCGACGAGGCGGATTCCCGTGCCAGCGACCGGTTCGCGGACGACCCGACGTTCACCGGCGGCCTCGGCGGCTTGGGCCGTAAGCCCTGATCTTCCTCAGGCCCGGCCGGTCAGATGCCCGATCAGGGGCGTCAGCTCGAACTGACCTTCGAGCGGCCGGCCGGACCTGATCAGGTCCCGGTGCGCGCCCGGCGAATCGACTTCGGAGTTCCACGGCGGCTGTTTGCGCAGCGGCGCCTGGATGAGGCTGAACCCGAACCGCTGACGCAGTTCCAGCCCGATGGTGCGGTGGTGGTGCTTCGCCGAGGCCAGGCGTTCGTCCTCACGGCGGAACAGCAGCGTGGTGAGACGGACGGCCATGGCGGTCACACCCCCCGGCTCGGACGCGGCAGCCGCGCCTGGTCGGCCGAACCGGCGAGGCCGAGGCAACGCTCACAGGGCATCCCCGAACCGACTGGGACCCATTCCAAGTGGTCGTAAGGCATCGCCGCGCCACAGCGGGCGTGCAGGAACTCGGGGTGCGAACCCCCGGAGTGCAAGTCGAAAAGATGCGCGGAGCGGCGGCTTTCGCCGGCCGTCCCGGCCATGAGCCTGCCGACGGCGAGTACCGTCGCCGGCATGGTGTCCTGAATGATCACGCTGATCCTCCCCCACGAGGTCGGCGGTGGGTGGTCATGCGCCGCGGGGCCGGTGTTCCCGCTGGTCACCTGCCGTCGGTGGCCTGCTGGAACGGCGAAACTCCCTGCTGAGCGCACCCGGCGGCTTCCGCTGCCGAGGTCTTCACGTACTGCGAGCGATTCACCAACAACCGAGCCCCGGCCGCTGCGATTAATCCTACTCCTGGAATAATCTTCATGTCGAGGGTGGGCGGAGTTGATCACCCACTTGGCCGTGCGGGATAGTCCCGTTGAGGCAGGGAGAAGCCGGGACGGTGACGGTTCGCGCAGGTCGCGACCCGCGCCCCCGACCGACGTTCGGAGGTACGACCAATGGCCGATTATCCATCGGCGGCGGATTACGATCCGACCACGGCCGTGTCGCTGTTCGACGACTCCGCGTGGGAGAAATCCTTCGCGAGCGAGCCCAACGGGGGGAACTGTGTCGAGGTCAACCTCGGCCGGGAAGGCCTGGTGGGGGTCCGTGACACCAAGCTGGCCGCGAGTCCCGTCTTCGTCTTCGATTCCGGTGAGTGGAACGCCTTTCTCAAGGCGGTCAAGGCCGGACAGTTCGATTTGAGCCCTTGACATGACCACTGTGACTTCACCCTATGTGACTTGACCAGTCGGTCTCCCCAAGGGCGCCCTGCGCCCGACGGAGACTTCACGTCGCGCGCCTCTTTTGGGCCGAAGGCCCACGGAAACACGATGAAGGGGCGCCTCTACAGCCACGTGAGTGACGAGCGAAACGGCGCCCCTTCGGCGGGTTTTCGTCAGCGCGCGACCAAGAGGCGCAGCCGGGTTCTGCGCCAGGCTACGGCGATCAGGACGGCGAGGACGATCAGCGGGATCAGGCTGATCGACCAGCTCACCGCCATCGGCGGCCCCGGCTGTTCCAGCACCGCCAGATCACGGAGTTCTCCCGCGCCCTTGCCGGCGGGCCCGTCGATCTCGAACCGGAACGTCCACGAGCCCTGGGTCTGCAGGGCCCGGATGTCCAGTCCCCACACCTCCAGCTTCCGCGGATGCTTCGCCAGCGGCTGAGGACGGCCCAGCCGCCCGGTCTCCGGATTGAGGAACGCGAGCGTCCCCGACTTCCCGGCGATCCCGTCGTCCGGGATGAACGTGAAGTCCAGCGATTGCATGGCACGCAACGGCCAAGTGCTGAACCCGACGGTCATCCCGTACGGTCCGACCTGGACCCGTTCCGTGTGGACGATGTTCACCGGTTCGTAGGCGTTCGCCGCGGGCGTGGTCGCGAACAGCAACCCGATCGCCGCCGCCAAGGCCAGCAATGTCCTACGCATGCGCGTTCTCCCCCTTCGCCGGGGCCAGCAGCCTCAGCATCCCGCCGAACCGCCACCCGGCGAAGCCGCCGAGCAGCCCGACCACCGCGCCCGCGGCGCCCGTCGCGAACACGACCGCCCAGGGCATCCGGTCGGAGCCGTAGACGATCGCGTTCTGGATCGGCATGCTCGCGCCGACCAGGAGCCCGCCGATCACGCCTGCCAGTACCGAAACCCGGCCCGCCGGCCAGCCGCGGCGCGAAAGCAGATACACCGCTTCGAGTACGGCCGCGATCGGCAGCAGCGCCATCGGCATCATCGAAGGCATCGCGGGGACGCCGTCGATGTAGTCACGCATCGGCAGGCCGACGGCACTCGCGTACGCCTCGGCGGCCCACGGCGAGAACCACCAGGTGATCGCCTGGATGACCGCCAGTGCCGCGGCGACCCGGACCGCTCCGCCCGGCCGTCCCCAGAATCCGGCGCCCGCCGAGACCAGCAGCACCGAAAGCAGCGCGATGCCGACGGAGACGACGTCGAGCCCGTCGACGTCGATCTGCTGCAGCCCCAGCACGGTCACCGTGCTGAACGCGATCAGCACGCCGAGGCTGCCGACCACGCCGACGGTGCCCCAGCGGTGTTCCCGCGCGGCCGCGAACACCATCACCGTGCCGATGATGCTCAGCGTGATCGACAGCAGCAGCCCGATATGCGGCGGCGAGTCGATCACCGCGTCGAAGCCGTACAGGCCGTGCCACCACTGGTCCCACAGGCCGTACAGCAGGAACATCGCCGCGCCCGTCCCGGTCACCAGGTAGCCGGCCGGTGCGGCGAAGATCCTGCCGAAGACGTTGATCGCGCGGCCGCCGACCCGCGCGTCGACCGGACGTCCCGCCCGGCGCGCGGCGGTGGTCATCAGCACGACCACGAGGCTCGCGAGCCCGGAGATCGCGCTGCCCGAATACAGGAACAGATGCGGCATCGTGAAGAACGTGTCCGGGCCGACGTCGCCGTGCCATTGGATGTCCCAGGTCAGCCCGACCAGCGAGATCACCGATCCGGCCAGCACCGTGCCCGCCGGCACGAGACCGGTGCGTTCACTGCGCGACACCGAGACGGCCCTCGCCCCTCCCGCGGTGAGATCCATACCCCCGACCTCCCTCTCTTACTTGACCAGCAAAGGAAAAACGTGTTGCGTGGCGCCGGACGGCCCACGCAGTGAAACGGTGATCTCCCATTGCCCCGACATCGGCAGCAGGACGTCGCCGGTGCGGAACCGGCCGGGCCCTTCCGCGATCGCGGGCGACGGGGCGAGCGCGTGCCCCATCTGGGGCATCACGGGTTCGAGCGTGACGACGTCCGGCGTGGCGCCGGAGACGGTCAGCGCGAAGACATTGCCGCCCTGGTGCGGATCTTCGACCGACAGCTGCACCGTGTACGGGCCCTGCGTCGAACGCTGTGTCTGTTCCCCGCCGCTGCTCGGCCACACCAGCCAGGCCACGATCGCCGCCGCGAGCACGGCGACCACGGAGATCAGCAGAACCGGCCTTCGTCTGTCCACTGTGGAATTCACTGCGGTGCCCCTTCCGCCGGGACGTCGATCTCCATGGGGACGGTCAGCACCGTGTAGTCGCGTTCGGCCTGCAGCCACACCCGGTACTTGCCGGGGGCGGCGAAGGTGTAGGTGAACGGGACGTCGGGGCCGTACGCGGCGACTGTTTCGTCGGGTTTGCCCGGCATTCCCGGTGATTGCGGGATCATCGAGTGCACATGGGCCCAGGTCGGCGCGGCAGCGGCATCCGCGCCGACCCGGTGGTCGCCGGTGATCGGGCCGACGACGATGAGGTGGCCGAGCATGCCCAGCCAGGGTTGGAGATCCGACTTGCCGAACCGCGCGGTGATCGTGGTCGGCGTACCCGGCCGGATCTCGACGTCGACCGGATTCCCTTGCACGACGCGCTTTCCGGCTCCGGCGGGGACGGGTTCGGCGGGGGTGTCCGTTCCGGCCGCGACACCCAGCGTGGTGCGGAGCAGTTGCACGCCACCGCCTCGCCGGGCGAGTTCCGCGGCGACGGCGTAGGTCCCGGGCTCGGGCGGGGTGAACTTCACGCGGTAGTCGCCGGGGCCGACGCGCACCGGATGCAGATGCCACAGCCTGCCCGTCGGCGAGATCACGACGAGATGGATCAAAGCGTTGTCGTGCACCAGAAGGTCGTCGACGGGGCGGCCGGTCGAGCCGTCGGCGAGGGCGAGGCGCACCTCGGCGAGAGCACCCGCTCGCGCGTTCGGCGAACGCACGGCAAGATTCACCGGCGGACGGGAGAAGTCCATTGTGGACAGCTGAGCGTTCGCGTACGGGTCTTGGATGTTGTCGATCGTCGGATCCAGCGCCGCACCGGACGCGGGCGGCAGCGGCGTGGACGCCGACAGCATCGCGCCGGTGACCGCGACCGCGAGCGCGGCGACCATCCCGCCCGCCGGGATCAGCGCGAGCTGCGGCCGCCGGACGCGCATCGCGACGACGAGACCGAGCACCAGGAACACGCCCGCGGCGACGAAACCGCCGAACGTGGCCTTTTCCCACGGAGGGATGACCCTGGCCGGGACGATGAACGGGATCGACGCGGTGTCCGTCCCGTCGTCCAGGCCGAGCTCCCACGGACCCGGCTGGTCGACCTGAAGCCGCGCCGTATGGGCGCCGGGTTTCCCGTCCAGCCGCACCGTGGTTTCGGAAAACGTCGTTCCGGCGGTGGACGCGCGCAGTTTCAGCGTTCCCGGCGCGCTTCCGGTGTGCGTGACGACGTCGACGTGCAGCGGCCCGGGTGCGATGTCCATCCGTCGCAGGATGACCGTGAGATCCCGGGTGCCGAGCGTCTGCGCGACCTGCACGTCCGCGCCACTCGACACGCCGTCCGCCCGCGCGGTGCCGGACAGCAGAACGGACGCCAGCGCACAGAGCACGAGTACGCGGACGATGACCATCGGCGCCGTGCGCCGCCCCCTCGGTGAATTCCCCATCCCGGCTGAAGTTAACGACGACGGCTCCGGAAAGCGTCACAGTGCCGGGTGAATCGGGGTCCCCCGTAAAGGGGACTTCGCCCCCTACTCCGGTGAGGGTCAGCCCCCGAGGAAACGATACGCGCGGGGATGTGCCCGGAACCAGACGTTGAGCCTGCCGATCCGCCGCACGAGCGAGGAACGCAGCGTCACCGGCACCAGGCCGCCAAGGAAGCGCACCACGCGGCGGAACCGGTCGAATCGGCGCTGGTCACGGGCGGTCCACTGTAGACCGAGGCGATCCCGCAGCACGGGCGGCAGCGTGGCGCGGATGACGAACATCTGTCCCCGATGCTGCCAACGCTGAAGCCGCACCCAGCGTTTGTCGGGCAGCCATCGCCACGGTTTCTTCACCGTCCGAATCGTTTCGAACAACGTCGAAATCGTTTCGTTCGGGCCGAACCCGTCGACCATGTCCGCGTAGTACCGCTCGAATTCGGGCCAAGTCGGCGGCAGGTCCTGCTCGCGCAGACCGAGGAGCCGCCCGACGTCGCACATCTGAGCGTAGTATTCGTCCAATTCGGACGGTGTCAGCGGAGTGCCGTAGAACCGTTGTGTGTCAACGGGAACCATGACGAGCGTGGCGTGCACCCAGGCGTACGCGTGCGGGTTCAGCGCGCTGTAGCGTCGGCCGTCGTCCACGCCGGTGAACGACCGGTGCAGCGCGCGCAGCCGGTCCGCCTCGTAGCGCGCGCCCTCCGGGCCGCCGTAGATGTAGATGGACAGCGACGCGGCCGTGCGCATCAGCCGGGTCCACGGATCCTCGACGTAGTCGGAATGATCCCGCACGCCGGCCGCGACGACCGGATGCGCGACCTGCAGCACCAGCACCTGGCCCGCCAGCAGCCCGGCCCGGAAGTCGCCGAAGTACTTCCACGCCGCCGTCCCCTTGACGATCGGCGGACCGGTCATGACGCGCCGCGGACCAGCATCATCAGCGACTGCGCCACCCCGACGCCGTCGACGCCCGTGGCCAGCCTGCGCAGCTGCAATCCGGCGATCAGCGCGACGACCGGGCCGGTCAGCCGTTCCGGGGACGGCACGCCGAGCGTTTTCAGGATCACCAGCGCGAGTTCGTCGTACGCGGCGAAACAGCGGGCGGCCGCGTCCTGGAGTCCCGGGTCGCGCGCGGCCTGAAGGTACAGCTCGTGCGCGCCGAGTTCGTCGGTGCCGAACGGAAGCTGCGCGATGACCTGCTCGACCACCGACGCGGCCTGCTCGACACTCAGGCCTTGCTCGCGGTACGCGTCGACGAACCCGGTCAGCTTCGTGGTCTCTTCTTCGACGAACAGCAGCATCGCCTCGCGCAGCAACGCGGTCTGGCTGGGGAAGTGGTAGGTCAGCGTGCCGAGCGAGACGCCTGCCGCGGTCGCGATCCGGCGGTTGGTCAGCCCGCCGACACCTTGTTCCCCGACCACCTTGAGGGCGGCGTGGAGGATGGCCTCGCGGGTGTTCACCAAGCGGTCTCGGGTTTGCGGTCCTGCCACCGTTCGACCTCTTCCAGTTGCGCGGCCAACGAGATGAGCCGTTCCTCGGCGTGCGAGGGGCCGAGCAGCTGGCCGCCGAGCGGCAGGCCTTCCGGGCTCAGCCCGGCGGGGACGTTGACCCCCGGCCAGCCCAGCACGTTCCACGGCCAAGCGTAGGGGCACGCGGCGATCATGGCCTGATCGGTCTGCCAGCCGGAGAGCTTGTCGAAGGTGCCGATCCGCGGGGGCGGCGTCGCGGTGGTGGGCGTGAGCACGACGTCCACCCGGCCGAACACCGAGCCGATCTGCCGTTGCAGCAACGGTTCCGTGGCGCGGGCGAGCCGCAGCGCCGGACCGGCCAGCGCCGAACCCTGCCGGGCGTTGGCGCGTGTCCGCGGGTCGAGCCGCGCCTGGTCCGGGACGCGACGGGACCAGTCACGCACGCCGACGAGCGAACGCGGCAGGAAGGTGAGGCCGATCAGCCGGTAGTCGGGTTCGATCTCGACGATCTCGTGGCCGAGTTCGGCGAACCGCTCCGCGAGCCGGACGACGGCCGCGTGCGCCTGCGGGTCGAGCTTCGTTTTCGTCGCGGTGAAAGGGATCCGCGTGGACAACCCGATCCGCATCCGGCCCGGCTCGCGGCGGGCGGCGGCCTGGAACGCGGTGCCCGTGCCGGCGGCGACGTCGAGCAGCAGGGCCGCGTCGGCGACGGTGCGCGCGAGCGGGCCGACCACGGTCAGGCCGTGGAAGAGTTCACGTTCGGTCGGGACGCGGCCGCGCTGCGGTTTGATCCCGACCAGATCGGTCCACGCGGCCGGGATCCGGATCGAGCCCGCCCCGTCGGAACCCAGCGCGGCGGCGATCACCCCCGACGCGATGGCCGCCGCCGCGCCGCCGGAGGAACCGCCGGGCGTGCGCTCGGTGTCCCACGGATTGCGGGTCGCGCCGAACGCGGGGCCTTCGGTGAACGGCCATTGGCCGAGTTCCGGGGTGTTGGTCTTGCCGATGAGCACCGCGCCCGCCTCGCGGAGCGCGGCGACCGGCGGGGAATCCGTTGTCGCGACGGAGAAATCGCCCTCGCAACCGAACGCGGTCGGCAGGCCGGTGACGTCGAGGTCGTCCTTGATCGCGGTCGGGACGCCGAGCAGGGGAGCGGATTCACCGGCGGCCAGCCGCCGGTCGGCCTCCTCGGCCTCGCGAAGGGCCTCTTCGGCGCGGAGGCATTTGAAGGCGTTGAGAACGGGCTGGCTGGCTTCGGCCCGCTCCAGTGCTTGCCGGGTGAGCTCGACGGAGGTGACCGCGCCACTGGCGAGCAGCGATGCCTGTTCGGCGAGGCCGGTGAACGCGAGGTTCGCCTTCGAGGTGGTCATGGGTTCCCCCTGCAGGTTCTCGTTCGTTCAAACGAACGATACCACCGGGTAGTCTCGGTGTGGTTACGTGAGGTTCATGAACCTCGATCGCTTCCCCCGCGTCGACCTCGGCGGCTACCCGACGCCGCTGCATCCCGCACCCCGGCTGGGCGAGGCCATCGGCCTGCCGAATCTGCTGCTCAAACGGGACGACGTGCATCCGCTCGGCGTGGGCGGCAACAAGCTGCGCAAACTCGAGTTCCTGCTCGGCGCGGCGATCGAGAACGGCGCCGACACGGTGATCACCTTCGGCGCGCTGCAGACCAACCACGGCCGTCAGACCGCCGCTGCCTGCGCGAAGCTCGGGTTGCGGTGCGAGCTCGTGCTGACGGCGAAGGTCCCTCGTGACGGCGACGCGTACGAAAAGTCCGGCAACGTCTCTCTCGACCACCTCTTCGGCGCGAACGTGCACATCTGCCGCGACGGCGAGGAGACCGGAAAGACCTACGACCGGCTGATCACCGAGGCCGCGGCCGAGGGGCGCCAGGTGGCGACGTTCCCGGTCGGCGGCTCCGACGGCGTCGGGGCGCTCGGTTACGTCGCGGCCGCGCGGGAGATCGCCGGGCAACTCGCCGAGCTGGGGATCACCAAGGCCCGGTTGGTCGCTCCGCACGCCAGTGGCGGGACGTCCGCGGGGCTCGTCGTCGGGACGGCGGACCTCGACTGGCTGACGCTGGACATCGCCTGCGTCAGCCATCCGGTCGACGAAGCCCTCGACAACCTGGCCGATCTCACCATCGCCGCCTCCGTGCTGCTCGGCACCGAGCCGCCGTCACTCGACGGTCTGTGCGTCGACGACCGCACGATCGGCCCCGGCTACGGGATCCCGACCGGCGAGACGTGGGACGCGGTGCGGCTTTTCGGCCGTACGGAAGGAATCGCGCTCGATCCCGTGTACACCGGCAAAGTGGGCGCCGCGCTGATCCGCTGGGCTGCCGAAGGCCATTTCGCGCCCGACGAGCACATTGTCTTCCTGCACACGGGCGGGCTGCCCGGCCTCTACGGTTACGCTCCCGAATTCGCCGACGCGGTACGCCGCTGACGCGACCTTCAGCATCCCGGCGATCAGGATCACGTGTGCCACCAAGGAAACCCGCTGCATGACACCGACCGGCGCGATGTCGGTCAGTGTCTTGAAGAACGGGATGTCCGCCAGGCGCACGAAGAT
>Ga0307518_10000803_pt1 | contig 23585 bp, 30 predicted proteins | sample 25_EM_MG_FD_203889 | JGI IMG/M metagenome (GOLD analysis project Ga0307518, IMG submission 203889) | Populus trichocarpa ectomycorrhiza microbial communities from riparian zone in the Pacific Northwest, United States - 25_EM | ecosystem: Host-associated > Plants > Roots > Unclassified | place...
AGGTGTAGTATCCCTACTTCAGTCTCAGTCACCTCAATCCCCGCTTTGACACTTCCTAGGCTATAGGAAGAGTCCAGACACCTGTCCCCTTCATCTTCTATTGCTCCTGTACCTCAGGAGTATCCTGCATCTCTGTCTGCATCACCCTGTTGGTGTAGATCCCCTCTCCCCCTCCTCAGCATATCCTCTCTGGACACCGCAGAGGCAAACCACCACTCGCACATTTTCGTAGTCCTTTGTTGGTGTTGTGTTTGGGTTATTACTCCGACCCAAATCCACACTTTGACTCACAGCGTACTCCATGCATGAGGTGTTGGGACCACCTCAGCAACCCAGCACCTCTCCTATGGCTTCATCCAACAGTTGACCTCCGCTCATGGAGCTCCTGTCCTGTTCGTCCGCAAAAAGGATGGATCACTCCGCCTTTGCGTTGATTACCGAGGACTGAACAAAATATCAAAGAAAGACCGCTATCTGCTCCCTCTCATCTCTGACCTCCTTGACTCTCCTAGCAAGGCAAAGATCTACTCCAAGATTGATCTCCACCATGCGTACCATTTGGTCCACATCGCTGAAGGAGATGAATGGAAGACTGCATTTCACACATGGTATGGCTCCTTCGAGTGGAATGTCATGCCTTTCGGCCTGACCAATGCTCCCGTGGCTTTCCAGCAATTTGTTAATAGCATCTTCTCTGACATGCTTGATGTCTGTGTTGTCGTCTACCTAGATGACATCCTTATCTACTCCGAAGACATCAAATCACATCAACAGCATGTCCACGAAGTCCTCTGATGCCTCCAACAGCATAATCCCTTTGCTAAGCTGGAAAAATGTGAATTCCATACCACCTCTACTGAATACCTGGGCTTCTGCCTCTCCCCCAATGGCCTTTCCATGTCCACCGACAAAGTCAAAGCCATCTCCGACTGGCCAGAACCCTGCAAGGTGAAGGACATCCAGTCCTTCCTCAGTTTTGTGAATTTTTACTGTCGCTTCATTTTCAACTACTCCAACATCATTGTACCTCTCACGTGGCTTACCCACAAGAACATTCCTTGGAATTTTGGTGAGGATTGTCACTCCACCTTTAACCTCCTGAAGAAGGCCTTCACCTCTGCTCCTATCCTTACCCACTGGGTCCCTGATGCTCCACCGACTGTGGAGACCAATGCTTTGGACTATGCCATTGCTGGAATCCTTTTTATCACTGGCTCCAATGAGGTCCTTTGCCCTGTTGCATACTATTCACAGACTCTGTCCGCCCCTGAGCTCAACTACGACACCCATGACAAGGAGCTTTTGGCCATCTTTGAGGCCTTCAAGCACTGGCGACATTACCTTGAGGGCTCCACCACTCCGGTCGACGTGGTCACCAACCACAAGAATTTGGAGTATTTCTCCAGCTCCAAGGTCTTGACTTGCCATCAAGCCTGCTGGTCGGAGTACCTCTCCCAGTTCAACCTCACCATCCACTTCCGCCCTGGACACCTTGGAGCTAAACCCGATGCCCTCACTAGATGCTGGGACATCTACCCAAAAGAGGGGGATAGGGACTATGCTCAGGTCAACCCACACAACCTCTGACCCATGTTCACCCAAGAACAACTTGCATCCTCCCTTAGGGCAACCATTCTCCTCGCTCTGGCAATCCATGCTGCCATCCTCATCAATGTGGAACAACTCCACAAAGACATTCTCGCAGCTCTCCCTTCCGATTCCATCGCATTCAGCCACAAGTCCGACTCATCCAATTCTCAGTGGTCAATGGACTCCGCTGGCTTGCTCTGCCTTGATGATAGGATCTACGTGCTGGATGCCAATGATCTCTGCCTCAGAGTCCTCCGCTACAAGCACGACCATCCACTGTCCAGCCACTTCAGCCAGAATTGCGCATTGGAACTAGTCCACCAGGAATATACCTGGCAGGTGTCCGCACCTTTGTAAAAGACTACGTAAGTTCCTGCACATCCTGCAGACATGCTAAGGTCCCTAGGCACAGGCCTTATGGCCTATTGAAACAACTCCTGATCCCTGCTCGCCCATGGCATTCCATATCCATGGACTTCATCAAGCAACTACCTTCCTCTGATGGATTCACCTCCATCCTAGTCATCGTGGACCGCCTCTCGAAGCAAGGAATATTCATTCCAACCTACGACACCATCACCTCCCCTGAGCTTGCCAAGCTCTTTGTTGTGCATGTGTTTTCCAAACATGGAGTACCCACCCATGTCACCTCTGACAGAGGTTCAGAGTTCGTCTCCCACTTCTTCCACTCACTTGGAAAAGCACTCAGAATGACCCTGCATTTCACCTCTGGCTATCACCCAGAAGGAGATGGTCAAACTGAGCAGACGAACCAAACACTCGAGCAGTATCTCCAAATCGACTGTAACTACCAACAAGACAATTGGGCCGAACTCCTCCCACTCGCGAAGTTCGCATTTAACAACTCCCCTAGCGCAACAACAGGTGTCTCCCCCTTCTTCGCCAACAAAGGCTACCACCCCAACATCGCAGTCAACTCCGACTTGGGCCTCAGTTCTTCCCATGCTCAAGAATATACCTCCGACCTCAAGGAACTCCATGAGTTCCTCCGCTCTGAGATGGCCCTTGCACAACAGCACTACCAACACCCCACAGATGCAAAGAGATCAACTCCACCAGATTTTAAAATAGGTGATCAAGTCTATGTGAAAGCAAAGTACTTCAGGTCTACGCACCCCTCTAAGAAGCTCTCCAACAAGAACTTCGGACCCTTTGAAATAATAGCAAAACCTGGATCGCTCTCCTTCACGCTTTGACTCCCCAACACCATGAAGTCCATGCACCCTGTATTCCATGTGTCTCAACTCGAGACCTCCCTCCAAAGCAGTATTCCCAACCGCGTCCAATCTCCGCCACCTCTGATCGAAGTCGATGGAGAAGTTGAATACAAAGTCGAAGAAATCCTGGACTCCAAGATCAACCGCAGAAGACGCCACTGTCAACTCCTCTACCTAGTCTGCTGGGCTGGCTATGCCGGTACAGATGAAGAAACGTTGTGGCTCCTTGCCACTGAGCTCGACCACGCATCGGAGCTCATTGAAGATTTCCATCACAAGTACCCAGGCAAGCCTGGTCTGCACAAGTCCACCTAAGTCATTCCGCCACCTCCAAACTCACTCCAATACTCGTTCTCGCTTCAAGTCTGTAAACAATCCATTCAAACAAAATTGTAGTACAAAACAAAAAATATAGAAGAAAACCACTACATATGTAACTAGTCCACTAATCCTCCTCTCCTTCCACATCCACCATTCCATCTTTGTTGTCTCCGTCTGCCCCCTTCTCCTCCTCTTGCTCCACTGCTGCAATCTCCTTCTGCATCGTCCCTGTCGACAACCCCTGGACGAACTGGCGCTGCATGGCCATGCTGATACGGTCCATGTCGGCAGTCTGCCTCTCCTCCATCATGGTGCACCTCCACTCCAACTCTAGTCTCTCGTGCTCGCGCTCGAGCCGCTCCCTCTCAATTTCCACCCACTCCCGCTCCCACGCCTCCAATGCCCCCATCTGCTCTGCAAGCTGCACTAGTGTCTGGGTAAGCATACCCAGTGCATCGTGCTGCTCCTCTGCCATCGCTTGGGGCACCCTGAACACCTCCTCTTCATCCGCCTCATCCTCCTCTGTCGTGTTGCACACCTTCTTGTGCTTGCTGGCCCCCTTTGGCAATGTGTTCACCTTGCTCCGTTGTCACCTCCTTGCCACACATTTTGGTGCCGCCGCTCCGCCATTCTCTGTCCCACTCCCTGCAACTGTGAAACGACCCTAGGCAAAAACACCAAGGACCCAACTACATGCAGAGACTCTGAGAGGATAGGAGTCGAGAGGCTAGGGCAAAGACCCAAGATGAGCTCGAATGGGGAGCCTCTGGGTGCTGGATTGCACTGTATATATACTACACTACACGAGGGCTATGCGAGGCTATCCATGAGGCTACATACTGTACAATGGCTATGCTAGTGATGTCAGAGTGGAGCTAAGGCTAAGCATAATGACATCAAGGGAGGCAGCGCGTACAGCATGAGGCTGTTACGACCATGTCCAACTCCGGGTCCTATCCGGTCACTCCGGTCGCATCGCAGCTCTACAGCTCAACTCCGGTCGCGCATCACTTACTCCGGTCGCGCTCGCGCAGATATACTTCCGTTAAGTACGACCCTTGGTCTAATCCCTGTACAGTCCTTACTACACTTCGCCGTCTACCCTGCCTTGACGTGAGTTCTCCGTGTACTCGATATATCTCCTACCTTGTATCATTTTCACTGGACCTGGCCTAGTCCCAACTCCGGTCGTTCCTTGTCCACCCTTCAGGCTGTTTACTTGTCACCGTAAATACTCATCCCTAGTTCTTACTTAGTATAAGTACTCTGTAGTTTATTATGTATACCTCAGTCTGAAATCATCTAAGTTACTACTCCTGTCCCCTTGTCTGTCTCCGTCTCCATCTCCACCTGACTGGAACCTACACAAGGGATCAACGCTCGTTGTCCTTGTCATTGAATCCAATTGGTCGCAACTCCGGCCCGGGCTAACCTCTGCCCAAAACTCTGACCTCTGCCCTCGTCCGTTTTCGTCCGGACTTGACCAGACCCCCTACTGGAGTAGACCCGGACTTGACAGAGGCACAGGTCTAGACTAAGGTAGATAAGATACGGCTGTACACTACAATAAGATAAGACGCTATCTAATCACAGATTAGATAAGATAAAAAGTTGGACTGTTACAGACTGTCAAAGTCTCCACCACCTTTCCCACCATGCTCCAAGAGCAGGACTTGTGTGTGCCCTGACATGGTGCACACACTGTCGCCTTTGATTTCACCTGGGCCACACACCCTGCTCGTTGATGAAGGTGCAGAGTGCCCCTAATTCAGTCTGTGAAAGAGAGTACACAGTACCCAGTGGAGGGCTTGCACCCTCCTCCAAATCGATTCGGAGATTGTACTCATGGTGCAGAGCAAGCGTAGTAGCTTTTGCTTTGCTGAAAACGTCAGCAAAGTCATGGTAGACTTCTGGCACAGTGGAGAGATTGGAAGAGTCAACAGGAGTGGCAGTGGAGGCAGAGCGGAGCTTCGCATCCTCTGGGCGAATGTACAGTGTGAAGTTGGTAGATCCTGTGAGTTTGCAAGTGTGCACGAATGCAGCAGCACCTATGAGTGAAATGTAGGGAGCAGTCAACTGAGGCAAGTCAGAGTTGGAGGGTGGAGATGAGTCCTCAGGTGGTGGAGCCGTGGAGGCAGATGCAGAGGCGGACTCGACAGAAGGAGGTACCGGGGATGTGGGCATTCACAGTGTGCCTTTATGGAATTCGATGTGACCCAAAACCCAGTCAATCAATGGATTGTAGTGGGTGAGCCAGCTATGTCCAAGGACCAGCATGCAGGAGGAATCCAGCGGAGTTATGTAGAATGTTTCAGAGTTGACTTTGCCTGTGGAGAACTGAATGTCAAGTTTGATGGCTTTGGTAATGAAGGTGTTTGTAGAACCATCTAGGAGGTGGAGTTCAAGCGGAGTGATCACATAGGTTTCAAGAGAGTGTTTATTAACAAAATTGCTATCTATGAAACAATGGCTAGAGCCAGAATCAATGAGAGTGGAGACAGGAGGAATAGTGACAGGGGACGTAATGGAAATGGAAGGCATAAGGGAGTTGGGATCAGAGAGAGTGGACACGTTGAGGCATAACTCTGTAGGTGCACAGTTGGAGTCAATGCAACCCCCAGATTGTGCAGAGTTCTGGGAGCTGCTGTCTAATTTTTTGACTCTGCAGCAGTGGGAGTCATGGCCTTGGCAGTGCAGGCCTTGGCCTTAGAGCTCTTGGAGGTGGACTTTGGACAGTCCCTGGCCATATGGCCAGGTTGTCTGCAGAACATGCAGAGCTTGTCTTTGATGTGCCGCTGGCACTCTTCCTCGGTCAACTTGCCATCTTTTCCTAGATGGGTGGGGGTTTCGGAGGAGGCGGGCTTGGCGCCGGAGGAGCTTTTTGACTTGTCGGAGCTCTTGTTCTTGTTGTCCTTCTCCTTGGTTTTACCCTTGGAGTCAGACGAGGTGGAAGTGTTGCCTTTAGCAGTGGAGTAGGATGAGGCACTGCAAGCATTTCTCAATGTTTCATGACAAAACATTGTAAAAAAATAGATGGAAGAGATACTCTTTTATTTATCATTTTGTTTAACAAGAAAAACAAATATCATACAGCATTATTCTTGTCATTTTTGTGTGAAGACATGATTTAAGATCATTTCTTATGTTGAGACTATAAAAGATTTAACCTTTTTCTTTTGTCTGTCCCTTGGACAACAAATGAAGAAAAGACAATGTAACTTTTCTCACAGCAAACATTTTCAATTTTCTGCAGTGAAAATTTGAATCTATTCCACAAGAATAAATGTTTAGGAAATATGCTATATATTTTTGGTGATAACACTCTAGCCAGCCAATTAGCATCCAGGAATAATCATGTTTCTTGAAGAAAAAATTATTGTTTTCCCTTAACATGTTTTCAACAATAATATGGTGTCTTATTTCTAATAAAACATACTGAAATACTTGCTATGAGAAATGTTACATTGTCTTTCATTATTTGTTTTGCAAAAAACAGGCAGAAGAAAAAGGTTAAATTTTTTATAGTCCTAACATAGGAAATGATCTCAAATCATGTCTTGGCAAAAGAAAGACAAAAAAGATTTTGTATGATATTTGTCTTTTTTGTTTAACAAAATTGTAAATAAGAGAGTATCTCTTTCTTCTATTTTTTCACAATGTTTTGTCATGAAACATTGAGAAATGCTTGCAGTGAGGAGGAAGTGGAGGACTTGGTTTGGTGTGCAACTTCAGATTTGCGCTCCCAGTACCTGGCGTCGATGGTCTGCACAAGAGTGCGGTAACCATTGAGGGTGTGGGGTTTGCCAACACGAGAGATTTCGTCCTTGATGTGGTCAGGGAGACCGCTGTAGAAGATGTGGTGGAGGGCGCCATCACCATAGCTGCGGACTTGGCCAGTGAGGCGGTTGAACTCAACCATGTATTTGTTGATCTTCTGTCCTTCTTTCATGGACAGGTTGTCCAACTGATGTTCGGCATCTCCGATGGGGTCATGTGGGCTGAAGTTAGATTTCAGTTCAGAGACGAACTGGGTGTAGTTGTCCATCCATAGCGGATGGGCGTGGGGATTGGCGGAGTTGAGTAGGTCCAGTTTGAACCACTCGAGGGCCATGCCCTTTAGGTAGGACTGCGCAAAGGTGACCCTTGCACGGTCAGAGGTGAAAGCCTTGGGGCGATCCTGAAAGTTCAGTTTGCACTGAACAAGGAATGTGTGGAGCTTGCACAGATCAGTTCTGTCAAAAGTGTCAGGTTCGCGGACTTTGGTGTGACCAGAAGAGGAGTCATGGTCAGCAGATGCCATAGCGACCTTGGTCAGCACCTGGACCGCTTGTGCAAATAGGAGCAGCAGGTCTGGAGTCAGAGTTGAAGTGGAAGGGATAGGGGAGTCTGGTAGCGGAATGTTTGGCAGGTTGGGGGAAGGTAGGTTACTATCTCCACCGTCACCACCATCACCACCAGGGTAGCTGTCACCATAGATGTCCATGATGTTGTTGAAACAATGCATGGAGTAAACTCCAGACTTGTTGGGATGGCACGGAGCAGGGGTTGGAGTAGTGGGATCAGGGGTGGGAGCCCCAGGCAGAGTGTTTCTGTTAGAGAAGGAGAGGAATTCCCCTTCTTCGGCTAGATCATTTCTGGAGGTTGAGGGTGCATTCAGCGCCTCCTGGCGCTCTTCAAGTGCACAAGACTGAGCACGAGTTGTGATTATTGAGCGACTAGTCATGGTTGGGAGTAATTAGCAGGTGTGCAAGAGTGAGTTCGAATATACTGTCAGAACTGGTTCCTCTGACGAACTCCAACATGAGTGGAGATAAGTCCAAAGGGTTGTCAATGACAGGCAGAGAGGTTTGAGGACTTTGGCTTCAGTGTATGTGCTGTGCCCTTGTGATACCTGCGTCCTTGTATTTTGGAGGACTAAGGGACAGAGTGACAGAGGTCCGACGAAGGTCAGAGTTGCCAGAAGGCAGAGGAGACAGAGGAGGACAGAGGGGAGTTCGCAGGAAGTATTCAAGGTGATATTTGAACTGAGGGACAATCCCCTCAGTGTGCAGAGTACTTATCCTTTACATCAGATATGTATAGTAACTGAGAAGCGGAGGAGAGACATAGCGGAGATGTAGCTAAGAGTCTGTGGATGACAAACGGATGAGTAACATACATGGAATGGAGATCAGTGATAAGCGTAATGGATCAAAAGGTTAATGGGACACAGCTATGAGTAATCAGATCTAATCTAAAACGGGAACAAGGGAAACAGGAACAGAAGCAGAACGGAAGCATACAATAACCAGAGGCGTAAGCACGGAACTATTTACTAAAAGGAGACAGAGCATTAATTGTCGGAGCAGAGATGGATATGTAGCGCCGGAGGTGTCCGATTGTGATTGGACTTGAGTCTACAACAGTCTAGAGGCCTTGTGGAGTCATGAGGTGTCACACGGTCGTGACACTGAAAATGGACCTTAATGGGGCCTACATTGAAGCAATACCCTAACTACATAGTGGAACTGCTACTCCAACTCACCTGTTGGAAGGAGTGCACAAGTGGAGATGATAGCAATAGCTGGTTAAGAGCTGTTATATTATGTCAGTGATGTCTGCTGTTTATATACAACAAATAGTGTGATGTGTGACTGTGACATGTAACATCTACTCTAAAGAGGACTATTACTAAGTCTACACTAATATGGGTCAAAGTTCCTGCAGTCTTGTGCACACTTCATCAATGATTTATGCTGGGTGCATGTATCTACTGTATGGTTGTTCATGATATCATAGCCTTAGCTCCACATCAGCAAATCCCTTATTTCAGGACAGTGCCTACAGTAATTACCATAATAGTACAGTATTTGACAGTGCTTACAGCATATATTGCAACAGGGTTCCAGTTCCACAGGAACACAGTGCTGACACAGCACCTTTACAGTATGGGTTACATAAGGTAACTTGACAAAATTTCTTTAAGTCCCATTGCTTACCCCATCCCCATCCCCATCCACTCCCACTGTAATCACACTGTCAAATGTTCACACACGCCGCCACTCCCACACCAGCACCACTTCCATCACCCTGACCAGCATCAACCAGCAGCAGCATCAAACACATCACCACAGTGCAATTGTATGCACAGTTGTGTTTCCTTTGTTTTTGTTCTAACTATTTTTACAGGCCCTCTGCACATCTGCACCTCCACCTGCATGTATGTACGCCCGCAGAGTGTGATTGCCTCTGTCAAGTCCGGGTCTACTCCGGTAGGGGGTCCGGTCAAGTCCGGACAAAAACGGACAGAGGACGAAGGCAGAGGGCTGGACAAGAGGTTAGTCTGGCCGGAGTTGGTGACCGTGTGGATTCAACGACTAAGGATAACGAGCATTGATCCCTTGCATAGGTTCCGGTCAAGAGGGGTAGACGGAGACAGACGGAGACGGACAAGAACAGGAGTAGATGACTATGGTTGATTTCAGACTGAGGAGTACAGGATAATCTACGGAGTACTTATACTAAGTAAGAACTAGGGACAAGTACTTACAGTGACAAGTAAACAGCCTAAAAAGCGGACAAGGGATAACCGGAGAAAGTACTAGGTCAGGTCCGGGTAAAATAAAGTCAGGTCCGGTGAAAATGCTACAAGGTATAGGATATATCAAGTTCACGGAGAACTCACGAACGGACAGGGTAGATGGCGAGGTGTGGTAACGAACGAACAGAGGATAGTCCAAGGGTCGTACTTAACGGAGGCATATCTGCGCGACCGTGACTGGAGTAAGTGAGAACGACCGGAGTTAAGCTATAGTGCTGCGATGCGACCGGAGTAACCGGATAGGACCCGGAGTTGGACATGGTCGTAACAGTATCCCCCCTTTAGGGGCCGAACCCATGAGGCCCCAGTGAGTCTGACGTGGTCGCCTAGGACAATGCGGAGTCTGGAGTGTTTGTCTGAGTACGAATTTTGGATCTATAAAGATCAGACCGGTTTTGCCTTTACCCCCAGTTTCCTGCCATCGAAATATGTCGAACATTGCTAAGTCCACCAGCCCTGTTGCCCCCGCTGCCACCGAGTCCAAGGATTGGACGAAGGCCTCCACGCCGGAGTTGCAATCCGGTAGCGAAGATGAGTCGGACGTCCTCGACGCCAAAGCGAAGGAGCGTCGTCGACGTAAGCAAGTGAAGAGGGAGGAGAAACAACGTAGGGAAGAGGCGGAGAGGCAAGCGCGCGAAGAGGCGGAGGCCAGAGCGCGAGAGGAGGCAGAGAGAGCCAAGGCGGAGGTGGAACGCAAGGCCAAAGAGGAGGCGGAGTGCCAAGCGCGTGAGCAGGCGGAGAAGGACAGGGCGGAAGTGCAGCAGAGGGCTGCAGAGGTCGCTGCGAGACAGAGGGCGCTGGCGCAGGAGGCGTCGAAAAAAAGAGCGAGGGAAGAGCCGGAGGCGGGTCCGAGTGGAGACCGGAGCAACAACGTCCGGCAAGTATTTTTTTATTTTATTTTATTCCCTTGTTTCTTTATTAACTTCCTGGCAGGTGCGTTCGCTGTGCGAAGCACAAGGCCAAGTGCGAACGAGACCCGGAAAAGCCCAAGCAGCGCGCGTGTATGAAATGCACAGGGCTCAAGGAGCGGTGCGAGTGGCCGGAGGTGGGTGGTCCGGGTCCGGTAGTGGACAAGGGGAAGGGCAAAGCGAAGGAGAAGGAGGTGGCGACGTCACCGCGAGGAGGCGAGAAGCGCAAGAAGAAGAAGACGGCGGCGAAGGTTGCCGACAACGACAACGACATCGTTGAAGTACCGGGGCCGTCTGGGAAACGGTCCGGGTTTGACCCTGGGCCGTTCCTGGAACGACTGGACCGGTTGACCGGAGCGGTGGAGGAGATGACCGGTCAGATGTGCCGGGTCGTGGATGCCACCCGCTCGGTGGCCAGAGGGAACGAGCGGCTGACGGCAGGCCTCGAGACCTTTCTCGAGGAGTGCCATTTCTTCACGGCGCCCTGGGACGAGGACGAGGAGTCGGAGGATAGCGAGGTGGAGGTCGACCCGGAGGAGGTCGAACAGGAAGTCCAGGGACTCCATGAGGAGCAGGAGAACCCTGGCAGCGGTGTGCTGGAGTAAGTGGTCCGGTCCGGGTCTTGTAAATAGAAATGTAAATTAGTTTTACTTTGTTTATAAGAAAAGTGGCCTTGTTTTGAGAGTGAGTGATATTACAGAGTGAAACAGATAAGAGAAACAGATAAAGGAAATGGAGGCGAGAGTAATACTACATGGACGCGAGTGGTCCGGGTTTGTCCGGGTACCGGACATGATAATTTTCTAAGAGTTCCGTTGCATTGCCAAGTTCAGTGGCAAGAAGCCATGACGTTTCTTCGTCAGTTCCTTCGTAACTGGACCAGTGCACCAAGTACAATAGTTTGCACGATTTGCGTCGACGGTCAACCTTGGAGTCGAGGATCTCAGAGATCTCAAACTCCGGTTCACCATCTACTTCGACCGGTGGCGGAGGAGACTGTATCCGGTCCGGTATGGTGTTGGGTATGGCCGGTTCGAGTTGGGAGACATGGAAGACGGGGTGAATGGCACGCATGGAATCTGGAAGATGGAGCGTAAAAGAGAGGGAGCCTACTTGCATGATGATAGTGTAGGGACCCAAGTTCTTCTCTGATAGCTTTTTGGATGGTCAAGTGGACCGGAAGTATTTGGCTTTAACGTATACTTGATCGCCTACTTTGAAGTCCGGTGCCAGAGTATGTTTGGCATCAGCCGGACCTTGGTAGCAAAGTTGTGTGTTGGCCATTTCTTCTCGAAGGTATTGGTGCAGCGACTCGAGGTCGACTGCGTAGTCACAAGCCCTGGCAGAGGTCATGCCCAGTGAAAACTGGCTATTACCTGGTGTGACGTGGTATGATGAGATATGAAATCAATGTGAAAAATATGACGAGATCTCTCCTGAATATTACACCTTCCTTTTTGGGCTGCACTGTGTGCTGCGATACGTAGATCGATAGCATCGTTTACACTACGCAGCGTACGCAGCGGACACACAGTGACTACGCATGACACACTACAGTGGTACACACCCCGCATTGCCCTCTTCCACGTCCCTTTCCACGTCCACCAGCTCTTCGCCCATGGCTTCGAGTGCAACCCGACAGTCAACGGAATACATATGTCTCTGTCGCAAGCACAACTTCAGACGCCCCCATCCGGTCTCGAAAGCAACCTGGTACTGCCATATTGAAGAAGCCGATACTGAAGAAGAGAAACAACATTTACGAGCTTCCAGAGCAGACCGCCCGTCTGTCAACACCACGGGTCGCCGTGCAGCCACCATCCAAGCCATGGTCAAAAGGCGGCTTGAAACAGTCGAGGACGCTCGTCACCGTGTGGGGCGTCGCAAATGGGTTCTCACCCAGAACAACGTGAGTCTTTTCCACTCCATTTACTGTGGCACTAAGCTTGAGATCATCATATCGGAACTGCCACAAGTACTCTCTCTTGAGTCTTCAGCACCTTTAAAGGACTATTTTGAGGTACGTTGCCCCATCACTAGGAACGGTATTCTAGGGTGCATATATGCACGACTCACGACTCAGCTTCTTGCAAGATAGGTGCAGCGGCTGCAGTACTCCTTGCAAACAGCACTTGTATGCTGCCAATGCCGCTGCAAGATGACCCACAGCATGCACAACACCAACACCAACAACTTGTGGTGTGACCACCACCACACAGCGTACGCAGGCATGCACACGCGATGACGACGACAAGTGCCGTGGCCACCACTACAGCATGCATGCATGTGCGAGGCGCACGACGATGAGTTCCATGGCCACTGCTACAGCATGCACGCACGCACGTGTGGCGATGACGACGAGTGCCGTAGCCCACCACCACAGCATGCATGCGCAACAACGACAACGATGACAAGTTCCGTGGCCACCACCGTAGCATGCACGCATGTGTGACGATGACGATGAGTGCCGTGACCACCACCACAGCACGCACTACGACAACAACAACGAGTTCCGTGGCCACCACCACAGCTCGTGTTCTTCTCTGAAGCATTTTTATTACCCGTATTATACATCCATGTATGCATACCCTGCATCCCGCTAGATATGCCTAAATATTATAATGTAATATACTGTCATTTTTGAGCATATCTGCACAGCGCGAGCAGTGACTGAATATTACCAAATATGAGTGGGTGTGACCTCATCATATTGCACAAGATGCATAGCAGCACACCAGGATATGACCAGATATGTGCGGGTATGATTATACGAAAAAAATGATATATTGTAATACAGGGTCATGCCCCAGCATACTACGTCAGTCTCATGGTACGACCCAGTGTGATCCAATGTGACCACATCTGACTTTTTTCATTAAGTCCATATAAGTCATATCTTGTCACACCACGTCATACCAGGTAATAGCCAGTTTTCACTGGGGGTCATGTCGCATTCTGGGTAAACAGAGATGTTAGGGTGGTAGCCCTTGTTAGCAAAGAACGGCGAGACTCCGGTAGTAGCACTTGGTGCGTTGTTGTATGTGAACTCCGCCAGTGGGAGTAGGTCCGCCCAGTTGTCCTGCTGGTAGTTGCAGTAGATCCGGAGGTACTGTTCCAGTGTCTGGTTAGACCACTCTGTCTGGCCATCACCCTCCGGGTGGTAACCGGAGGTGAAGTGGAGGCGCATGTCGAGAGCCTTTCCAAGTGACCGGAAGAAGTGTGAGACGAATTCTGTACTGCGATCTGAAGTGACATGGGCGGGAACACCGTGCTTGGAGAATACGTGGAGCAGGAAGAGTTTAGCAAGCTCCGGGCTAGTGATGGTGTCATGAGTAGGGATGAAAATGGCTTGTTTAGAAAGCCGGTCTACCACGACCAGGATGGCTGTGAAGCCAGTAGATGAAGGGAGTTGCTCGATGAAATCCATCAAGATGGAATTCCATGGCTTCTCCGGTACGGGGAGCTGTTTCAGCAGTCCGTAGGGTCTATGGCGCGGTGTCTTAGCTCTTGCGCAGGAGGTACAGGACCGGACGTAGTCCTTGACGAAGGTCCGGAGACCAGGCCAGGTATACTCACGCTGGATTAACTCTAGAGTCCGGTTTTGCCCAAAGTGACCAGCGAGTGGGTGATCATGTCGATAACGGAGTACCCGGAGACGGAGATCATCCAAGTCCGGTACATATATACGACCATCTAGTCGAAGGAATCCAACCTCGTCGGTGGACCAACGAGAGTCCAGTGGATCTGCAAGGTGGACCTGGGCAATGGGATCAGAGGGTAGTGCAGAGAGAATGTCGCTATGGAGTGTTTCCACGTCCATGATCGCGACTGCACAGAGAACCGGAAACTCTAAGTAAGTAGCGCGAAGAGAGTTAGAGAGCTGTTCTTGAGTGAACACCGGCCTAAGATTTTGGGGGTTAACCCGGGCGTAGCCACTATCCCCCTCTTTGGGGTAGACGTCCCATCGTCTAGTGAGAGTGTCCAGCTTGGCACTGAGTTTTCCAGGACGGAAACGAATGACAAGATTAAATTGTGATAAAAATTCGGACCACCGGGCTTGCCGGCGGGAAAGTACTTTTGAGGTGGAGAAATACTCTAGGTTTTTGTGGTCCGTGACGACGTCAATAGGGGAGGCGGAGCCTTCAAGGTAGTGGCGCCAGTTCCGGAATGCCTCGAAGATGGCAAGGAGTTCCTTATCGTGGGTGTCATAGTTCAACTCCGGAGCAGTCAAGGTCTGGGAGTAGTAGGCGACCGGACGAATCTCTCCGTCGGCGCAGGTGATAGACAGGATACCAGCGACAGCGTAGTCGGAGGCATCAGTTTCCACGATAATAGGGGTATCTAGAATAAAGTGGGTGAGGATGGGCGCAGTAGTGAAGGCATGCTTGAGAGCGTTGAAAGAACGTCGACAGTCCTCAGAGAAATTCCAAGGAGCATCTTTCCAGGTGAGCCAGGTAAGAGGAACCACGATGTCCGAGTAATTGAATATAAACCGGCGGTAGAAGTTGGCGAAGCCCAAGAAGGACTGGATGTCCTTTACCTTTCGAGGTTCAGGCCAGTCGGAGATGGTCTGGATCTTGTCCGGAGACATAGTTAGACTGTCCGGAGATAGGCGGTAGCCAAGATACTCTACCAAGTCTGAGTGGAACTCACATTTCTCCGGTTTGGCAAAGAGGCCATGCAACCGGAGTCGGCGGAGGACTTCCTGGACGTGCTGCTGGTGGGACTCCATATCCTCGGAGTAGATGAGGATGTCGTCAAGGTACACGACGACGCAGACATCCAGCATGTCAGCAAAGACAGTGTTGACAAACCGCTGGAATGCTGCAGGGGCGTTAGTGAGGCCAAAGGGCATTACTAACCACTCATAAGACCCATAGCACGTACGGAAGGCGGTCTTCCATTCATCGCCCGGAGCAATCCGGACTAGATGGTACGCGTGCCGGAGGTCGATCTTCGAATAGATCTTAGCATGGCTAGGGGAGTCTAGTAGGTCAGAAATGAGGGGGAGTGGATAGCGATCCTTTTTGGTAAATTTGTTTAGGCCTCGGAAATCAACGCAGAGGCGGAGTGAGCCATCCTTCTTTTTTACGAAGAGGACCAGAGCAGCGTGGGAGGAAGCAGTAGGACAGATGAAACCTGTATTAAGATTCTCGTCGATGAAAGTCCGGAGAGCAGAGAGCTCAACTGGAGACAGTGAGTAGAGAGTTCCCAGAGGTGGAGAGGTACCTTCTTCAAGGTCAATCTTCAAGTCGTAGTCGCGATGCGGGGGAAGTTCAGAGGCCTTCGCCTTGCTGAACACATCCACATAATTGCGATACTCCGGAGGGACAATGTCCAGGTCCGGCGGAGTAGAGGCGGAGGAAGAGCGAGCCTTCGCTGAGTCAGAAGGACGCAGCTGAAGTTGGTATTTGGTGGATCCCTCCAATTTGCACGCACGCACGAATGCGGCTGCGTTGATTAGAGAGATGAGTGGAGGGGTGCAAACCGGAGTGTCGACAGATGGCGCTGGGCCTGGGGTAGACTGGCCGGAGAGGCCGGAGTCAGGGTTACCGGACTGAACCGGAGAGGGAGTCGACGGGGGCGCTAGCAAACTTGGTGCAGGGGTCCGGAATGTTAAACTGCTCAGTACCCAGTCAATCAACGGATTGTAGCGGGTGAGCCAGTTATGTCCAAGGACAATCGAGCATTCAGAGTCTAATGGAGTGAGGTAAAAGGTCATGGGGGTGACATCACCGGATGCGGGGAATTTCACTGATAGGTCGACGGCTTGAGTAATTACAAAATTTGAGGTACTGTCAAAGAGCCGGAGAACAATCGGAGAAACGGAGTAAGTGGAGAGAGAGTGTCCGAGAGCGTATTTGGTATCTACAAAACAGTGCATAGAACCGGAGTCCACAAGTGCACGGAGTTCTGGTAAATCGTAAGACAAGAGGAAAACATGAGGCATAAGGGAGTTAGGATCGTAAAGAGCGGATGTGTTGAGGCGAGCCTCCTTGGGTGCACTTCTGGAGTCAACGCAGCTCGCCGGTTGTGCAGAGGTCCGGGAGCTGCTTACTCTTTTTTTGACTCGGAGTTGGCACCCGAGTTAGTAGAGTCCGTCTTACCGGACTCAGCAGCGATGGCCGCAGCGCGAGCCTTGGCCTTTTTGGTCTTCTTTGGACAGTTGTCCGCGAAATGACCAGTACCTCCACAGAACATGCAGAGGTTGTTATCGAGCCGCCGTTTGCGCTCGTCAGCAGTCAGCTTTCCGTCTTTCCCAAGCTTGTTGGTTAAGTCCGGTCTAGAGCCGGAGGAGGACTGGTTGCTAGTTGTCTTGGATGAGCCAGAGGCGGAGCTGGATGAGTTGCCGGCCTTGGATTTCTCCTGACCCGAGTTGGATGAGTTGCCTCCGGAGTTGGAGGGCTTGGTGGGGGACGAGGTAGGTTGGCTCTTCGTGGTGCGAGAGATCTCGTCTTTGCGCTCCCAATAGCGCGCGTCGATCTCTTGACAAAGAGCCCTAAGCCCATGCAGAGTCAGGGGTTTCCCAACTCAAGCAATCTCGTCTTTAAGGCGGTCCGGGAGACCGGAGTAGAACAGGCGGCGGAGTGCACCATCTCCGTAGTCCTGGACCTGGGAGGCAAGTCGGTTGAAGTCTACAATATACCGCGTAACGCGGTGAGCATCCTTCATCTGGAGATGCTCGAGCTGATGTTCAGCATCAGCGATGGGGTCGTGAGGTCCAAAAGTGCTCTGGAGCTCAGCGACGAAGTGGACCCAGCTGTCCATCCAGAGTGGACGGTCGGCCGGATTGCCGGAGTGTAGTAGGTCCAGTTCGAACCACTCTAGGGTCATCCCTTTTAGATATGATTGGGCGAAAGTTACCTTTGCCCTATCAAGGCGGAATGCCTTGGCTCGATCCTGGAAACATAGCTCACACTGGACCAAGAAGGTCCTGAGCTTTTTTGGGTCCGTACCATCGAAGGTGTCCGGTTCACGGACTTTGGCACGGGAGGAGGAAGAGTTGTTGGTCCGGCGGGAGGAGCGGGAGAGGCGGTTGATGGCGACTGCTAAATTTTGGAAGACAGCTAGACCAGGGTCTAGCTCATCCATGGCGTCGACGAAGTCATCATCGTCGTCATCATCGTTGTCGCCATCTCCGGGGTCGTCCGGATCACCTCCGGGTCCGTCCTCGGGGCCAAACCACTGGTGACGGGCAGGTTTGCGACGTTCCAGAGTGGGGTCGCGACGGTAGGGGAATCGATCACCAGAAACGGATTCATGGTGACCTAAATCTGCAGAACCACGAAGGCTCTGAGAAGCAGCATCTTGACGTGGAGTCACAGACGCTGTAGGGTTTCGAGCTGTGAAGCTCCGGAATTGGCTAACAGAAGCCGGAGGTTGCCTGCGGTTAGACAGGGCTTGCTGGACGGCAGAGAGATGGAGGTCATTTACTGCACCTGCTTCTTCAGCAAGTGCGGCAGCAGTACGAGCGTGAGAGCGCGTAGTCATGGTCATAAGGAAATGGAAGCTAGTTTGCGTACGAAGTTTTGTATAGTGAACCCACACAAGTGTGAGTCTGAAATACTGTCAAGTCCGGGTCTACTCCGGTAGGGGGTCCAGTCAAGTCCGGACAAAAACGGACAGAGGACAAAGGCAGAGGGCTGGACAAGAGGTTAGTCCGGCCAGAGTTGGTGACCGCGTGGATTCAACGACTAAGGATAACAAGCGTTGATCCCTTGCGTAGGTTCTGGTCAAGAGGGGTAGATGGAGACAGACGGAGACAGACAAGAACAGGAGTAGATGACTATGGTTGATTTCAGACTGAGGAGTACAGGATAATCTACGGAGTACTTATACTAAGTAAGAACTAGGGACAAGTACTTACGGTGACAAGTAAACAGCCTAAAAAGCGGACAAGGGATAACCGGAGAAAGTACTAGGTCAGGTCCGGGTAAAATAAAGTCAGGTCCGGTGAAAATGCTACAAGGTATAGGATATATCAAGTTCACGGAGAACTCACGAACGGACAGGGTAGACGGCGAGGTGTGGTAACGAACGAACAGAGGATAGTCCAAGGGTCGTACTTAACGGAGGCATATCTGCGCGACCGTGACCGGAGTAAGTGAGAACGACCGGAGTTAAGCTATAGTGCTGCGATGCGACCGGAGTAACCGGATAGGACCCGGAGTTGGACATGGTCGTAACAGCCTCTACTAGTATGAGGTATGTTTTCTTTTTTTATTCCATTTACTAAGCATTAATATTACAGGTCCTCTGTGTGTGCACCCACACACCAACCACCACAACACAATGACAACAACAACACCACCATTACCACAATGCTGACCACCACAACTACACAACCTTCACAAAATGTCATTGACAACAACCACACTACACCACCGACAACAATACTGCCACCAATGCAACACAAACCATGACCACAACCCTCTCCACCATGCCAAACAATGGCAAAGATGGCCACCACCACACCCAACCACAACAACTGTGACCACACCACGACCCTCCTCTCAATTACAGTGACAACATCTTGAATGCTGAACCTTTGGAAGCCATTCAGTTGGAGCTTTCAGACTTGGATGAGGATGCATCTGTTGAAGCAATATTCTATATACATAGGGGAACTGCTACTCCAACTCACCTGTTGGGAGGAGTGCACAAGCAGAGATGATAGTGGTAGCTGGTTAAGAGCTGTTATATTATGTCAGTGATGTTGTAAAGGGAGTAATCTCCCTTTACTGCTGACCATTAGATGGTCTATATTAGTTTAGTAGTGCTTCTGCTTATGTAAGCAGAGGCGCCCATATATATAGTGCTGGCACTAATTACATAAGTGATCTACCTTTTAACTAATCTATCACTGTATCATCACCTACCCTCAATATAACACAGGTTGTGTTCTTGAGGGTGTGACCATCAGTTATCAGAGCCAGCAATCACTTAGGTCTTGTTTGGATACACATCAAACATGATTCAAAATTCAAAATTCAAGATTCAACAAGCATGTGATGTTAGCATATGATGCCTTTCTGATGACAAACCAGTCATATCTCCATTTTGACCGCTACTCACCACCATATGTCAAGCTCATCTGGTTGATCCAACCACTCCCTGCACTCAAAGGGAGCAGTTGATGGTTCTGAAATAGAATCTGCAGAGAAGTCCAGGCAGAGAAAGGTTCTGGCATTTTGGACAGAGGATGAAGAATGAGCACTCATCCTTTATCTGCAGCAACAAGCACCAGCAGCCAGAGATACAGCTGAAGGATGAGTACCATGTAGTTGTGCACCTCAAGGGTGCATCAGGATTTACATGGTCTGGTGAGACTGGAGCTGGGATGGAAAAAAATGATCCTGTTTGGAAAGATTATGTGAAGGTAGTCTTTGCTCTATCGCAATATGAGAACAATACTTATTCTAGCTACAACACAGGTGCACTCACGTGCACACCATTTTAGAGACAAGGGGTTTCATCTTTTTGACCTCATGGCTGAGATTATGCCATCGCAAACCAAGGGTGTGCATATCTTCTGTCCAGGTGGCAAACACTCCAGGAAAGTGGGGCCCCAATCCCATAGCCCAGGGCAGCCATTGGAACCTCCTGCCTCTTCAATGTCTCCCCCCTCAGCTGTTCCCACTCCCACACCTGTCACCTCTCAGGCTGTTGCACCTGATTCCACAGTCTCACCTTCTCGCAATATTTCTTCCCCACCATCTGCACCATTGTCATTCCTGTCACCTTCTGGTGCTGGCTCTGATTCCTCATCAGTATTGACGAGCATTAGCTGGGGGAAGCACAAAGTTAGTGCTATTTCTGGGTTGGTTGGAAGTAATGCAGGTTTGGAAATTTCTCGCAAGTGTGTCTGCAGTCCATCAGCAGCCACTACAGCACAGGCAGAGAATGCAGAGTCAATGAAGCAACTTTCTCACACTGTTGAAGAAATATCCAAGACTCTGACGACTTCAGGAATCACCACTAACAATGACATTTGGCAACATGCTGTCATGGTACTCAATTCTCATTGAGGTGACTTTTCATCAGTGGACAACTTCCTTGACCTTGGCAGGTTTCTCACCTCCCCAGCCAATAAACAAGATGCTCTGCTTTTTGCGGGTGTAGAGAGCATAGCAGACTGCAAATGTTTGATGGAAAGGTACCTAGCCCTGCAGGTAAACAAGCTTGGATGTCCATGGAATACTCTGGGGGATTGTTGAGGATGCACCATTGGTGCTTCAATACCCCAAAAATATGTTCGATGATGTTGTGGAGCACAGCATGTTGAAGATTGAATAGTTCACAGGAGTTTCTTGGGCTACATCCACTGTTAGACAGAGCTATACAGAGCATTGAAAAAGATTCCACATACCCGATTCCTCCCTGGTGCCATTCCTTTAAATGGTAGCACACCATGATATGGAACGAGGAGCGCATTGCATGATGCAAATCCAGCATCTCCCAGAAGGTACTTACCAGTGGGCACTTCAATGTCATTTTCTACTGCATCCTTCCACAACACAGCATCTGCAACTGAACCATCCCATCCACAAAGCAAATAGATGAAGTCGAAGTTGAAGTCACAAATGAATAGACAATTTTGAGATAGGAAGCCCTTGTGGTTGCACATGAACACATGCTCATCATTTGATGAGAAGACACAGATATGTGTGCCATCAACAGCTCCAATGCAGTGTTCAAAGAATTGAAAGCGATAGTCACCAAGGATCTTCTGCGATATCGGAGTATGGGATGTGGGAAAGCACACTTGTGCATCATAAAATAGTCTAGACAAGAAGAAGTATACAAGGTGTTTGAAGTACCTGGCAATGAAAATGTGATGAGTGACTCATAGTGGACATTTGGATACTTACTTTGTCACCGTATCTGTTGTACATTGGAACCATTCACCAACCAGGTGTGAGGACAAGCCAGTGATGCAGGTATACAAGTATATTGCCAGCTGTTCTTCTATGGTTACACCTTTTCTTGACTCCTTGATCTCATTCTGATTAAGGATCTCTACAAGTGCTGAAAACGCTTTGATGGACATGCCAAGGTTGGCCTTGATGTGATCAGGGTGCTGAGATATAAGTTCAAGGACTTACCCATGGCCAGTAAGGATGGATGTGTGGTATGGAATGTGTGGGGCTGGAGAAAAGAGTTGATTGGCAATCACAGTGATCCATGCAAGAATGATGGTTTAAAAAATAAGAAGCCATCTCTGGCAAGAGTGAAGGTGCATGATGGCTTTGATTTCGTTGGGCACAAATTGTGCTTCCAGATCACTGTTAATGTTGATGTCCATGGTGATCAGCAGCTGAGTACTGAGTGCTAGTATATGCTACTGATTTGTCATCAGAAAGGCATCATGTGCTTGTTGAATCTTGAATTTTGAATTTTGAATTATGTTTGATGTGTATCCAAACAAGACCTTACATTTTTTGAACAACCTGGACATGAGTGTTGTAGGTACTAGTGCAACAATGCACAGGATGACCTTAAGGAGTGCTGCAAGGTTTAATGAGCCTGAAAGGGCTTGCAAAAATTTTTCCCATGGCAACCGAGCACCCAACACCGCTGATGGAAGTGTAAGGCAAGTTCGCCTAGAGGAAGTAAACAGAGCCCTGGCTCATGAGGAGACCAGTGGTCTCAATGACATCTATGAGATGCCTGAGCTGAGGTCAATGACCTCAAGGGGTGCTATGAGGACAGGAAGTCCTCTGACCAGTCTGCTGGAAAGCACACCAGTAATGGGAGAGTGGGAGACATGACTTCATGAGCTGCATTGTGCTTTCTATTTTGCCACCCCATTCTCTCAAGGACCATACCCTCCATGTTACAGTGAGGTGCAGGAATCCATGTGGGAGTTGATGGGGATGTTTGCCAAGGACTGGTGAAACACACCCCACAAAGAAAGGGACTACAACCATGGGTTGGCCCCAGGAGGAGACCAGGCAGCCATGTTCAATGGCCTCTGGGAAGCCCTCCTAACAGACCCTCAACATGAGAACACATCACAAAGGGATGTATTCTCAAATAACCCAACACCGAGATTCACTGTCAAGAGCAAAATCAACAACAACAAGGAGCAAGACCGCTTCTCCATCTTCAACACTCCCACTTGTGGGATGAGTGGGAGATGAGTTATGTTAAACACTCAGCAAACAGAAAATGATGGGGCACTGAGAGACATCTGATCATGGGACATCCCACCCCACTTGGCTTGGCATGAAGGTCATGGAGAAGCAAGGGAAGCCCCTTGATACGAGCAAGGCTTGTTTGGCCAAAGGTACCAGAACCTCCCACCTCTGCTGCCCCCAGGAGGAGGAGGAGGAGGAGGACCAGGAGGGGGGAGCAACCCCTCAGATGACAATGACAATGACAGGAGGCATTGTCATGAGCGCAGAGAAGCGCACTTGGCATGAACTTCAAATCACCCTGAGTGATTTAATCAACTGAGCTATACAGCTCAGAATCAAGGGCTGACCCCTGGAATGAGTGGCTATACAGACACTCTACTTGACCAATACAGACAGTGCATATACGAATGAGACAACCCTAGGTGAAAGCACCAAGGACCATACTACACTAGAAGCTCTGAGGAGGATAGGATGCGAGTACTAGGGCAAAGACCCAAGTAGTGTTGCCACAGCTCGGCTCGGCTCAGCGCGGTGTCACGCACCAAACAGGTTTGGTACAGTGAACATGGAAAATAACATCAATATCAAATGATCCTGATGTGAAGGATGAGCACAACGGAGCCTCATTGTAGCCATCTATCACACAAGAAGACTATCCTGATGCAAGAGACGACTGCCGATGTCTAGCAGTCATCACTCACACAAGAACCACCAAGAAGCAGAAGAAACTGAAGGAATAACGTCCATTATGGTATGAGAAAGGAATGCAATCTACTGCAGTCCAACTCCCATACCAGAATGAGCAAAG